>JACCDQ011271125.1_pt1 | contig 29773 bp, 29 predicted proteins | sample 7446031 | NCBI WGS metagenome assembly JACCDQ01 (sample SAMN15323442, study PRJNA562643) | freshwater metagenome | isolation source: river surface water | place: USA:Blue River Watershed | collected 2017-08-17 | reverse complement strand
TTTTTAAACTGACACCGGCCTGTTGTTTTCGGGCTTTGTAGGGGCTGTAATTTTGCTTGTTTTTATGCGCCACAGTGACTTTCCGGATGCAACCTTTATCAAATTTAAAAAAGAACAGTATCACATAGCTAAATCCTTGAAAAGACTATAAATATTTCACATAATAGGTTTTGTTTTTTCAAAAGGATAAAATTCGATGTCGAATGCTCACTTAGACCAAATTAAATCGCAAGCTTTGAAGGCTTTCGAGTCTGCTCAGAACTCTCAAGAACTTTACCAGCAAAAAGTGCAATTCCTGGGTAAAACTGGGGCCTTAACTGAGGCCATGAAACTTATGGCGACTTTGCCGAAAGAAGAAAAACCGGCTTTCGGAAAGCTTGTGAACGAGGTTAAAGGCGAACTTGAACAAGCCTACGAAAATTTTGAAAATTCTCTGAAAAACAAAGAAATCAACAGCAAGATGTTGAGTGAAAAGTTGGATTTAACTCTGATACCAGCCTCTAAAGACGCTGGTAAAGAGCATCCCATATACCGTGTGACGAACGAAATTTTTTCGATTATGGCGCGCTTAGGTTATAGCTTGCGTACAGGGCCGCTCATTGAAAAAGATTATTATAATTTCGAAGCTTTGAATATTCCGCCGAATCATCCAGCGCGTGATATGCAAGATACTTTCTTTATTGATGAGACTCACGTTTTAAGAACGCACACGTCGCCGATTCAAATCCACTCGCTTGAAAATGAAAAACCACCTTTACGCGTGATCGGAACGGGACCAGTTTTCCGTGTGGATAGCGATATTTCGCATTTACCTAACTTTCATCAAATTGAGGGAATGTGTGTGGATGAGAAAGTTTCAATGTCGGACTTAAAAGGAACGATTTCATTTTTCGTGAAAGAGTTTTTTGGCCCGGGCTTGAAAACCCGTTTTCGTCCAAGCTTCTTTCCGTTCACGGAGCCATCGGCTGAAGTGGATTGTTCGTGCCCGATTTGCAAAGGCAAGGGCTGTTCTTTATGTAAACAAACGGGTTGGATTGAAATTGGCGGTTGCGGTTTGATTAATCCGCGCGTTTTTGAATTTGCGAAAATTGAATATCCGAAATGGCAAGGTTTTGCGTTTGGATTTGGTGTTGAGCGCATGGCGATCATCAAATACGGTGTGGACGATATACGCTTATTCCCGGCCAATGACGTGCGTTTTTTGAAACAGTTTTAATTTTATAACCAATTTTAGGTAACTTATGAAAATTTCTTTAAAATGGATTAATGATTTTGTCGATGTGTCTGAATACATGAACAACGTTCAAGCTTTGGCTGATATTTTAACGAAGGCGGGGCTTGAAGTTGAAGAGATACAAAATCGCGCAGCTGATTTTAAAAACGTTGTCGTTGGTCATATCAAAGTTAAAGACAAGCACCCTAATGCAGATAAACTTTCACTTTGCCATGTTGATATTGGCGGCGGAAAGATTGAACAGATCGTGTGTGGGGCACAGAACCACAAAACAGGCGACAAAGTGATCGTGGCTTTGCCAGGTGCTGTTCTTCCTGGAAATTTTTCGATTAAAAAATCTAAAATCCGCGATGTTGAAAGTAACGGGATGCTTTGCTCGTTAAAAGAATTGGGCTTGGCAGAATCTTCTGACGGACTTTTTATTTTGCCAGCAGATGCGCCGACGGGTGAATCTTACGCTGCTTATGGTGGATATGATGATATTACTTTCGAATTGAAAGTAACTCCGAATCGCGCGGATTGTTTAAGTCACTATGGCTTAGCTCGTGAACTTGGCTGTTTGTTGAATAAGCCTGTGAAGCAGCCCGAAGTGCTTACTCAATTTGTTTCTAAATCGACAAAAGATAAAATGAAAATTGAAGTGTTAGACACTGAGCTTTGTCCGCGTTACACCGGACGTTATATCGCGGGCGTTAAAATTGGACCAAGTCCTGCGTGGTTACAAAAGCGCTTGGAAGCCATCGGCATGAACTCGATCAATAACGTGGTTGATGTCACGAACTACGTGATGCTTGAAATGGGACAACCTCTTCACGCTTTCGATGCCGATCTTTTAAAAGGTGCGACGGTTAAAGTTCGTAAGGCGCAAAAAGGCGAAAAATTCACTACTTTGAAAGAACAAGAACTCACCATGAATGGTGACGAGCTGTTAATTTGTGATTCTGAAAAAGCGGTGGCGCTTGGTGGTGTGATCGGTGGTTTGAATTCAGGAGTTTCTGAAAAAACTCAAAACATTTTTCTTGAGAGTGCTTCGTTCAATGCGATGGGCGTTCGTAAATCTTCACGCAGTCATGGTGTTGAAACGGATTCGGCTTACCGTTTTGCTCGCGGAGTTGATCAAAGTGGTGCGATGCAAATGAGCGATCGCGCGGCTTTATTGATTCAGCAAGTAGCCGGTGGAGAAGTTTACGATAATGCTTACGACATTTATCCAAAACCAGTGACGAAAAAACCAATCGCAATCACGTTGAAAACAGTTTCAGATCGCTTGGGTTATGCAGCGGATGAAAAATTATTCTTAACTTACATGAAGGGTTTGCAAATCAAAGTTGAAACGAAAGCCCCGGGCGAGTATGTGATGACTCCGCCGGTTTTCCGTTTTGATATCGAACAAGACATGGATCTTGTTGAAGAGTACGCGCGTCTTCATGGATATGAACATATTCAAGAAACAATTCCTGCTTTGAAGCAAGGGCCTGTTCATCATGACTTTGATTACACGATGAACCAGCGCGTGGCGCAGACTATTCGTGCTGAAGGTTACAACCAGGCTTTCAACTACGCGTTTACGAGCGATGGCTTTGAAAATAAATTTATCACTGATGTTTCGATGTTCAGAATCATGGGGCTTCCAACGGACGATAAAGCGATCAAAATCAGAAATCCGTTGAGTGAAGAACTAAACGTGATGCGCAGAATTTTGATTCCGGGTCTATGGAAAAACACCTTAGAAAATGTCCGTTCGGGAAATACTTCGGGAAGTCTTTTTGAAATCGGTTCGGTCTTTTCTAAAAAAGATGTCGGTTATCAAGAAGCACGTCGATTGTCGTTGATCAGCTGGGGTGATTCATTCGGCGTTTATGCGTCTCAGGCTCCGCAGATTTATAATATCAAAGCGGCGTTTGAAAAATTATTTCAGTCTTTGCAAATCACGGCGTATACGTTCGTACAAAATGCCGGAGCAAATGCACCTGATTTCGTTCATTTAGGGCAATTTGCTGTGGTGATGGTGCAAGGTCAGAACGTGGGTTACATCGGAACAGCTCATCCAGGATGGTTGAACGATGAAAAGATTCGCGTACCCGTGGCGCTTGGTGAAATCAATTTAGATGCAGTTCTTAACGGACAACCTCGTCCGGTTAAATTCAAATCTCTTTCAAAATTTCAACCAGTTGAGCGCGACTTCGCGTTTGTGATGGAATCGTCTAAAGCCATTGGCGATTTGATGAAAGAAGCGAAGAAATCTTGCGGGGCTGCTCTGAAAGAGATGGCTGTGTTTGATATCTACGAAGGCGATAAGCTTCCTCAAGGTCAAAAATCAGTAGCATTGCGTGCGATCTTCCAAAATCAAGATGCCGCTTTGACGGATGCAGATTTGCAATCTTTGAGTCAAAAAGTCATCGAAGCTGCTCAAAAATCAGTAAAAGCCGTCTTGCGCTAGTCGCAATCGGCTTGCGCCGCGCAACAAATTCTGATTTTCGTTTCAAAAACTTGATTCATTTCAAAGACTTGCTAACCTTTTCTTGTGATTTGCATAGGCATTGTTAGCAAGGAGTATAGCTTACATGGCAGGACAGAATGTCGGACACTCAACAGTTACGAAAGCAGATATTGTTGAGAAAGTTTATGAGAAAATCGGATTTTCTAAGAAGGAAGCCAGTGAGCTGGTTGAACTTGTTTTTGATTCCTTGAAGCATACCCTTCAAAACGGTGAAAAAGTTAAAATTTCGGGATTTGGCAATTTTCTAGTGCGTGGAAAAAACGAGCGTATTGGTCGTAATCCGCAAACCGGAGAGCAGATCAAGATTTCAGCTCGTCGTGTTCTTACTTTTAGGCCAAGTCAAGTTTTGAAAGCTATGCTGAATGGTGAAGAGTACGCTCACTTACAGGATGACGAGGATGACGATGAATAGTCATCCAGTGAAAGAGAACTCTGCTAACGAAATAGAAATATTTGAAACAGTTTTACCGGCTACAGAAGTTGAGCTTTCTCTTGAAGATAAATTTTTAGCTCCAACTGAAGTTATGCCTTCGACTGAGCAAAAAGCTGAGGCGCAAAATCTTCCGAATGTATTGGTTGATGAACAACTGCTTGCAGAGATTGCTTCTATCCCAGATCGCTTTGGTTTCAAAATTGGTGATGTAGCAGATCTTCTTGAAATTAAACAGTATGTTCTTCGTTATTGGGAGCAAGAGTTTGATTTATTAAAACCGAAAAAGGCGTCTAATAATCAACGTCTTTATACAAAAAAAGACGTTGAAAACGCTTTCTTGATTCGTAAACTTTTATACCGCGATAAATTTTCTATTGAAGGAGCCCGTCAGGCTTTGAAAGATGTGAAATTTGCGCTTAAAAAAGAAAAAGATTTTCATTCAGTCATTCAACGCATGGACCATATTCAAGAGCATATAAAAGCGTTCGTGGAAGATATTCGTAAAACTAAAAACTTTTTCGCTTAATCTTACTTAATAATTGTTCGAATTATTTTTTATTCAGCAAGTTTAAGATTTCGTTGTTTTGTTGTATTATTGTATCTAGCTTCTTTTTAAGTAGGGCTTGATCTTGGCGAACTTCTTCAAGATTTTCTGTGTTGAGCCCTTGTTTCATCAAAGATTTAAGTTCTTCAACATTGTATGAGCTTGAGTTTTGCGCTAAGGCGGCTGCGCTAACATCAGTTGATTTTCTAACACGTAGTTTTTCAGCGGTTAATTTTAAAAGTGGTACAGCATTGTTTTTGACTTCAAGTAGGGCTTGGTATTGAGCCTTAACTGACTCTTTTCGAGGAGGAAATTCGCCCGTCATAAGACAGGCGAATGTAAAAAGCATGAGCACTAGAAAAACGAAATAAGTTACGACTTGAGATAAAAGTTGTTTAAAAAAATTTTCCACAACCTTTAGCTTAAACCGACTATCGGCAACTACGCCAGATTAATTTGAACTGAGAAGCTGTGGCCATATCAGCAGAATCTAAGCTGATTTGTGCCATTGTATTGTCGCGACTGTTCGGAAAGTAGCTCACCATCAACTCCGATAACAAATCAATTTTTTGGATAGCATTGTTACATTGCGACCAAGGTGAGCGTCCTGGTTTTGAGGCCACGATCACTTCGTAGTTACTTGCAGTAGGGCCTTTTAACTGTGCTTCACGTAAAGACGGAATGCTTTGGCCAGTCAAAATTTGAGTAAATCTGTGGTAGCCAAATGCCGATGCTGGTAAAGCTGCGAAACCGCGGTAATTCATTTGTTGGATTGAGTATTGAGTTCCAGCAGGAACGCTAACATCAATATGTATTTTGCAGTCTCTTTTGATCACGCGAGATTGTGGATTTTGAGAACCTTGACCAATTTCTGCAGAGTAGTTGTCGAACAAAACTGAAAGAGTTTGACCATCTGGAGTGATGATAGCTTGCGCAGATGCTGGACCACAGCCAGAACCTTCAAGTGTTACTCCGCGGATCGACATTTGAGCAAAAACTTCAGAGCTGACTAAAACCATTGCAGCTAAAGCGATTAAATTCTTGAACATGGATTCCTCCTATATTGGTTATTAACAAAGCAATTTCAGTCTTATGGGCTTATCTTGGAGCCCATTTGACTCTAAAAAATTGTTCATTTGTTCTTAAAGCAATCTTAAAGCCAAATTTCTTGCGGCTTCCTCGGAAAAAAGGCAACCTGCTGTTGCAGGAAAGGTAGCCAGTAGTACTATGAAATTAATACCTGTCATCTTAAGTGGCGGAAGCGGAACTCGTCTTTGGCCGCTATCGCGTACCAAGTTCCCCAAACAGTTTTGTGAAATTCTTGAAAAACCGCTCCAGACACTAACGATAGAACGGCTTCAAAAATTTGGTTCAGGCATTTTGATCACATCTGAAAAATTAAAAGATATGACTGAACGAGATATCATTCATAATCATCTGAAACTTGAGAAAGTATTATATGAGCCGATGGGTCGCAATACTGCAGCTGCTGTTGCCTTAAGTTGTAAATTCTTTGAAATGACGGGGCGCTCGCAGGAAATCACAGGAGTGTTTCCGTCAGACAGCCTGGTTCAAAATAACACCGCTTTTGAAAAGGCAGTCCAGGTGGCTGCTCGGTCTGCTCTAGATGGGTATGTTGTGACTTTAGGTATCAAACCAAGGACCGCCGAAACTGGGTTTGGTTATATTCAGGTCAAAGAGCGGGCTTTAAATACCGAAAAAGCAACTGAAGTGATGCGTTTTCATGAAAAGCCAACCATTGAAAAAGCGCAAAGCTTCGTGGCGGATGGTCACTACTTTTGGAATGCGGGTATCTTCATTTTTAAAGTTTCAAAAATGATCGAACTTTTTCAGACGCATGAACCTGAAATGTGGCAACAAATTTCAAATTTAAAGCCTGATCTTAGCAATTTAAAAGAAATTTATTCTGACATTAAAAATATCTCGGTTGATTACGCTATTCTTGAAAAGCTAACTTCGAATCAACTTCGCTGCGTACCTTGCGATATTGGCTGGAGCGATGTGGGTTCTTGGGATGCTCTAGTAGAGGTGACAGAAGCTAATCCCTATGAAGAAAAAGGTCTGAAGCAAAAACCTGTGCAAATTTCGGCTAAAGGTAATGCGATTTTCTCAAAAGAGAAAAAAACCTATGGCTTCGTAGGTTGTGATGATCTTATCGTGATTGACACTGCGGATGCCGCAGTAATCTGTAAAAAAGGCGAATCTCAGAAAATTAAAGATCTGGTCGAAGTTTTAAAAACGGAAGATACAAAAATCGTTAGCGAGCATATGTTCGAAAATCGTCCTTGGGGGCGCTTTGAAGTCTTGCGTGACGAAAATCACTACAAGTCAAAAGTAATCCGTGTAGAGCCCGGCCAGAAAATTTCTTACCAATCACACGCTCAACGCGCTGAACATTGGATCATCGTTAAAGGTGAGGCCTTGGTTGTACTAAATGACAAAGAAATCGTCGTGAAACAAGGAGAGCACATATTTATTCCGCAACAGGCAAAACATCGCATTATGAATCGCACAAATTCGTTGGTTGAGTTTATTGAAGTTCAAGTGGGAAGTTATTTCGGCGAAGACGACATTCAGAGATACCAAGACGATTATGGGCGCACTTAAATCAGAATTTTCAACACCGCAAAGTTTTAAGCGTCGAGTTCGAGATCTCAAGGAATTGTTGATTCGCTCGATACTTTTTCTTTGTGCCTTGAGTTCGGTGATGGTGACATTAGCTGTTGTTTGGATTCTGATTAGCGAGGCCTTACCGTTTTTTAAAGAAGTCTCTTTTAAAAATTTTCTTTTTGATCAAAATTGGACGCCACTTTTCGAAAATGCCCAGTACGGGATTATGAATCTTGTGAGTGGAACATTACTTACGACAGTTCTAGCTTTAATGGTCGCGATCCCTTTCGGAACGGTCACCGCAGTTTTCTTGAGTGAGTACGCTTCGCCGAAAGCTCGCGAATTTTTTAAACCTTTGCTTGAGTTGCTTGCGGCAGTTCCCACAGTTGTTTATGGCTATTTCGCTTTATTGTTTGTGACCCCTTTATTACAGAAAGTTTTTGAAGATCTTGAAAGCTTTAATGCTTTAAGCGCAGGTCTGGTGATGGGTATTATGATTATACCTTATATCAGCAGTCTTTCTGAAGATGCGATGCGGGCCGTGCCCCAGTACTTGCGTGAAGGAAGTCTTGCGATGGGAGCTTCGAAGTTACAGACTTCGTTCAACGTGGTTTTTCCGTCGGCCTTTTCGGGTATTGCTTCGGCGTATGTTTTAGGAATTTCGCGAGCTTTAGGTGAAACAATGGTCGTTGCGATCGCGGCGGGTCTTCAACCGAAAATTTCGTTTAACCCTTTTGAGTCGACCCAAACTTTAACTGCGTTCATTGTGCAAGTCAGTCAAGGAGATCTTCCGCAGGATTCTATTGGCTATCGTTCGATTTATCTTTGTGGCCTTGTTCTACTTATTTTTACGTTAAGTTTTAATTTGATTGGTCAAAAGATTCGTTCGCATATGGAGAAAAAATACAAATGAAGTCCAATGCAGGCCGCCTTGATTTAAAAGCTCGAATTGATCAACTAAAACGTCAGGACATGGTCTTCTGGATTATCGGTTTATTATCTTTGATGTTTGCCTTAATTACATTACTTAGTTTGATGATTGATATGGCGATGACCGGTTGGCCGCGTTTGTCTTACGGTTTCTTCACTTCGTTTGCTTCTCGTATTCCAGAGAAAGCAGGAATTTATGCCGCATGGATCGGAAGTTTGTGTGTGATGCTGGTGACGGCACTGTCGGCGATTCCACTCGGTATAGCTTCCGGGGTTTTTCTAGAAGAGTATGCTAAGAAAAATTTTTGGACCCGCTTGATTGAGTTAAATATTTTAAATTTAGCAGGTATCCCTTCGATTACCTACGGCCTAATGGCATTAGGAATCTTCGTTTACAAAATGAAATTGGGTCAAAGTATTCTGACGGCCGGAATGACTTTAGGTCTTCTGATTTTACCGATTATTATTGTGACCACTCGTGAAGCAATTCGTACGATTCCATCTCATATTCGTGAGGCCTCTTATTCTCTCGGAGCAACCAAATGGCAAACAATTTGGAATCATATTCTTCCTTATTCTTCGGGAGGTATAATGACCGGAGTCGTAATTGCTTTGTCGCGCGCCATTGGCGAAACAGCGCCGCTAATTACAGTCGGAGCAATGACTTTTATCGCATTTTTGCCAGACAGTTTATTAGCCCCATACACAGTGATGCCGATTCAAATGTTCAATTGGGTTTCTCGGCCGCAAGAAGAATTTCACGTGAATGCGGCGGCGGCGGGTCTGGTTCTTTTATTGATGACCTTGTTTTTAAACGGGGCAGCGATATTTATTCGTTATCGTTTTAGAAAGAAGTACAAATGGTAAAAAAAGCGGAAGTAATCAATCTTGATTTTAGTTACACCGATAAAAAAGTACTAAAAGCGGTCACTTTACCGATATACGAAAATCGCATCACGGCTTTAATCGGCCCTTCGGGTTGCGGTAAGACAACTTTGCTTCGTTGTTTTAATCGTATGCATGATTTGTACGGTTCAGTCAGTTATCAAGGCGAGATCAAACTTTATCCTGATGATCTCAATATTTTATCTAACCAAATCGATCCGATTGAGGTCCGCATGAAAATTGGAATGGTTTTTCAAAAGCCAAATCCTTTTCCTAAAAGCATTTATGAAAATATCGCGTATGGTTTAAAAGTGCGTGGCATCAAGAAAAAATCTTACATCGATGAAAAAGTAGAAGATTCTTTGAAAAAAGCCGGTCTTTGGAATGAAGTCTCGGATCGGCTTTCAACAAGCGCGACCGCTTTATCGGGCGGACAACAGCAAAGACTTTGTATTGCTCGAGCTTTAGCTACCGAGCCCGATATTTTACTTCTTGATGAGCCAACTTCAGCGTTAGATCCAATTTCGACGGCTCATATTGAAGAGCTTGTTAGTGAATTGAAACAAACGGTTACTATCGTTATGGTGACGCACAATCTTCATCAAGCTGCGCGTACCGCGGATTACACTGCGTTTATGTATTTAGGCGAGATGATTGAATTTGGTGAAAGTTCGCAAATATTTACGAATCCGCAGCAGCAAAAAACTGAAAATTATATCACCGGCCGATTTGGATAATGGGGGCAGAATGAAAAAAGTTAGAAAAGCGGTTATTCCCGCGGCTGGTTTAGGGACAAGATTTTTTCCGGCGACGAAAACAATTCCTAAAGAAATGCTTCCGATCGTTGATAAACCAACGATTTTGTATGTCGTTGAAGAAGCGATGCAGGCGGGGATCGAAGATATAATTTTAATCGCGGGTCGAGGAAAGCATTCGATTGAAGATTTTTTTGATATCTCTTATGAGGTTGAAGATAAGTTAGTTAAAGAAGGCAAAGAAGCCATTTTGAAATCTTTGAATGATATCCGTGAAAAGGTGAATATCGTTTCCATTCGTCAAAAAAGTGCTCTTGGTTTAGGGCACGCCATTCAATGCGCACAACCTGCCATTGGTAGCGAACCTTTTGCAGTATTACTAGGTGACGAAATCACGATCAGCGGATCAAATTCAGAAAATGTAACGAATTTTTTAACTCAAAAGTATGCTGAAACCCAAACAAGTTCGGTTTGGGTGCTTCCGGTTGAACCAAAAGACACCTCAAAATATGGGATCGTCGATTTAGGTAAAGATAAGTTCAGTGATCTTTCTCATGGCCAAAAAGTAACGGCGGTGGTTGAAAAGCCAGCTCCTGAAAAAGCTCCTTCATCTTGGGCTTTGCCAGGTCGTTATGTCTTTAGCGCCGAAATTTTCGATTTCTTGCAAAAAATTAAGCCGGGTAAGGGCGGTGAGTACCAATTAAGTGATGCGATGAACCTGTTAGCGGAAGAAAGCAACCTTAAGGCTTATAGTTTTAACACGCGTCGATTTGATGCCGGTGATAAGTTAGGTTTTTTGATTGCCAATTTGGAAGTTGCTTTTGACAGACCTGATCTTGGTGAAGATTTGAAAAAGTATTTAAGAAAAAGACTAAGTTAAGATAGCTCGTAGTAAAAAAAAATAAATTATGTTACACACGGGATGTAAGTCTTAAGACCTCGATCGAGTGTGTAACTTTCGAATGAAACGAGCCGTGACGCTCGTTTTTTTAATTATGGTAAGCCAGGAATTTTGATATCAGCAAGAGTTGGGTAGCATTTAACTAAAATCATACGAGATTGAATTAAGCTCGCTGTGAATTTGTTCAATACTAAATCTGCGTTAACTGGAACTGGCTTAGAGTAAAAGTTTTGGCAGTTTTTGATGATTTCATTTTGAAGAAACAAAACCGCTGAAATTGGAGTACAAGTTTTTTGGCTTACTTTGTATTTGCTCAACATTTTGTTTAAAGCAACGATACCTTGGTTCAAGCTTTGAGTAGTTTCACAAGCAAGATCCCATTGTTTTTGAACATCTAGGTTTTGGTTTTGAACCAAACGAACTTTTTCTAAGTTGTTCGCGATTTGGTCTGAAACCATTAATAACGTCTTTGAAACTTCTGCGAAGTCAAAAAGATCTGTGAAGATATTGGCTTGCGCTTGCATGCCAATCATCAATGTAACTGCTAATATCATTTTTTTCATTTGTGTCCCCTTAAAAAGTGAAGCTAGTGGTTAGCCTGAAAACATTGCCGTTGCTAGTGTTTTTACTCAGTTGGCTAAAAAATTCAGATTCGATTTTTTAACCGCTTCTTGATTTATTCTTTAAGTTGCTGTCGAAGTAGATATTTTGAGCATAATTAAGTTACATAGCGCAATGCGTTTAGTGTGCTATCTATCCTGAATGAGTGTTGATTTTGCCTTTGAAGACGTTGCGTCTTATACGAATTTGAATCTATAGTAGCAGGTTCAAATTAAAATGACTTTAAGTCTTTGTTGAAATTGGGGATTATCATATGAGCAAGACGTCAAAAAAAGTATTGGTCACAGGAGCTGATGGTTTTATTGGTTCCCACTTAGTCGAACTTCTAGTTGAAAAAGGGTATTCGGTTCGAGCCCTTGCTTTATATAATTCATTTAATAATTGGGGTTGGTTAGAAGATTCAAAATATCTAGATGATATTGAAGTTGTCACTGGCGATGTTCGTGACCCTTTTCTTTGCCAAGAAATTACAAAGGGCATTGATTCAATTTTTCATTTGGCCGCTTTAATTGCGATTCCTTATTCTTACGTAGCTCCACAAAGTTATGTCGATACGAATGTGAACGGAACGGTTAATATCTGTAAGGCCGCTATGCAAAATGGTGTGACTCGTGTGATTCACACATCTACAAGTGAAGTTTACGGAACAGCTCAGTATGTTCCGATCGATGAGAAGCATCCGATGCAGCCGCAGTCTCCGTACAGCGCTTCGAAAATTTCTTCAGATATGATGGCGATGAGCTTTTACAACTCTTTCAAATTACCTTTAACAATTGCGCGCCCGTTTAACACTTACGGACCACGTCAGTCGGCTCGTGCCGTGATTCCAACAATTATCACTCAGCTTGCACAAGGCCAAAAAGAAATTAAGTTAGGGGATATTACTCCAACGCGTGATTTTAACTACGTATCAGATACTTGCCGTGGATTTTTAGCTTTAGCTGAATCAGATGCGACAATGGGAAAAACTGTCAATATTGGTTCGAATTATGAAATCAGTATTGGTGATACTTTTAATTTGATTAAAAAGATCATGAATGTGGATGCGAAAATTTTAACGGATGAAGCGCGTATTCGCCCGGATAAATCTGAAGTACATCGTTTATGGGCTGATAACACATTAATTAAAAAATTAACTTCTTACGAACCTCAAGTGGGTATCGAAAAAGGTTTGGCCCAAACGATCGAATGGTTCATGAATCGTGATCATTTGAAAAAATATAAGGCTCATATTTACAATGTTTAATGAAACGATTGAGTTTGTAAAAACTCTTTATCCGAACAAAAATTTTATTGGTCTTCATGAGCCGATTTTTTCGGGCCATGAAAAGAAATATGTTAACGATGCGATTGATTCGACTTTTGTTTCTTCGGTTGGTCAGTATGTTAATGAATTCGAGAAAAAATTTGCTGAATACACGAAAGCTCCTTATTCGGTTGTGACTGGTAATGGTACCAGCGCGATTCACGCAGCATTGCACTTGCTTGATGTGAAGCCGAATGACGAGGTCATTACCCAAGCCTTAACTTTTGTGGCGACGGCCAATGCGATCAGCTATTGCTATGCTCATCCTGTGTTTGTTGATAGCGATCCCCAAAATTTGGGACTTTCGGCTGAATCGCTTCGTAGTTTTCTAGAAGAGAATGCGATTGTTGAAAATAATCAATGTATCAATAAAAAAACGAAACGTGTGATTAAAGCCTGTGTTCCGATGCATGTTTTTGGTCATCCCGTTAAAATTGATGAGATTGTTAAAATTTGCGATCAATATCATATTGCGGTTCTAGAAGATGCGGCTGAGTCGGTGGGAAGCCTTTATCAAGGTGAGCACACAGGACTTGCCGGGAAAATTGGTATTTTTAGTTTTAACGGAAATAAAATTATTACCTCTGGTGGTGGAGGTTTGATCGTAACCAAAGACCCTGCCATCGGCAAAAGAGCAAAGCATATTACAACGACGGCGAAAGTTCCGCATAAGTGGAACTTCTTTCATGATGAAATGGGTTTTAATTACCGTATGCCAAATTTGAATGCGGCTTTGATCTGCGCGCAGCTAGAAAGGCTTGAATCATTTGTCGAAGATAAGCGGCGCACGGCAATGGCGTATAAAGAATTTTTTGACCGCAAGGGCATTGAATTTTTAGTTGAGCCAAAAGGAGCAAGATCGAATTATTGGTTAAATGCAATTTTCTTAAAAGATCGCAAAGAGCGCGATTTGTTCTTGGAAGAGACAAACGGAAAAGGTGTGATGACAAGACCTGTTTGGGAATTGATGTGTGATCTTCCGATGTATAAGCACTGCCAATCCACTGATTTAAAAGTGGCTCGTTCTATTTCTGATCGTCTTGTGAATATTCCAAGCAGCGTGAGACTGAAATGAAAACCATTTACCTAATTGGGGCTGGTGGCCACTGTAAATCTTGTATCGATGTTGTTGAATCCACGGGATTATATAAGATTGCAGGATTATTTGACCTTAAAAAAAATCAAGGACAGAAAATTGGAAATTACGAAATCATTGGTGGCGATGAGGATATCCATCGCTACGTAAAACCCGGAACCGAGTTCTTACTGACGATGGGGCAAATTAAAAGTGCTGATTTAAGAATAAAAGCGGCAAAGCATTTGAAAGAATCAGGGGCAGTAGCCGCGACCGTGATTTCTCCGCGAGCTTATGTTTCTAAAACAGCTCACTTGAAACCCGGAACGATTGTCATGCACGATGCGATCGTTAATAGTTACGCCCAAGTCGGAGTGCATTGTATTTTAAATACTCGGTCTTTGATTGAGCACGATGCAATCGTAGAAGATTTTTGTCATGTTTCTACGGGCGCGGTTTTAAACGGAAATACTCACGTTAAGCAAAAATCGTTTGTAGGCAGTTTGTCGGTTTTGCAAGAAGGTCTTGTTGTACCTGAGGGAAGTGTTCTTTCAGCGGGTGTTTTTCACAAGAAAACAAAGGTGTAAAAGAAATGTCGAAAACTTTGATTATCGCTGAAGCGGGTGTCAACCATAATGGATCTTTAGAAAAAGCGATTGAGCTTGTGCATGCGGCCGTTCAAGCTAAAGCCGATATCGTCAAATTTCAAACTTTCAATGCAGCTTTGCTTGCGACCAAGTCGGCACCGACTGCGAACTATCAAAAGAAAAATTTAGAAAAATCCTCGGAAAGTACTGAAAGTCAGTATGAAATGCTGAAGAAACTTCAGCTTTCTCATGCAGATCACCATGTGCTTATGGCCGAATGTAAAAAATTAAATATTGGATTTCTTTCGACAGCGTTTGATTTTGAAAGCTTAGAATTTTTAAAATCACTTAACTTAGGCCTTTGGAAAATTCCTTCTGGTGAAATTACCAATCTTCCTTACCTAGAAATTATCGGTCGTTTAAATTTACCTGTTATTGTTTCGACAGGGATGTGCGAGCTTTCTGAGGTCCGTGCTGCTTTGGATGTTTTAATTAAAAGTGGAACGCAAAAAGAGAAGCTAACTGTGTTGCATTGCAATACGGATTACCCTACCAAAATGGAAGACGTGAATTTACTTGCGATGCAGTCCATGGGAGCCGAATTCGGGGTTAAATTTGGTTATTCGGATCACACTTTGGGAATTGAGGTTCCAACGGCAGCAGTTGCTTTAGGGGCTACGGTCATTGAAAAGCACTTCACCTTAGATCGAACTATGGGTGGACCTGATCATGCGGCTTCGTTAGAGCCGCATGAGTTGAAACAAATGGTGACTGCAATTCGTCATATTGAAAAAGCCTTGGGCGTTGCGCAAAAGCAGCCTTCACAAAGCGAGCTAGTGAATCGTGCCGTGGCTCGTAAGTCGATTGTAGCGGCTCAAGATATCAAACAAGGCGAAGCTTTGACGACCGCTAATATCACAACTAGTCGGCCAGGAACGGGTGTTTCTCCGATGAAGTGGCATGAGGTTTTGGGAACACGTGCTCAAAAAAATTATTCGGCTGGCGACTTAATTTGAGGTTTTAATGAAAACTAAAATTGCTGTTTATACAAGTACTCGAGCTGACTTTGGAATTCTAAAGCCACTTATTCAGCAATTAATTTCGACTCATGACTTCGAAGTTCGTATTTTCGTAACGGGAACCCATCTTGAAAAAGATTTCGGTTACACGGTGACCGAAATCGAAAAGTATTTCCCTCAAAATATTTTCTACCGCGTTCAGCATTCGATGAAGGAAGATCCTCGTTTAAAAAACTTAAAGGTAATGGGCGAATTAATTCCTAAGTACTCAGAAGCTCTTGTTGAAAATCCTCCGGAAATGGCTGTGGTTTTAGGCGACCGCTACGAAGCTTTATGTTTTGGGTTGGTTTGCGCTTCTTTAAATATTCCATTTGCCCATTTACATGGCGGAGAACTTACTTTGGGCGCTATCGATGATAAGTTTCGTCATTGCCTGACAAAGCTTGCTAATTGGCATTTCGTCGCCTGCGAAAAGTACCGTGAACGTGTGATTCAGCTGGGGGAAGTGCCTCAGAAGGTTTTCAATGTTGGAGCTTTGGGGGTCGAGAACGCTTTGAATGAAAAGCTTATGTCTGAGCCAGATCTTGAGAGGGATTTGGGGATATCTTTTAAAGCTAGCAATGAAAACTATCTTTTCACTTTTCATCCTGAAACAAATTCAAGCGATTCTGGTCAAAAGCTTTTAGAAAGTTTCTTGCAAAAACTTTCAGAAAGAATTCAGTCTCACGGCGCTCAGGTGATTATGACTGGTGTAAATAGCGATGCTGGCGCTGAGAAAATCAAGCAATTGATTGAAAAATTCCAATCTCAAAACCCAAAAAATGTCATTTTCCGAGAGTCTTTGGGAATGCTTCGTTACCTTTCTGTGATGAATAAAGTCACGGCTGTTCTGGGAAATTCGTCGAGCGGAATTCTTGAGGCCTACAGTCTGGGCACGCCCGCTTTGAACTTGGGTTCTCGACAAGCTGGTCGAGAAAGAGAAAGCAGCGTTATTGATCTTGCAACTGCAGCAGATTGCCTAGGATTTGATTTTTCACGTTTAGTGCTGTTGAAAAAACAGCTTCTGACCTCTGCGCCAAAAGAGAGTATTTTTGGCAACGGTCAAACTTCGAAGAAGATGGTCGCAGAGCTGCAAAATCTTTCACGAAAACAGGATTTTAACATTGTTAAAGAGTTTTATGATCTTCGGTAAAAATTAGGGTTTTACGTTGCGCATTTTACCATAGACAGATGGCATTTTTTTCATAATATTAGTCTCTCATGAAAACACTAATGGAATCGATGGTTATCATCGATATCAACCAAACTTTAAAGCAGGCCATGGAGGTCTTAAACAAGTCAAAGCTTCACATTTGCTTTGTGGTTGGTAGCGATGGAAAACTGATCGGTTCTTTGACTGACGGAGATGTTCGTCGCGCCTTTTTGAATGGCGCTACTTTGCAGTCGATGGCTGTTGATCATATGAATAAGACACCTAAAATGATTTCAGAAGGCCTTTCAGTCGAGGAGATCGTACAGCATATGAACAATTGGGGCGTACGTCAGTTACCCGTGGTGAACTCTCAGGGAAGAATTGTTAAAGTAGAAACGGTTGAAGGTGTAATGGATCTTTTCCAAAAGCCGAATCGTGTTGTATTGATGGCCGGTGGTTTCGGTAAACGCCTTAGCCCCTTAACCGATACAATTCCGAAACCTTTACTTCATGTTGATGGTGTGCCGATATTAGAACATATTGTTCGTCGCTTTAAAGAGTTAGGTTTTTATAAATTTTCAATTTCTGTAAATTATAAAGCGGATATGATCATCGATTATTTTGGTGATGGTTCAAAAATGGGTATCGATATCGAATATCTTCATGAAGATAAACCATTGGGAACTTGTGGAGCTTTATCGCTTTTAAAAGAAAAGCCAAAAGAGCCCTTCTTTGTGATGAATGGAGATCTTTTAACACGTGCAAATTTCTCTAAGATTTTAGAATATCACGCCGAAAATAATTCTTTTGCGACGATGTGTGTGCGTGAACACTCTTTCGAAGTTCCTTATGGAGTGGTTAAGTCGGATGGAAATCGCATTGTTTCTATCGAAGAAAAACCTAAAGAGACGACATTCATCAATGCGGGTATTTACGTTTTATCTCCGCAAGCTTTAGATCATATCGATCCAAATAATTATTTGGATATGCCGACCTTATTCATGAATATGAAGAAAAAAGATCTTCCTGTAATTAGTTGCGTGCTTCGTGATTACTGGTTGGATATTGGCCGTATGGAAGACTTCCATAAAGCTCAACTCGATTACGAAAAGTACTACAAGCTATGAAGCCTAGTGTTCTTGCCGTGATTCCGGCCAGGGCTCATTCGAAGCGTATTCCCGGAAAAAATAGAAAAGACTTTTTAGGGAAGCCGCTTATTCACTGGAGCATCGACACGGCTTTGAACGCCCAATGTGTAACACAAGTTGCTGTGACGACCGATGATGACAAAATTCTAGAATTCTCAAAAATTTTTCCCAAAGTCGACTTTGTAAAAAGACCGGACGAGCTTGCATTAGATAGCACTCCGGGGGTTGACCCAATTCTGCACCTTATGCAGCAAATTGAGAAAACCGGAAAAAAATACGACTACTTGATTTTATTGCAGCCGACGTCACCGTTGCGCACGAAAGAACACATTGAAGCCGCTTTTGTGAGACTGTTAAAAAGTCAAAAAAGTCAGCTTGTCAGCGTGAAAAAACTGGTTGATCCTATGGGACACGTTGTTTTTCAAAAAGGCGAAGGAATTCAATTTTTGAAAACGAACGCAAGCTCTTTGCCAGCGGATCAAGATCTTAAAGTTTTAAACGGCGCTATTTATATTTCGGAATGGCAAAGTCTTTTAGATCAAAAAACATTTCTTGGAAAAAGTTTAGAAATGTTCGAGATGGATGAAAGAGTTTCAGTTGATATTGATTACCCTGAAGATTGGAAGCGAGCAGAAACCTATGCTCGTATGGAAGTGTTGTAGATGGAAAAAAGATATATTCGTTTAATTCCTCGTTTAGATATTAAAGGCCCTAACTTGGTGAAAGGTATTCGCCTTGAAGGCTTGCGTGTTTTGGGCGATCCAGATGTTTTTGCAAAACATTACTACAATCACGGTGCGGATGAATTATTTTACATGGACGTTGTTGCAAGTCTATACGAGCGCAACAGCTTAAAAGGGATGATTTCACGAGTAGCTGGGAATGTTTTTATTCCGATCACTGTGGGTGGTGGACTTCGTAATTTAGACGATATCAAAGCGGCGCTAGACAGCGGAGCTGATAAAGTTTCGTTGAACACAGCTGCGATTAGAAATCCAAAATTAATTACGGAAGCCGCTCATAAATTCGGTTCTTCAACGATTGTTGCAAGCATCGAAGCGATTAAGCAACCGGACGGAAAATACCTTTGCTTCGTCGACAACGGTCGCGAACACACAGGCGTTGAAGTGGTTGGATGGGCGAAACGTGTGGTTGATCTTGGCGCCGGTGAAATCGTGATTACTTCGGTTGATCGCGAAGGAACGGGCGAAGGTTTTGATATTCCACTGGTTAGATCTGTTGTTGATAGCGTGAGTGTTCCGGTGGTGGCGCACGGTGGGGCTGGATCTGTTGAAGACATCAAAGAATTGATTCAAACCACGAATGTTAACGGAATTGCTGTCGCTTCTATTTTTCACTATCAAACGGTACAGCAAATGGACACTGTGAATGATCCTAAAAAAGCCGAAGGTAACTTTAGCTTTTTGCAAAAGGGTTTGGGCACAAAGCGTATTAAGCCGATTGCGATCACAGATGTTGTAGCTGAACTTAAAAAACTTAACGTTGTATGTAGAGCTGCTGTATGAAGAAAATTGTCATCGTCGATTACGGTTTAGGAAATCTATTTAGTATTAAGCAAGCCTTAGCTGCGGTTGGGGCTGAAGCCGTTTTCTCTTCAAAAGCAGACGATCTTAAAAATTGCGACGGAATTTTGTTGCCAGGTGTCGGAGCTTTCGCAGATGCGATGAATCGTCTTCGTGAATTAAAACTAGTCGAAGTGATTCAAAAAGCAGCTCACGACGGAAAACCTATTTTAGGTGTTTGCTTAGGTTTGCAGCTTTTGTTCGAACAAAGTCATGAGTTCGGTTTGCATCAGGGTTTAGGTTTAATTCCAGGAGAAGTAGTTAGATTCCCCGAGCAGCACAACGGGATGAAATTAACGGTACCTTTCATTGGTTGGAATCGCTTAGTTTTGACTCCACAGGGTAAAGATCATCCTTTGCTCGTTACTTTGAAAGGCAATACGAATATCTACTTCGTGCATTCTTACTATGTTTCGCCTAAGTCACAGGCTGAAATTCTAGCTCATTGTGAATACCTAGGTTTTGCTTTCCCGGCCGTTGTTCGCTATAAAAATACGGTAGGAATTCAAGGACACCCTGAGAAAAGCTCAGAACAAGGTTTAGAAATCTACAAAAATTGGGTTAAAAGTTTATAGTTCTTTTAAGAAAGTAATGGAAAATGGATATGGATAAAATCACTGAAAAGTTACAAGTTAAATATGGACTTCCTGAAAAAGTAGAATTTTGCGTAGAGTGCGTGATGTCGAATCAAAGACCCGCTTCAACTCAAGAATTCAAACACACTAAAGACAGTAAAAAAGTAACTTTAGCGATCGACGAACACGGTGTTTGTGATGCTTGTCGTACAGCGAAGCAAAAAGATGCAATCGACTGGAAAAAACGCGAAGAAGAATTAATTAAACTTTTAGACAAACACCGCAGCAAAGACGGAAGCTACGACTGTATCGTTCCAGGCAGTGGTGGTAAAGACAGTGCTTTTCAAGCTCATATCTTGAAATACAAATACGGTATGAATCCGTTAACAATCACATGGCCTCCAATTTTGTACACTGAGTACGGTTACCAAAACTGGAAAAACTGGATCGACGTGGGCGGTTTCGATAACTTAGCCTTCACTCGTAACGGTAAAGTGATGAAGCTTTTAACGAAGCTTTCAATCGAAAATTTACTTCACCCATTTCAAACATTCATCTTGGGTCAAAAAAACTTGGCTCCGAAGATTGCGGCTAAATACGGTATTCCTCTGATTTTCTACGGAGAGAACGAAGCTGAATACGGTAATCCAATCGCTGACAACACGACTTCTTTGCGTGATAAGTCTTACTTTAGTTTTTCTGATTTAGACGAAGTTCATTTGGGTGGTGTTACGGTTAAAGAACTTCAAGAAAAATACGACGTTAAGAAAAGCGATTTGATGTCATTCTTACCAATTGAACAATCTGAATTAAAAGATAAAGCGATTGAAGTTCATTACTTGGGTTACTACTTACGTTGGACTCCGCAAGAAGTTTACTACTATGCTGCTGATCACACGGGTTTCAAGGCACGTCCATTCCGTACTCAAGGTACTTACAGTAAGTACAACAGTATCGATGATAAAATCGACGATCTTCACTACTATACGACTTACATGAAGTTCGGTATTGGTCGCGCAACTTATGATGCGTCTCAAGAGATCCGCAATCGCCACATCACTCGTGATGAGGGTGTTGCGTTGGTTAAAAAGTTCGACGGTGAGTTCCCTGATCGTTACTTCACTGAGATCATGGATTATATCGAAATGAAGCCTGAACGCTTTATGCAACTTTGTGATGAAGCTCGTTCTCAGCATCTTTGGAAAAAAGATGGCTCTGAATGGAAATTACGTCACACGGTTTGGAATCCCTAGTCTTGCGTGATTAAAAACTACTTTCATCAAATACAAATTCTTGTGTTTTTTGTTTGTAGTTTTGCCGTCTTTGGATCTTTTCAATTTTTATCTAATCGTATTGATGAACAGGATGTTGAAGAGTATCTAGTTAGCCTGCGTAGTGAAAAGTTAATTGGCTGCCTTTCTTTTTACGAAAGACAAAATGACATCTTAGTCTTAGGCGATTCACATTCTTATACTGCGATTGATTACTATAAACTGAGTCAATTGACTGGAACTACCAAGATATCGTCTTGCGCGATGGGTGGTTTATATTTTGATTCTTTAATACTGCTTGTTGAAAAAATCCCAACCTTCAAGTTTATACCCAAAAATATTATCTTCGGACTTTCTTTGCGGCAATTTACGACGGGATCAGATCGTGAAAGCCAGTTAAAAGAGCATGGAAAGCTTATTGCTGCTATGGGAGTAAGTGCGCAGAATATTTTTTTAAAAATAAAAAAAAATCTAGAAGTCTTGGCTAAAAAATTTGTTTCGGGAGGATCGTTAGCAATTGAAAGACAAAGCGAAATAGACTACTGGCTGCCTAAACTAACTAGTTTAGATTATACAAAAGTAGAACATGTCTTTGAAAATTTGGATCATCCTTCAAAAGACAACTGGAAAAAGTACATGCAGCAGTTGAAGTTTCTTGACTCGAATGAAAGTGGAATTCAGCGATTTTGCAATGTGATTCAAAAGCATGGAATCAGCTTGTTTTTAGTAGATCTTCCGGAAAGTCCGCTTCTCCAAAAAATGTACATGTCGAAAGATACGCAAACTTACGAGAAGATTATTCAACAGCTTTCGAAATGTGCTAAGAAAACAATTAGGCTAACCAACGAGCAATGGGGAATTGATGGCCGATCTTTTTTGAATCGTAGTTTAGACAGAAAGTTTAATTTTGACCAGCTTCATAAAGAATTAAATAATGCACCCCAAGCTCAGAGAATACTAGCATTCGATTTGGATCACCCAAATATAATTGGGGCCCAGATTATTACTGAAAAATTGTACGAGCAGATGCGGCCGGAATTAAAAAATGCTTTTTAATTCTTATGAATTTTTGTTTAATTTTTTTCCGATCGTATTGCTTTTTTATTTCATTGCAATTTGCAAATTTTCGGCGGCTATTAGTAATTTAATTTTAATTTTGTCGTCTCTCTATTTTTATGCATACGCTAATGCATCTGATCTGGTGCTAATCGTTTTATCGATAGGTGTGAATTACTCTCTGACATGGTTGATTGCAAAATACCCTTTGAAAAATCACCAGCTTGTGAGTTTAGGTATCATTCTAAATTTATCTGTATTGGTCTGGTATAAATATATTAACTTTTTAGTTTCTATTGTGAACGATAGTTTTGGATTAGACTGGGAATCATTTGAAACCCATTTGCCGTTAGCAATTTCGTTTTTTACCTTCCAGCAAATCAGTTTTATCGTTGATCAATACCGATCGAAAGAACCGAAGAAGCCTGATTTTGAAACCTATGGCACGGCCGTATTATTTTTTCCGCATTTGATTGCAGGGCCTTTGGTTGAGTATAAAAAGCTGATTCCGCAATTGGCGCGCAAAAAACGCTTGTCGCGCTTGTTACCAAAGATTTATCTAGGAATTTTAATTTTTACTTTGGGTCTAAGTAAAAAGATCATTCTGGCGGATGCTTTAAACCCGCTTGTAGAGCTGGCCTATGGTAGCCGTGTTGATGTTGAGCAAATTGGTTTCATTGAGTGTTTTTTTGCGACATTCGCTTATACGTTTCAATTGTATTTCGACTTTTCGGGGTATAGCGATATGGCGATTGGTCTCGGATTTGTATTTGGGATTGCACTACCTTTCAATTTTAATTCTCCGTATAAGGCGACCAGTATCGTTGATTTCTGGAGGCGGTGGCATATTACGCTTTCAACGTTCTTAAAAGATTATTTATACATTCCACTGGGTGGTTCGAGACATGGAGAAGTAATACATTTTCGTAATTTGTTTTTGACGATGCTATTGGGTGGAATTTGGCACGGCGCTGGCTGGCAATTTGTTATTTGGGGAATTTGGCATGGTGGATGGCTTTGCTTTGTTCACTTCACGCGAAAAAAGGTTCCGGAATTTATGGCGTTATTTCGCTTTAAGTTCTTGAATCAGTTCATCACTTTTATCTGTGTGACGATTGGTTGGGTCTTTTTCAGGTCTAGTAATCACAATTTTGCTATCGCGATTTTGACAAAGATTGCGAGACTTCCGAATCTAGCTGAATTGCGAGCGAATTTGGCATCTGTTATGAGTTTCAAATCGGCACTTTTGGCTTTGATATCAGCTGCAGTTTTTGCTTTCTTTGTTCCAAATACGATAGCGGTCTTAAGATTCTACAAGTTGCAAATTTATAAAAAGCAGAATTTCTGGTTATTGGCTTTGACAGGCCTAGCTTTAGCGGTGCTTGTAAATTTCTGTTTGCTTTTGATGTCTAAACCAGTAACTTTCTTGTACTACCAATTCTAGTTAAACTCTCAATCAATTTTCTGCCTGTGTATGTAATATTTTATTTTCCTAAGTAAATTAGATTTTCACGCCAGCTTTTTGAAAAAGTCGGGTCAAATAATATTTATACTTATAGACATTTTTTCTAAATACCGGACTCATTAATGGTATAGAAATCCAATCAAAAACCTTTCTCTCAATTTGTGCCGCTCTCCAAAGAGTTAGATTTCCTGTTTTTTGTCTGTGTCGAATCATTCTTTTTAGAATCGTGTCAGTCGCTGGATTCGGAGGAAGTTGACAATTAGCAACGTCGCGAACAGCATCGGGAAGTTGAGCCAGGATAGTTTCAGGAGGAGGCGTAACCTTGTCAGGGAATTCATATTCGGTTGGGAAGGCGCCGATGAGAACAACCATAGATTTTTTTCTATGTAGGTTAGGTTGACGACCATGCCAAGTGTCGTTGATAAAGATGTAGGCATCACCCTTTTTTCCAAATGCACCCGTGCTTCTTTTAAGAGCTTTTTGGCCTAGCCATTTATTGAAAAAAGAAAATTTCACTAAAAAAGGCAAAACTGTTTTAGGAATGTAAAATAAATTGTTCCAGCGGGGGCAGTAAGGAAACAAATGAGACCCAGGCACGAAAGAAGTAGCTGCATTTTCATCGGGTTCAATATCTGTCAGTAGAATACCAAATCCAAATTCTCCTAAAGAATCTCTGTGCCACTCATGAGATGGTGGAGGATCATAAGCTCCTGTCATAAGACGAATATTGTAGCCTCGCAATTTTATATTTTTCCCTGCTAGGGCCTCAATAAGCGGTTGAGTTTCGTAGCCTGTAAGGAATCTTTCGAATAAACGATCCAAAGTAGGGCTTTTTGAATAGGCATCAATCAAGAGATGACTCGGTTTAGTTAATACGCTTGTTCCATTGGGACCTGCCCAGTAGGCTTCTTGTGCTTTGTGTTTTTCACGGTCTTTATGATCTTGGCTGTAATGAACCAAAAGTTCATCGTGAGCTTTCGCTGCGTCGGCTTCACTAAATAGACCTTTTAACATTACAAAACCATCGGACTCGAGCCTAATTATATTTTCCTGAACTTTAGAAGAAACTATAGACACATTAAACCTCATCTTAGCGTTCACAACCTTTCTAAATTGTTTCAGTCGATTATGCGAGCTAGTTGCTTTTGGGTGGCGCAACGTAGCATTTAAAGCGATACGATCTGAATTTTGTATCGGCATGATACAGAACTCATAGAATTTATTTTTGCCAAATAACGCCGTGCGACTTAAGTTAGGTGCATAAAGTATGGGAATGTTTTGTCCGAAGTTAAAGTTATGAAGATTTCGCAACATAAAAACCACCTTCTAAAAATTGTATTTACAATTTTTGCTTTTACCTCTTGTAAGTCGAATTCAAATTTAGAAAGTACGGCTTCGGTTTCTTCTTCTAGAGAGGTGCTATTTAACTGCAACTGGATCATAGATGAACCTGGAACTTATTCACTTGATGCTGATATTATTACTAACAATTGTGCAATCGAAGTGGCAGCAGACGATGTAGTCTTAAATTTAAATGGCTTCAGTTTGATTGGTCCCAATGATTCAAGCGCTATTAACTACGGCATCGTAGGTGTTAACCGGTCAAATGTATCGATCAGTGGCGGCAACATTTCTGGGTTCTCCTTTGGTATTGCCTTAACCAGCTCAAGAGGGATTGGTTACGATACTTCGGGGAATACAGTTAAATCTGTAAATGTATCTGACTCTAGCCTAAGAGGCATTCAAGTCGAAGGATATCGAACGCAAATAATTAATACAAAAGTTACTAATACGGGGGGAAGCACTTATTACCCTGACGCTTATGGATTTGGAATTGAAGTAATTGGACCAGACTGTTTGGTAACTGATAATATTGTTACTGAAACTTTCGGTTCTTTCTCGCCCGGACTACAGATTGGTGAAGGAGTTGGCATCTCTTTTTCTACATATAATACGTATTGTGTTGCCGAAAATAATACTATTTATAATAGCAGATCCGTCTCAAATAAGAGTACCTTGGGTTTTTGGGTCGATAAATATTCTCAAGTTACTTTACGTAATAATTATATTAGAAATATGCATTATTCTGGTTTAGTGCCTGTTTTTACCAAATTAGATAATAATGACACAGACATACCAATCGCCTATGGAGCAGACGATAGAGATTAGTAGTTTTTTAAATACCAATTATCTACCTGATCTTTTATGTGGCATCGAGAACATTAAAAAATTAAAACCTCTTTAGAAACCTAAGTGAATGCGCGTCGGAAAATTAATAAAAAGAGTCAAATCCACAAGATAGTTTTTGTAAATTCTTGACTAATTTCGCAGGTTTTTATCTTATAGCTCCCTCAGGTGAGGAGCGTCAGATTTGAAATCCGATACACAGAATAATTTTGTGCCTTCTATTCAAATTAAATCAGCGTCAGGTTGGGAATTTCCGAACTTGGCTGAAATTTGGAAGTTGCGTGAATTGCTTTACATCATGATTCGCTCAAGTCTGAAAGGAAAGTACCGACAAAGTCTTTTGAGCTCGGTTTATCTTTTTATTCAGCCTTTGTTTTCGGTTGGGATCTTTACTTTTATTTTTTCAAAACTTGCTAAGATTGAAACTGGTGAAATTCCTTATCCGCTTTTTAGCATGATCGGTGTGACGACATGGAATTTTTTTAATCGAGCATTGAATGATGGTAATTCGAGTCTTGTAACAATGGGTTCTGTGTTATCGAAAGTTTATATGCCAAGACTTATCGTTGTTTTGGTCAGCGTCTTTATTCAATTGTTTGAGTTTATTATTGCATTTGCATTTTCGGCAGTATTTTTTGCGTATTATCAAATTCTACCGAGTTCAAAAATCATCTTTTTACCTTTTGCGATTTTAGCCGTTGTGGTGTTTTCGATTAGCATTATCTTGTGGCTGTCGAATATCAATGTGCGCTTTCGTGACGTTTCAATGTTGTTACCCGGAGCCGTACAAATTTTATTTTATGCGACTCCGGTGGTTTATCCTCTTGGATTAGTTCCTGAAAAATGGAAATGGTTGTTTCTTCTGAATCCAATGACGAATATTCTTGAGTTCATCCGTTATTGTCTTTTTGATAATTATCCTTTTCCAGAGCTCAAGTTTGTTTTTATTAATTTGATCATGGTAGGTGTATTGCTGATTTTTGGTTTATTTGTGTTTCACCGATTCTCTAAAACATTGGTCGATCGGATTTAGAGATGAATGTCATTACAGTAAGCAAAATCTCAAAAAAATATTTTATCGGTCAGCAGGTTACGCTTTCACAAACCTTGAAAAGTATCTTCCGATCTTTAAAAAATATTTTCGTAAAAAAACAAGTGACGGCTGAAGTTTCTACTCAATCTGATTTTTGGGCGTTGAAGGATGTTTCTTTCGAACTGCAAAAGGGTGAGATTCTTGGAATCATCGGTACGAATGGTTCGGGAAAAAGTACGTTATTAAAAATTCTATCTCGTGTTACGACCCCAACAGAAGGAAACGCTCAAATTAATGGTCGGGTATCATCATTGTTGGAAGTTGGAACAGGATTTAATCCAGAGCTAACGGGTCGAGAAAATGTTTTTCTGAATGGGGCTTTGTTAGGATTGTCGCAAGAAGAAATTCAAAAAAAGTTTGATCAAATTGTCGAATTCTCGGGGGTAGGGAAATTCATCGATACGCCAATTAAACGTTACTCAAGCGGGATGACAGTTCGATTAGGCTTTTCAGTCGCGGCATTTTTAGATTCAGAAATTATGATTATCGATGAAGTATTGGCCGTGGGCGATGCTGACTTTCAAAGAAAAAGCTTTTCGCGTTTAAACGAAATTCGTCGTCAAAATAAATCGATTCTTTTCGTCAGTCACTCGATGGATCTTGTAGCGAACCTTTGCCAACGTGTGCTTTGGCTGCACCTAGGTGAAGTTAAACAAATCGGTAAGCCTCAAGATGTAATCCAGAGCTATTTGAATTTTCACGAAAAGCAGCGGGGTCAAATTAAGCGCCATCAAAGTTCTGATGGTGATGGAACCTTTCCTTTTGTGTCTGAGCTTAAAATGCTTGATGCAAATAAGAATGTGACTGAGTCAATTCATCTTGGGGAAAAAGCTTATTTTGTAGGTACGATCGAAAAACTTTCGCGCGAAACAGAAAGTCATCTTTCGCTTTATATTTGGATCGAGAACCAAAATGGTTTGATCGTCAGTGAGTTAAACACGGATTGGAAAAATCAAAAGTTTACCGGTAAAGGACTTACCGAATTTACTTTAGAATTTCCACAAATGACCATGGCTCCTGGGCTGTACACTGTAAATCTTGAACTCAAAGTCAATTTTCAGCGAGCCGATTATTCTTTACAGATTTTTAATTTTTTCGTTGTGGCTTCGGATTTTTATCAGTCTGGAGTTTTGCCGCAAACTAGAGGTCAGTTCTTTTTAGATTTTAATGCAAAGGTTAACCCTTTGAAGGAAAGTGTCACATGAAAGTTATGATTATTGGAGCAGGACAGCTTGGAAGTCGTCATTTACAGGCTTTGAGAAATGTAAAGCAAAGCTTAGATATTACGGTATCAGATCCTTCTTTGGATTCGTTAAAGGTTGCCAAAGAAAGATATGAAGGTCTTCCTGAGGTGGGTAAGCATCAAATTCAATACATGGAGAATCTTCCTGACAAGGGTTCTTGGGATTTAGCTATCGTTGCCTCAAACGCTAGCCCTAGACAAAAAATTCTTCAGCATGCGGTCGATAAATTACAGATCAAAAATTATATCTTAGAAAAAATTCTTTTCACTAAGACGGCTGATTACGAATGGGCTGTTAAAAACGTGAAGAACGCATGGGTTAATTGCTGCATGCGCCAAATGCCAGTTTATAAAGATATTAAGGGCGATTTAATATCTAAAAATTTCAATTTTACGGTAACAGGATCAAATTTTGGTCTAGTTACAAATGCGATCCACTATCTTGATTATGCAGCGTGGTTGGCTGGAACACCTGAGTATACTTTGGATACTTCAAAACTTCTTACGAAGGCGGTTGAAAGTAAACGCCGTGGGTATCTTGAGCTAAATGGAACACTGACAGCTCAATTTGCCTCGGGGGCGGTAGCAACGATTACGTGTCATCCGGACGGTACGTTGCCGGTTGCGGTAGAGGTTCATTCAAATACTCAACGCTATGTTGTTTTAGAGTCTGAAAGAAAAGTTTTATTATGGAATGCCGATCGAGCTTGGGCGCGAGAAGAAAAAGACGCTGTGATTCCGTACCAAAGTGGTTTAACGACAGAGTCTGTACAAAATTTTTACGAGAACCGTCCGACGACTTTAACCACTTTAGCTGAGTCTGCACAAATTCATCTAAACTTGCTAAAGCCACTTAAAGAATTTTTGGCTCGTACAAATCAAACTCAACCCGAAGAATTTCCATTTACATAAACAAGGAGCAATCCATGAAAGATTTAATTTACATTATTGGTTCGGGCCCTATGGCCATTGACTATGCTAAAATCTTAAAGGCTATGAATATTGAATTTGCAGTTGTAGGTCGTAGCCAATCCTCATGTGATAAATTTAAAAATGAAACCGGAGTTGCTTGTATCGCTGGTGGTTTTGAAAATTGGTTTAATTCGCAAACCACGATGCCAAAGCAAGTGATCGTTGCTGTTTCTGAAGAAAATTTAGGAACAGTGACTGAAAAGTTGATTCAGAAAAATGTAGGGAAGATCTTAGTTGAAAAGCCGGGAGCCGCGACATACGAAGAAATCGATCGAATTTTGCACACGCAAAAAAGTTCTACTTCGAAAGTTTTCGTTGGCTATAACCGACGCTTTTACGCTTCTGTACAAATGGCAAAAAAATTGATCGCCGAAGATGGTGGCGTGCAATCTTTCTTCTTTGAGTTTACTGAATGGGGTCACGTTATCCGTGAAAAAGTTTGTCCTCCTTTGGTTAAAGAAGAGTGGTTGTGGCATAACTCGACTCACGTAATGGACCTTGCATTTTATTTAGGGGGCTTTCCAGCGAAGATTGCATCGTTCAAAGCGGGCTCTTTAGACTGGCACT
>JACCDQ011934307.1_pt1 | contig 29836 bp, 26 predicted proteins | sample 7446031 | NCBI WGS metagenome assembly JACCDQ01 (sample SAMN15323442, study PRJNA562643) | freshwater metagenome | isolation source: river surface water | place: USA:Blue River Watershed | collected 2017-08-17 | reverse complement strand
TGCAGAGCAGAGCGAATGCCCACGGCCAAGTACTCGCGACGAGCGATGTCGGCAAATTGCTCGATTACCTTGGCGTCGCCGATGGCAGCGAGACCAAGAGTCTCAGGCCACTGCGAGAAGCAGCCGGCCAAGAACGACGTGCCAACATTCTCGGTAAAGGCGTGGCGTGGGTCGGTCGAAATGGTGACCGGAATGCCAAGACCAACCTCGGCCGCGGCCTTTTGCATGTTGTTTGCCCAGCGAGCAATTTCGCGAGGGTCCATTGCGCTACCAAGCAAGTTGAAGTGCGTGATGCGCTTTTCACGGATGAGCTCGGCGGTTGGAGTTAACCCCATGAAGTTGTCGGCGCCGGCCAATTCACCGTTGTGACCAAGCGGGGTCATCTGGTGGAACATCAACCCAACTTTGTCTTCGAGCGGCATGCGACCGAGCAAATCGGCAACGCGCTCGTTGACCGGCAGCGAGGCATCGCGGAATGGGTAATTGGTTTGTTCGGTCATCGTCGACTCTCTAAAAACTAAGTGGTTATTAAGTTTATTTTATCGTTTCAATTTCGGGCAAAAGATTCGTTACAGGTATCGAAACGGTCACGATTGCAGACAAAGTTAGCGGCTGCGACCAAGGTAAATCGGTGTTTGAGGCAGCCTCTGCCGATACCTGTAATCACCGATGCTGGGGGCGGTTTTGCTGTGCTGGGGCAAAAAGAAGGCAAGGATAGAAGTAGGAATTCAAAGACGAATCAATGCGGAGATTTAACATGGCAGCGGCAAAGAAAAAAGTACCGGCAGACATTTCACGTTCATGGCTACTGGTGAACGGAAACAAGCCAGAGAACTTCGACAAGGCTGCCGCATCTCGCGCCGATCAAATCATTCTCGACATCGAAGATGCCGTAGACCCTAAAGACAAACCAAAGGCTCTCGAGCAGGTTGCCCAGTGGCTAGAAGCCGGCGGTAAAGCTTGGGTTCGCATCAACGACCGACTCACCCCTTTTTGGGAAGCAGACTGCGCTCGACTAAAGGGCATCAAAAACCTACAGGGCGTCATGTTGGCCAAGACCGAAGACGCCTCACACGTTGAAGACACCAACAACGCGCTCGGTGGCAAGGTGCCGATCATTGCACTGGTTGAATCTGCGCTGGGCATCGAAGAAGCTCGAAACATCGCCTGCGCCAAGGGTGCGTTTCGCCTAGCCTTTGGCAGCGGTGACTACCGCCGCGACACAGGAACCGCCGCCGACAACATGGCCATGCTCTACCCTCGCTCTCGCCTGGTGGTTGCCAGCCGAATCGGCGGCTTGCCGGGCCCAATCGATGGCCCAACCATCACCACCAGCCACCCGCAACTTCGCGAAGGTTCAGAGCACGCGGTCATCCTTGGCCTTACTGGCAAGCTTTCGATAGACCCAAGCCAGATTCCGGTGATCAACGAAACCATTTGCCCGAACCAGGCCGATGTGACCTGGGCTCGCGACTTTATGGCCGACTTCGAGGCCGGCGGCCGTGTTATTCGCGACGGCTCAGACCTACCTCGTTTGGCTCGCGCCGAGAAGATCGACAAACTGGCCAAGGCCTTCGGCATCGAGCCGTTCTAACCGTTCGCGAAATAGGCAGGTAATCACGTGGCTCGCCCAAATCCAATCATCCCTGGCTTCAACCCAGACCCTTCGATTGTTCGCGTGGGCGACGACTATTACATCGTCAACTCGACCTTCGAGTACCTGCCGGGCCTACCCATCTACCACTCGCGCGATCTAGATAATTGGGCACTGATTGGCCACGTTGCCAACCGCCCCGGCCAGTTCAAGGGCGCGGGCGTAAAGCCACCCGGTGGCGCTTGGGCACCAACAATTCGCTACCGCGATGGCATCTTCTACGTTGTTGTCACAGATTTCTTTGGACGCGGCAACCTGCTGTTTACCGCAGAAAACCCAGCTGGGCCTTGGAGTGACGGCATCGAGCTTGCCATCGGTGGAATCGACCCAGACTTAGCTTGGGATGAAGACGGCACCTGCTACCTGTCGGTTTCTGGACTTAGCCTTGGATCACACGAGGGGTTCGAAGGTCACAACGGCATTTCGCAGGTTCGAATCAACCACATCACCGGCGAAGTTCTCGAGGAGCCACGCCACCTATGGCAGGGCAGCGGGTTGATGTTTGCCGAGGGCCCGCACCTGTATCACATCGGTGATTATTGGTACCTACTGACCGCCGAGGGCGGCACCGATCGCGGTCACGCGGTTTCGATTGGACGCTCGACTTCGCCAACCGGGCCGTGGGAGAACAACCCGGCTAACCCGTTGATTACCGCCGCCGGTTCATCGCGCGGAGTGCAGAACACCGGTCACGCCGACCTATTTGAAGACGCCGATGGCAACTGGCACATGGTGATGCTTGGCGTTCGACCGCGCGGCATGATCAAGGCCTACTCGCCGCTTGGGCGCGAGACCTTTATGACCGATGTTCGTTGGGTCGATGGCTGGCCGGTGGTCGACACCTTCGACACCAACGAGAGCACTCCCCAGCCCGAATTCATCGATACCTTCCGCGACGAATCGTTGAACCTCGAGTGGATGGCCGTTCGCAATCAACCGCAGCAGGTGGCAAGCATCGATGCGGCTGGGCTGACCATCATCGGTGTTGGCGAGGAGCTAGATTCACTCACGCCCGCGGCAATTCTGAAGCGTCAACGCCTGCTGCTTGGCACGGCCACGGCAAGAATCAAGGTCGAGGGCACCGGGGGTTTGATGCTTCGTTACAACGAGGTCACCCACTACGAAATCGAAATCAGCGATGGCGCGCTGGCCGCCAAAGCCAATCTCTCGACGATTAGTCAGAGCGTTGAGGCTGCAAACTTCGATGAAAGCGCTCTCGACCAGGATGGTTTTGCAACCTTATTCATCACCTTCAGGCAAGATGCCAAACCGTTTACCCCCGAGATTCTCACTTGCGATTACGTTGACCTCGGATACCTTGATGCAAGCGGGCAGCGCCAAATAGTGGCCAGCTTCGATGGCAAATTTATGTCGAGCGAGGTGCTCAGTTCGTTCACCGGGCGAGCCATAGGCTTTTATTCAATTACCGGCAAAACCGTGGTGCGCGAGTACAGCGAGTTGGCCACCAAGTAGTTCGTTCGCTGCGCTTGACCTCTTTGGGCTAGCGCCCAACCGATGTGTTGGCTAAACCCTGCAGCTGGCGTTGGTTGTGGTTCCACCTAGCACGGTGACCCTGCGAGCATCGGGCATCACGATTTCGCCCGAGGTACCTTCCGGTGCCAAAACTCGAACCGTGATTTCGCCATCCTCGATCTTCCAATCAACCGCAATGAGCCCTTTTGGCGATTGCAAGGTTGTGGCAGCCGACTTTAGCTCGCCACCAAGTACCGGTTGAACCACGAAGGTTTTGTAGCCCGGCGCAGTTGCCTTGAGGCCGGCAACGTAGTGGTGCAAGAACGAGATGACCGCGCCCTTTGAGTAGTGATTCAGCGAATCGTGCGCGTCGCCGTTGGCATCAACACCATTCCAGCGCTCCCAGACCGTGGTTGCGCCCTTTGACTTCATGTAGAGCCACGAAGGTTCTTGATCTTGCAGTAGCAACTCGTAGGCCAGATGTGCGTGACCGTGGTCTGCCAAGACCGGCAAGATGAACGGAGTTGCAAGGAAGCCGGTGCCGAGTCGAGTGCCGTTGGCGCGAATGATGGCAGCGAGGTTGTCTGCCACTTTTTGCTGGGAGCTTTGAGGTACGAGGCCAAACGCCAACGCGCGAACATGCGCCGCCTGGGTTTGGGTTTTTAGAACTCCCGTTGCGGTTAGGTATTCGAGGCGCCACGCAGCCAGCACACTTTCGGCCAACGCCGAATAGGTTTCGGCAATCTGCGCCCGACCCAAAATGGTTGCAGCCTCGGCCAAATCACGCGCCGAACGATAGAAGTAGGCAGTGGCTACCTCACCCTGACTGTTTTGGGTGGCGTGTGCCATCGGGTCCCCCGCAACGCCAGGTTCGAGCCACTCTCCCCAGTGAAAACCGGCATCCCAGATGAATTGCTCATGCGGTTTTGCCGCACCGGTTTTAGATTCGTGACGAGCCGTTGCGGCGGTTGTTTTTGCAAACTCAACCCAGCGAATCATGGCGTCGAAGCACTCTTCAATTGCCTCGGTGCGGCCGTACTCGCGCCAGGCCACCATCGGCGCCTGCACAATTACATCGCCCCAACCGGCAGATCCGTTCATGCGGCCCATCGGGCCATCAAAACCAGCCGACGGGGTCATGGGCGTTACGTTGGCCAATCGCCCATCGGGCGCCTGATCGAGGCAGGCATCGGCAAGCCACTTTCGGCTGAAGGTGTCTACGTCGTAGAGGTAGGCCGCGGTCTCAACAAATACCTGCCAGTCGCCAGACCAACCGGCCCGCTCGCGGTGTGGGCAGTCGGTGGGTACGTCGCAGGCATTGCCCCTAAAAGACCATTCGGCGGCGCTGTGCAACCAATTTAGGCGCTCATCACTGGCTTCAAATGTGCCAATCTTTTTGAGCTCTGTGTGCACAACAACGGCATGGATGTCGTTGGCAGTTAGCTCGCCAGCGAACCCTTCAACCCGCACAAACTGAAAACCATGTGTGGTGAATTTGGGCTCGAAAACATCGCCATCGATGCCGGCCGAAATGACCACGTCAACCTGGTGGTCTTTGATTGGGTGCGGCATAAACGGAAACTGAACATCGAGGTTGGCGGTTGAAATATCTCCGGTGTGCTGGTTTCGCCATTCGGCGTGGGTGAGGGTGATCTTGGTTCCAGCTGGGCCAAGGTTAGTGAGGCGTGACCGACCATTAATGTTCTGGCCGAAGTCGACTACAAAGGCGCCGCTCTGCAACTTGGTGATTGATTTGGGCGAGAGGGTTTCGATTTGTCGAACCGGCGGGGCAATTGGCTCAACCAGAGCGGCATCGACCTCGATGACCTCGGGGTGCGCCCAGGCTTGGTCGTTGAATCCTGCCTGCGTGATGCCGGCATCAAAGATTCTGCGATCTTCGGTTTGCCCCAAAAAAAGGTCGGCCGAGGTGATGTGCGAAGGAGCAAACTTAAAGTTTTCGCTGGTGCCCCAGGCGGACTCGAGGCCACCCTCTAACGTGAGCACCAATTCGGCTACCAACGAAACGCGGTCGCCAAACTGCTTGTCTGAACGCATTATGTCGGCCGCACCTCTAAACCAGCCATCGGCCAGAAGCACCGCAATGGCGTTTTCGCCCTGCACAATCTGGTCGGTAACATCGTAGCTTTGCACCTGGATGCGCTTGCGGTACTGCGTTGAACCAGGGGTGAGCTCATCTTGCCCAACCCGCTCGCCATTCAAGAACCCTTGATAAAGCCCCTGAGCGCTGAGCTTGAGTGTGGCCCGTACCGGTTTCTCAACAACCGTAAATTCACGTCTCAACCAGTAGGCAGGGCGCTCACCTTTGGGTAGCAGTTCACCCTCAACGGGTGAGATCCACTTGGCCCCGATTGAAACTTGTTTAGGCATTGTGGCAGGCAACCTGACTTGCGCCAATCTGTCTCAACTCGGGCACTTTCTCGCCACAAATTTGAGTTGCAAGCGGGCAGCGCGGTGCGTATGGGCAGCCAATTCCGTTGTCGGCAAACTTGCCGGCATTAACGTTTTGCAACGCTTGCCAGGCGGCTCGGCGAGCAGCCTGTTCGCGAGGGTTTGGCACCGGTGCAGCAGCGGTTAGGCCCTTGGTGTAAGGGTGCTTCGGGTTTTCAACCACGTCGTCAACCGGGCCCACTTCCATCACGCGGCCTCGGTAGAGCACCACCACGCGCTGCGACAAGAATCGAACCACATCGAGATCGTGGGCAATGAACAAGAAGCCAACGTCTTCTTTTTCGGCCAGGTCGGCCAACAGATTCAATACCTGAGCCTGAGTAGAAAGGTCTAGAGCGCTAACCGGCTCATCGAGCACAATCACCTTTGGGTCAACAACCAAGGCGCGTGCCACAGCGATGCGCTGGCGCTGACCACCCGAGAAACCGCGAGGAAGTCGGTCGGCCGCATCGTCGGGCAAACCCACCTTGCTCAAAGCAACGCGGGCGCGCTGCAATGCATCGGCTCGCTTTACGCCCTTGAGCAGCAATGGCTCGATTAGGGTTTCGCCAATTGTGATCTCAGGGTTCAGTGATGAGTATGGGTCTTGAAAGACAACCCGAAGTTCGGCAGCGGTATTTTTGCGCTTCTTGAGTGAGTCGCGGGTTACATCGCGCCCCATGAACTTGATCGAGCCCGACTTGGTTGCCTCGAGGCCAAGGATGGCCTTGCCGATGGTGGTCTTACCCGAGCCCGATTCACCAACGAGACCAAGGGTTTCGCCAGCTTCGATTTCGATGTTTACACCGTGCACTGCAACAAAGGCCTTGCGGCCAGAGCCGTATTGAACAACGAGGTCCTTTACTTCAAGTACTTTTTCGGACATTAGTTGAATCCTTCAATCGTGCGAATTGCTGTCGTGCTCAGGTCGAGGTTTCCTGCACGAAGGCACTTAACCGAACCATCGCCGTGGGCTTCAACTTCAACCAGCGGCTGCTTGCAAACCTCGGCTGCAAAAGCGCATCGAGCGGCGAAGCGGCACGAGGTTGTCCAGGTGGCCGGTAGCGGAACCGAACCAGGGATAGAGATTAGTCGAGCTGGCATGTTCTTGCCGTGCGGCACGTGTGGGTCGGCGGCTAGCAGTGCCGATGTGTATGGGTGCGCAGGTTGCTCGAGCACCTCAGATACCTCACCAGATTCAATAATCTGCCCGGCGTACATCACTGCAACGCGATCGGCGATGTCGGCAACCACGCCAAGGTTGTGGGTAACCACAATCATCGACATGTTGTGCACCTTCACTAGGTTGCGCAGCACGTCGAGAATTTCTGCCTGGATGGTTACGTCGAGGGCAGTTGTTGGCTCATCGGCGATTAGCAACTTTGGCTTACCGGTTAGCGCCAGCGCAATTGCCACGCGCTGAGCCATTCCACCCGAGAGCTGGTGTGGGTACGACTTCATCACCCTGGTTGGGTTCTGAATGCCAACCTGATCGAGAAGATCCAGCGCGATGGCTCGTGCTTCCGAGCGGCCAACTTTTTGGAATCGGCGAATCGGAGTCATCAGCTGCGAAGCAACCGAGAACATCGGGTCGAGAGCCACCATCGGCTCTTGTGAGATGAACGAGATCTGTGAACCACGGATGGTGTTCAGCTGCTTGTCGCTCCAGGCCGAGATGTCTTTGCCATCAAAGAATATGTTGCCGCTAGAGATTTGCACACCGGCAGGCAAGAGACCCAACAACGACAGAGCGGTCATAGTCTTTCCGCAGCCAGATTCGCCAACCAAGCCGAGAACCTCACCCTGCTTTAACTGCAGCGAGACGCCCGAGACCAGTTCGTGCTTGCCGGTTACGGAAACCCTAAGGTCGCGTAGTTCAAGCAGAGCACCCTCGGCTGGCTTAAGTGCCTGGCTAGCCTTCTCGCTGGCCAAAGCTGCAATTTCGCGTGCCTTTCTGAACGAGCCGACAAAGATGTTCTTTGGCTTCTCGAATTCACCGGCACCGATGGCATCGGCCAACTCATTTGCCGCCAACACCGTGAAGATCAAAACGAGGCCTGGAGGAACCATCATCCAAGGTGAGTCGTAGATGTGCGCCTGAGCCATGCTGATCATGCCACCCCAGCTAGGAAGCGGCTCTGCTGGGCCGATACCCAAGAACGAGAGACCCGCTTGCATCAGCAGCGAAACCGAGAAAATCATGGCAACTTGCACAGCCAAGAATCGGTAGAGGGCAGGTAGAACATGGCGCAGGTTTACCCGAACCGAACCAAGACCGTTTAGTCTTGCGGCGTCTACATAGAGGCGCTGACGAACAGACTTTACCTGCCCGATCATTACGCGGTAGAGGCCAGGTGCCACCAAGAAGCCAAAGAAAATCATCACCGGTTCAACCTTGGCAGTACCAACCACACCAACCAACGAAAGCAGCATCACAGTTGCTGGCAGGGCAAAGATAACCTCGGCAAAGCGGCCGATGAAGCTCTCAACCTTGCCACCGCGCTCGGCAGCAAGGAGAGCCGCCGGAAGACCCAAGCCAAACGAAACGGCTAGAACGAATAGCGAGGCGTAGATGCTGGTTGCGCCAGAGGCAAACAGGCGAGCGAAGATGTCGCGACCGAGGTCATCGGTGCCTAGCCAGTGGCGAAGAGTTGGGAGTTCAAGAGAGTGCTCGATATCTTGGAAAGTTGGATCCCAAGGGAACCAAAACTGACCGGTGAACGAGAGAATCAAGAGCACCAGAATCCAGGCGGCGCTGATAAACGCACCCGGCTTGCGCAAGAAGAATGGCAATTTGGCCTTTAGGTTTTTCATTTGGTGCGCACCTTAGGGTCTAGGAACATGATTACCAGTTCTGTTACCAGGCTGCTGATTACAACCACAACGGTGGTGATAACAACAGTGGCCTGAATTTGAGGAACGTCGTGGCTCTGAATTGCTTCCATTGCGCCAGAGCCAAGGCCAGGCAGAACAAACAGCTGTTCAACCATCACGGTTCCACCGAAGAGCAAGATGAAGTTCATGCCGATCATCGACACAATTTGAACGCTGGCCAAACGAAGTACGTGAACATAGATGAGGGTGAATCGAGGTTCACCCATTGCACGCAATGTGCGAATGTGTTCGGCGGCAAATGCATCAAGCATTGCGGCACGTGACATTCGGGCCAAGCCAGCCGCCGCAGGAAGAGCGAGGCCAAGCACAGGCAAAACTAGATAGAGCGGGGCCGAAGCCGGGTCTTCTTCGAAAGAGACATAACCGGTCGGCGGCAGTAGCGGCAGGGTGATGGCGAAAGCCAGCACCAGCAAGATGGCCAACCAGTAAGAAGGCAGGGCCACGCCGATGTTTGAGGTTGAGTTAAGAACTCGGTCGATGACGCCTCCGCGCACTGCGGCGACCACACCAACGGTCACACCGATGAGTGCGGTAACGATGGCTCCGAACAGAGCAAGGCTTGCGGTTACCTGAATGCGAGTCCAGATTTCACTACTTAGATCGCGACCGTCGAGGAACGAAGTTCCGAGATCGCCCTGGATGAAACTAAAAAACCAATTGGCAAACTGAGTTGGCAGCGGTAGGTCCCAGCCAATCTCGTGGTTGATTGCTGCAATTTCCTCAGCGGTTGATCCCATGCCGGCCTTGATTTGGCCGGGGCTGCCGTCCATCGAGTGCACCAGCAAAAAGCTGATGATGGCCGCAGTCAGAATCGTGACTACTCCCATGCCCAGCCGGCGAAGAATCATCGTGAGGATCATTTATTTTCCGTAACTTAAGTGAAGTAGGTGTGGGTGCAACCTAGGTTGCACCCACACCATATTCGGGTTTTTACTTACTACTTAGCTGGCTTGATGTCAGCCAACATTGGCCAGATGCTGCCGCTGCCGTTTAGTACTGGCTTCTTGATTGCCGAGCTGTTGAAGCCCAGGTACTGGAAGCCTTCCTTGATTGGCATTACCCATGCTTCGTTAACCAAAGCCTGGTTTAGCGCGCGGATCTTCTCTGGTGACTCACCAGCGAATACGGCACCAAGTGCGCCCTGGATAGCGGCGTTCTTGGTTCCAGCAAAGTTACCAAAACCGTTTACGAACACACCGGCGCTCATGCCGGCTAGGTTGTCAATCTTGGCTTCGAATGGACCGAATGGCTCTGTGCCAACTGCATCGAAGATCTCGCCGGTGTTAGCCGCAATCTTGATGTTTAGGGTTACGCCAATCTTTGCCCACTGAGCCTTTAGAGCCTGCATCGATGACTGCTCGGCAGCCGAGGTAACGATGGTCATCTCTAGGTTCTTTACGTCGGCAGCCTCAAGAAGAGCCTTTGCCTTGGTTGGGTTGTAAGCGTATGCCGAGTCTAGAGCTGCATCGTAACCAGGCTTGCCCTTTGGAATTAGGTTTGCGGTTGCGTTGTCACCCTTGAATAGCTGAGTAACGAATGCCTTGCGGTCGGTTCCGTAAGAAAGAGCCAAACGTACGTTCTTGTCTTTCCAAGCACCGGCAGGCTTGAAGGCTGGGTTCTGTCCACCGTTCCAGAAGATCAACATGTAGATTGATCCGCCGTTTGCGATGAGTGAAACACCCTTGGTCTTTAGCAAGTCAGCAGTGCGACCAGCTGGGATTGCAACTGCAACCTGCTTGCCGATCAGAGCGTTTGCGCGAGCCTGGTTGTCTAGAAGCACCTTGTAGGTAAGTGACTTGTAGACGAACTTAACCTTGTTCCAGTGAGCTGCCTTCTGGGTCAACTTGTAGGTGTTGCCCTTGATGGTGCCCTTGGCAAGTGAGTAGACACCGGTACCGCATGGGTTGGTCTCTAGCCACTTTGCGTTGGTTAGACCCTTGGCACAAACAACCGAACCAGCAGCCTCGGTGAATAGCTTTGCAGCCTTGTCTTGTGCCTTAGCAAAAGTTACAACCACGTTGTTACCCGAAACGGTAACGTCGGTGATCTCGTTTGAGCCACCCTTGTCGAACGAGGTGTATGAGGTTAGACCTTCTTTTGACTTTGAACGACGGTCAAGGTTTGCCTTAACAACATCGGCGGTCAAAACGGTGCCGTCGGTGAACTTGATGCCCGAACGCACGGTGAAGGTTAGGGTCTTGTCTGAGTTGCTCTGAACCGGGTTGCTAGCTAGACCAGCAGTTACGCCACCCTTGCCGTTTGGGTAAAAGAGCGAGTCGTACATTGACTCAAAGAACAAACGCTGACCGTTGCCGTATAGCACTGGGTCATAGCCGCTTGGGGCTGGGTCTGAGTCGTAGCCGATAACTAGGTTGTCGGTGGTTGCAGCCTGAGCGGCAGAGGCCACACCCAGGGTTGCAAGCATGGCCGCGGCAGCAGCAAATGCCACCCCACGGATTACTGGTCGAGCCATTTGGTCTCCTTTTGTTGTGCGCCTTTGCGCAACTGGTGTTGACCTGCAAAGCACAGCGCTGTGCAGATTGTTTTCAGGTTACAAGTGAAACGCTTCAAAGGAACCATAAGCAGCCCCAATGCCCTTATTGCATAGAAAAATGAAACGATTTGGTAACGGAAAGGGCCCCGCTCAGCGGGACCCTTTATCGGTGTAAATTTTGCGGTTACATGCCCTCTTGAGCAGGTAGCGCACCCGTGATGTAACCCACGATTTTCTCGTAGGTGGTCTCGGTGGTTTTTACGTCGCAAACCTTGCGGCCACGGTTTAGAACCACCATGCGAGAGGTTGCGTTAAAGGCAAGCGGAAGGTCGTGAGTAACCACAACCACTGCAATGCCCGAGGCAGCCAAGCGCTTGATTAGGCCCTCGACCATAACCTTTTGCTCGTAGCCAAGAGCAGCGGTCGGTTCGTCGAGCAACAGGATGCCGTTTGGCTTGTTGTTCACACGAACTGCGGCACGAGCAAGAGCTACACCCTGGCGCTGACCACCCGAAAGCATCTCAACCGGTCTGGTCATGTTGGCAATTTTTACGCCAAGCAGCTCGGTCTCTGAGGTAGCCTCGGCAACCATGCGCTTGCGGTCGATGAAGCCCAACCAACCAAGCGGGCCCTTGCGAATGATCTCGCGACCAAGCAAAAGGTTGGTTGCGCTGTCGAGCGCATCTACCAAAGCTAGGTCTTGGTAAACCATTTCGATTCCGGCGTTTGCCGAATCTTTTGGTGCGTGAAAGTGCACTTCGTTGCCGTGCACACGGATGGTGCCGTGGGTCTGCTTGTGCACACCAGACATTAGCTTTAGCAAGGTTGACTTGCCGGCACCGTTGTCGCCAAGCAGAGCAACAGCTTCGCCCTGGTTCACTTTGAAGTTGATTCCGTCTAGGGCCTTTACATAGCCGTAGTGAAGATCGATGCCCTGAAGATCTAGGGCCGGGGTTGCGTTCGTCATGATTAGTTCTTCGCTTCCTTGTGAGCCGAAACCGTTGATTTGCCAACTGCCTGGCGGGCAACTGCCTTGCCCAGGTAGTGTTCGCCGGCAAGTGCACCGATGAGAAGCAGACCGGTGATGGTGATTGTCCAGTAAGGCTGAATGTTCAAGATGAGCAAACCGCTGCTGATGGTTGAAATAACTAGCGCACCAACCAAAACCTTTGGCAGGCTACCGCGGCCACCAGCCAGTGAGATACCCGAAAGTGCAACCGCGGTTAGACCGTCGAACAACACTCCGGTTGCGGCGGTTGGGGTTGCCTGCGCGGTGTAGGCACAGGTAACAACGCCACCGAGTGCAGCCAGTGCACCCGAAAGAATAAAGCCAAGTAGGCGGTAGGTGTTTGAGTTAACACCGGCACGGCGAAGGGCCTCGGCGTTACCGCCAGCAGCCAAGAAGCGAATACCGCCGCGAGTCTTGGTGAGGAAAATGGTGCCGATAACAAACACCACGATCACTACGTAGAAGGTAGAAGGAAGACCGAAGTAGATCTCGGTACCCAGCCAAGAGAGCGAATCCATCTTGTCGAATAGAGGAATACCGTTTGACAGAATTGCAGCCAGACCGCTGGTAACCGACAACATACCGATCGTCACAGCCAGCGGGTTCAGGCCGGCCTGCACAACCAAGCCATTCACCGCACCAATGAACGCTCCTATAGCGATGGCAACCGCGATGGCGATGAGTGGGGCAATTCCTGCGCCAATCATCATGCCAAGAACAATGCCTGCAACGGCTGCCGAGCCAGGCACCGATAGGTCAAGAGCGCCCGAGAAAACACCCATCGCAATCGATGCAGCGAAGATGGCGCTGATCGATGCCGCACCCAAGATTAGGCTGGCGTTTTCGAAGGTTCCGAACACCGGTGCAACCGATGCAAAGAGCGCCCAAAGCGCCACTAGAAGAATTGTGATTCCCCAGCTTCGAATGAAGACTAAGACGGAAAGTGAATCTGGCTTTTTCATTTGCTGATTTCTGTTTGAAGAGTTTTTGGTTTGAAATTAGTTTCCCCTCGGCGAGAGCCGAGGGGAAACTAATTTTTTAGATCAATTACTGGTTGTAGACAACTACTGGGGTAATGAGCTGCTTGCCCATAACTCCGGCTCCTGCCATTAGGCGCTTTAGCTCGATGATGTTCTGAGCAATGTCGGCACCAAAGTCAAGAGCTACGTCTGCGTATAGGTTCTTAGCCTTTACCGCAGCCTTGGCCTGATCGCCACCACCGGCACCTACTAGACATAGGCTCGAAGGCTTCTTGCCAGCGGTCTTGTATGCAGCGATAGAGCCAAGAGCACCCTCGTCGGTCCAGGTAACAATTCCAACGGCCTTAGGTGCAGCCTGAATTGCGGTACGAACGGTTGACTGCTGCTTTGCCTGGTCGCCGGTTAGGGTAACTTCGCGAGCAATCTTCGCCTTTGGAGCCTGCTTCTTGAATGCTGCCTTGAAAGCGTCTTCCATCTGCTTCTTGCCGATGGTTCCGGCTGGGTTTACGCCCAAGATGATGCTTGAGGTTGCGTAGTTCTTAGCCTTTAGGCAGCGACCCATCTGGGTACCAAGTGCGGCACCTTCTTTTGCGTAGTCAATTACTGCAAAGCTAACGCCCTTCTGCAGGCCACTGAAACCGTAGTCTCCTGGAACACCGTTAACCACTGCGGCAACGCCCTTTTCTTGGGCTAGCTCAAGAGTTGACTTTAGGGTGCTTGGCACACCTGGGGTGATTGACCAGAAACCGTCAACGGTCTTGTTGGTGATCCAAGATTCGATGTTCTTCTTGGCAGTTGCTGAATCGAAGTTTGGGTCTGGCGCGTTAGCGGTCTTTAGGCCCATTGACTCTGCAATGTGGTTGAAGCCACCCTGGATACCCACCATGGCCGGAATCTGCCAAGAAATAGGTGAGAAACCAACGGTCTTCTGGTCTTCGGCAGCTGCCGGGAAAGCGTTAGCCGCAACTAGAAGGCTGGCAGCGGCCAAACCTGCTAGAACGCGCTTGGTGTTGCGAGCACTCATTGAATCTCCTTAGTTGGTGTCATCTTCTGAGGTGCAATTGAGGCCCTACAGCTGACGACTTTGTCTTGTGTAGTTGTAACTGTAGGGGCACAAAATGATTCTGTGTTATCAGTTGCAGCGATGGTTACTAACCGTTTTTTCGCGATGCTTGAAATTTGGTAACAGCCTTATAACGAAAGGGCTGTAGGGCTATTCGTCCACCGCGCCATCGATGATTTCTGCGGTCTTTCGCAGCATCTCGATGAGCCATTTGAGGGCCGGATCTTGGGTCTTGGATGGGTGCCAGTGAACGGCCTCGATGAGCATAGATTGAGGCAGTGGAGTCTCGGCAATTACCAGCCCGAGAGGTTCGCAAAATTGCAGAGCAAGCCGCTCTGGCACGAAGCCGATCATGGTTGATTCGGTAACGGCAAATGGCACGGGCAAGAAACCGCGCACGGTCACACCGATTCTTGGAATGACGCCCGCTTGCGAAAGCAGCTGATCTACCTGCGTGGTGATTGCGTCGCCGAAGGTAACTCGCACGTACCTAAGTTCTTCGAGATCGGTGAGGCTTAGCTTGCCGGCGCGAAGGCGCGGGTTCTTAGCATCGGCGATGCAAACAAAGCGGTCGCTGAACAAAGACTTTCGCTTACCGGCAATGCCCTGGCCAACACCCGCGATGATCACATCGCGGCGAAGTAGGTCTACCGGGCTAACTGTTGAATCTGGTGGCATTACATCGAAGGCGATGTTCACGCCTGGAGCCTCTTGTTCGATGAGCGCCAGCAGCGGGCTAGTCATTTGTGACAACACGTAGTCGGAGGCGGCGATGTTGAAGGTACGCGTGCTGGTAGCCGGATCGAAGGTAGGCATGATTTCGAACGTGCGCTGAATCTCGAGCATGGCTTCGGCAACGATTGGCTTTAGCGCCTCGGCGCGTTCGGTTAGCTCGAAGACTCGACCCTTGCGAATTAGCAGTGGGTCGCCGTATTGCTGACGCAGTCGGGCTAGAGCGCCGCTAACTGCTGGCTGAGACATGCCGACCACCTCACCGGCACGGGTGAGGTTCATCTCGGTCAGGATTGCATCGAGCACCACAATAAGGTTTACGTCGATGCGCCTTAGATCAGTCATGGTGCATCAATAGTAGGCACAAATGGCGGCTCTTAAGAGCGCGGCATTTCACCGGCCCAGATTGCACGAACGTTGGTGAATTCGTGCATGCCCTCGATTGAAAGCTCGCGGCCGTAGCCACTTAGCTTCACGCCACCAAAAGGTAGGCGAGGGTCTGAGGCAACCACACCGTTCACAAACAGCGCGCCAGAGTTAATGCCCTGACCCAGTGCGATTCCGGCGTTCATGTCTGAGGTCCAGATGCTGGCGGCCAAACCGTACTGCGAAAGATCGGCTAGGCGAATTGCATCCTGGGTGTCTTGCGCCTTGGCCAGGGCAAGAACCGGACCAAAGGTTTCTTGGTTGAAGCAAGGCATCTCTGGGGTTACATCGGCCAACACGGTTGGCGCGTAGTAGTTGCCCGGGCCTTCGATGCGGTATCCGCCGGTAACCAGGCGAGCACCCATGGCGATCGAATCTTGAACCTGCTTGTCGATGTCGTCTACGAAAGACTTCTTGGCCAATGGGCCAAGCTGGGTCGATGCATCGAGCGGGTTGCCGATCTTTAGCGCCTCAACCTGAGTCTTGAGGCCAGCCTCGAACTCGGCAATGACTGCCTGGTCAACAACGAATCGCTTGGCGCAGAGGCAGCTCTGGCCGGTGTTGATGAAGCGCGCCTTCACGGCAAACGGGGTAACCGCCTTTACATCGGCGTCGCCAAGAATTACAAACGGGTCTGAGCCACCAAGTTCTAGAACGGTCTTCTTTAGAGCGCGGCCAGCTGCCTCGGCAACCGATGCGCCGGCACCTTCAGAGCCGGTGAGTGTTACCGCGGTAACGCGGTTATCGGCGATGATCTCGTTCACCATCGAGTGATCTGCGATGACCAGGGTGGTGAATAGGTGCTTAGGAAAACCTGCGCGCGCGATTGCATCTTCGATTGCAACGGCCGAGCCGGTTACGTTCGAAGCGTGCTTTAGCAAGCCACCGTTGCCGGCAGCCAAGGTTGGTGCGGCAAAGCGAATTACCTGCCAGTAAGGAAAGTTCCAAGGCATAACTGCAAGAACAACACCGATTGGTTCGTAGGCAACGTATGAGGTTACGGCCTCGGTCTTAACCGGCTTTGGCGCTAGGTATTCTTCAACGTGGTCGGCGTAAAAATCACAGGTGAGGGCGCACTTCAGAACCTCGCCGCGAGCCTCGGTGATTGGCTTACCCATCTCGTTGCTGATCATGGTTGCGTGAGCATCAACCTCGTCGCGAAGAATGTTGGCAAGGTTGCGCAGCAACTGTGCTCGGTGCTTCAAATCGGTCTTGCGCCACTCGCGCTGAGCAGCGGCGGTTGCACCGAGCGCTGCATCTAGGCCGGCACGGTCAAGCGCCGGGTACTCGGCCAACTTTTCATCGGTGGCCGGGTTGAAAGTGGTAACTACCTTGTTACTCAAAGCATGTCCTCGCTGTAGGTTCTTTTAGCTGGTGGAGCCATGTGTCCTGGGCTCACAGTTTCAACAATACGATTCTTTATGCTGCCGAGGCCAGTTACGGTCATCTCAACCACATCTCCAACCTGAAGTGGCGGTGGAGTCTGTGATCCAGAGCGGCTCCATTTCTCTGAGAGAGCGCCGCCGCTGCAGGTGCCCGAGGCCAAAACATCGCCAGGGCCAACCATTGCGTCACGCGAAGCGTGCACCAAAAGTTCTTCGAAATTCCACGACATGTTCTTGGTCGAATCGCGGCCAAGTTCAACGCCATTCACCGAAACGGTCATCTCCAAATCGAGGCGGTCGCCAACGCGGTACTTCTCCAACTCGTCTGGGGTGGTAATCCATGGGCCCATGGTGTTGGCAAAGTCTTTACCCTTTGATGGGCCAAGGCCAACGCTCATTTCGTGACGTTGAATGTCGCGTGCCGACCAGTCATTAAAGAGTGTGTAACCAGCGATGAATTCACCGGCGTTCTCGACCGAAACATCGCGAGCCGGCTTGAGAACTACAGCCGCAACCTCGAGCTCAAAATCGAGCGCCTTGGTGTGTGGCGGCATTGGTACATCGGCGTTTGGATGGGTTAGCGACCAAGGGTTCATGAAGATGAAAACCGGTACGTCGAACCAAGCCTGAGGAATCTTGCCGGTGCCGCCTTCAGACTTCTTCATGCCGGCGATGTGGGCCTCGAACGCAACGAAGTCGCGCATTGCACGAGGCTCAACCGGCGGCAAGAAGTGCACCTTATCGATGCTGGTATTGAAGTATCGCCCGGCTTGGCCTTCGAGGCGGTCGCGCTGCACGCGTGGCAAAGCCAAAACTTCAAGCACCGACAACGTGGTTGGCAGGTTGAGTAGGCGGCCGTGGTTGTTAACCACACCAACGTGAGGCAGGCCGTTGTGAAGGTAGCGGGCGATCTTCATTAGTAGCTCTTAGAAATCTAGGGTCTCGTAGAAGTCGCGGTTGCGAACCTCAAGTGCTGGAATTGCCTGGCCAAGTGCCCACTCCTTGAAGTGCTCGTACTCGGCGTGAGCTTTAAACGCTGCTTCATCGGTGTAGACCTCGAAGATGCGGAAGGTGTTTGGCTCGGCTGGGTCTTGGTAGGCCTGGTAGTAGATGTTGCCCGACTCGGTGCGAGACGCAGGCGAAAGGTGCTTCAAGGCCTCGGCCACTAGGTGAGCGCTGCCCTCTTTGGCAACCCAAGTTGCGCTACATACAAATGCCATGATGATTCCTTTCGATAATCGCTGCCCCTTGTGGCGCGATCTTGATACTTAGTGAAACAGTGTTGCGAGCTTTTTGCGCACCGGCTGGCACTATGCCACCCATAGGTAACGCCTATGATTTGGCCGAACTAGCCGGTGATCATCCAACCCTCGATGGTCTTCGAAGATTCGTATTCGTTGGTATTCACAATGCGACGAGCGTCATCCAAGATGTTCATGAATTTGGTGTCGATAATGGCCTCAACCAGCGCCTTGGCTTGCACCAGGTTTGTGTAGTGCGCGCCAATAACAACGATGCTTGCGTTCGCGTGAGCGCGACCCTCGGTTACGTAGTCAACGCTGGCACCAAACACTGCGCGGGCTCCGGCAACTTTATTGGTGGCAATAGTTTCGCCGGCACCAGAGCCGCCAACCAGAATTCCACGAACCTCTAGCGCGTTGTCTTCGTCTTCGATAACGGCCTGGCCAATTCGAAATGCATAAAGCGGGTAGTCGTCTTCGTCGTCTAGTTCAGCGGTGCCGTGCCAAATAACCTCGTTGGCCGGGTTGGCTGCTAGCCACTGCTCAAGCTCGCGAGCAAGTTCGTAACCCTGATAATTTCCGGCGATGTGAATACGCATTTTTACTCCTAGATTTGCCAGTGGTTTTTGTTTACGGTTGCTGGGTCTTTGGCCAGGTAACGCACGAAGCGGTTCTCTGGGTCACGCTCGGCAATAATCTTTTGCAAGCGCGCAAAGTTGTCGTCGGCCATGAATTTCACCTGACGGTTGGTCATGTCTGAGTCGCCTAGATACTGGCCGACGGTAACCGACTGAGCTCCGGCCATCGCGCCGTTTAGCCAGGCGCGGTTGGCCGCATCGTGTGACTCGTCTTCGCTCACCAAATAGGTGGCAACGTAACCCGGGGTCTGCATGCTGAAGGCCATGTCTGGCAATTCACGAAGCGGGCCCATGCTGAACCAAATGGTGAAACCGCGTGGCTCGGGTAGGTCGGTAAATAGTGGCGCAATTCCATCGATGATCTCGGTGGTGTCGCCATCTACCCAGATGTTGTCTACGAAGTAGCGCATGCCCTCGGGGTTGGCCTCAACCTGCTGGCGCTTGCGTTCGGCCATCGAGGTAACGCCGCAATCGATGTTTAGAAGCGCCTTGTGAAGCAGTGGGTTTTTGCGCATCGGCGCAAGTGCGGCCTCTGCCTCTTCTTTCGAGTCAACAAGCGCGAGAGCGTCAACAACAACAATTCGCTTGCCCGGTTTTCCGTTTTCATCGAGTGGGCAGTTGCTCACCACCACCAGTTCAACGGTTGGTGCAAGCTCGTTGTGAACCTCGTAAATCCAGTTCATCAACTCTTTGAAATCATCGAGTTCAAAAATTTGAACCGTCTCGTGCGGGGCCTTGTAACGAGGCTTGGTCTGCAAGTGAAAGCGAGTAACGATGCCGGGGAAAGACGGGCCGGCGCCTCGGGCCGCCCAGTAAAGGTCTTGGTTTTGGTTGGCATCGCAGCGCACAATTTCGCCTTCGGCGGTGAGCACGTCGACCGCAACCACATACTCGGCACCCCAGCCCATGCCGCGGGCGCAGTAGCCCTGGCCGCCCTGAAGCAAGAAACCACCGATGGCAACGGTTGGGCAGTGGCCGCCGTTGAAGTAGCGGCCGTGGCCCTCTAGGAATGGGTCGAGAACTTCGCCACCCTTGATGGCTGGTCTGGCCGAAGCAATTCCGGTGGCAGCATCAAAGGTTGCATCTTGCAAGCGAGACATGTCGATGAGCATGGTGCCGTTTTGCACGCTCCAGGCGGCCCAAGAGTGACCGCCGCTTCGCATTGCCAAAGACCAACCGTTTTGCTTAGCGAGTTTTACAGCTGCCTTTAGGTCGTCATCAGATTCTGGGTAGAGCACTGCCTCTGGGCGGCGCTCGGCGGCACTTGGCCTGCGGCCGTTAAACACTCGGCCCATTGCGGCTTCTTCGAAACCGTCTTCGCCCTTTAGCCAAAAAGAGCCAGTGAAGTTACTCATCCAAGTACCGTTCCGCCACCGTCAACAACCAGGTTGATTCCGGTTATCCAGCTGGCTTCGTCTGATGCCAAAAATAGTGCCGCGTTCACAATGTCGTCTGGTTGCCCTACGCGGCCAAGCGGAATTCGCGCGATGTTCTTTTTGAAAGGCTCTGGGCCAGATTCAACCAGCCATTCGGTTGATGGCGTAACGATGAAGCCGGGGCTCACGCAAACCGCGCGAATGCCATACTTTGCACCCTCGGCCGCCAGTTGCTGAGTAAGTGAAATCACGCCACCCTTGGCTGTGCCGTGAGCATTCTGGCTCATGAATTCAACGCCGCGCGTTCCGGCAATCGAACCAATGTTAAGCACCACGCCACCGTGCATCATGAAGTGCGGCCAGATGGCCTTCACCGCGTAGAACACCAGGTTCAGTTCGTTGTTAATAACGAAGTTCCAGTCGTCTATCGACAAATCTTGGATGTCGCCGAACTTGGGAGTCGAAGCGTTGTTGTAGAGAATGTCGGCCTGACCGTGAACGGCAATTGCTTGCTCGACCCAGGCGGCGCTGGCCGCTGCATCCGAGAGATCTACCGGGGCAAAGTTGGTGATTTCGCCGCCGGCTTCGCGAACCAAACGCACGGTTTCGTTCGCACCCTCTTCGAACAAATCGCAGCCGATGATTTTGGCGCCTTCGCGAGCAAAGGTAAGGGCCGCCTGACGGCCCATGCCACCACCGATACCGGTGATGAGCACGACCTTGTTGTCTAGACGACCCATTACAACTCTCCCTTGAGTTTGAAGCATTGCCCCAGGTGGGGCCGAACTGCAGACGATTAAACCGGTGGCGCTACGAACAAACCGTGGTCAACATCGTTGAACGATTCGCGGGCGATTAGCTCACTCATTGGGTTCGCGGTGCCCCACTGGTCTTGAGTGGTTACGTCGGCGATGTTCAGGCGGCTTGGGTGCCAAGCATCTTCATCTTCGATAACGGCAAGCTCGGTGGTGTACTCAACGGTGTTGCCGGCTGGGTCGATGAAGTAGGCGAAGGTGTTGTCGCCGGCGTTGTGGCGGCCAGGGCCCCAAACCATGCGAGTACCAGCGCGCAAGATCTTGCCGGTGCCGCGCATCCACTCTTCAACGCCGCGCATCTCGAAAGACATGTGGTGCAGCGATGCGTGCGGGCCGGTTGCGATTGCAAACGAGTGGTGTGCGCTGTTGCAACGCAAGAAGTGCATCATGTCACCCATGTGATCGCTGTAAAGGCTGTCGCTCAACGCAAAGTCGAGGTTCTTTACGTACCACTCGGCGGTGCCGGCTAGGTCGGTGGTGTTAACCACAAAGTGTGAAAGCTTTACCGGGATAGGCTCGCGCTCGTTGATCTTGCGGCTGCCCTTTAGCTCAACCTCGGTTGAAACCTCGATGGTGCGACCCTCGTTGTCGAAGAAGCGCATGCCGTAGCCGCCACCGAACTGAGTCAGTTCCTTAGGTGCGTGGATGACCTGAACGCCGTTTGCTACCAAGCGGTCGTGAAGGGTGTGTACGTCTTCGCGGTTTGCCGCGCCAAACGAAACTAGGTCGATGCGCTTTTCGCCCTTTCGAATGCGAACCACGTAAGGCTCAGGTGAGCCCTCGGCACCTAGATAAGAGGTGTCGCCATCGCGGTGTACCTCGCTGAGGCCCCAGAACTTGGTGAAGAACTCGCGCTCTTCCTCGTAGTTCGGCATTGCTAGAGCTCCGTAACGCAGGTGCGTAATCAGGCGACGAGTCATCTTTGATCTCCTAGAAAAATTGCCATTGCTGGCTTTGGTTAGTTCAGATTAGATGAAGCCGCAAAGTTTTAACCACGTAGTTCCACGGATAGTATCTATTTCAAACAGTATGGTTCGATTCGAACGCTATCGAGAGGCGGTGTTGCAATGACTTTTGCAGGCAAAGACCTGAACTTGCTCGTTGCCCTGCGAGCGCTTCTCGAAGAGGCCAACGTAACCCGAGCCGGCGAGCGCATTCAAATGGGTCAATCATCGATGAGCTCGGCGCTTTCGCGCCTGCGCCTTCAGTTTGGCGACGAGCTGTTGGTGCGAGTTGGCCGTGACTACGAGCTAACCCCGCTTGCCCGACTGCTGCTGCCTCAGGTGCAATTGGCGCTACCTCTTATTGAGAACGCGCTGATGAGCGAGGAAGCCTTCGACCCAAAGACCTCGACCCGCCATTTCACCGTGATGATGTCTGACTACGCCGCGGTAGAGATGAAGCCGCGTTTGTCGCAGGCCATGAACGAGGCGCCGCACATTCGCATTGATATTTTGGCCTTGCCGGCTGAGCCAACCGATGCAAGCCGCGACTTGGTCACCCACGACTTCGTTCTGGCGGTCCCCGGCATTGGCATCAGCGGCGAAAACAAACACCTATTTGTAGACCACTACGTTTGCATGATCGACAAGGGTAACGAGGCCTTGGTAGACGGCAAGCTCAGCTGGGAGGCATTCACCGCCCTACCTCAGGCCATCTGTGATTTTGGCCAGGCGCACCTCACACCGGCCGATCGCCGTCTGAGCGAGCTTGGTTTTCAGCGCAAGGCGCACGTTAAAACCACCAGCTTCTTGCCTATGGCAAGCATCATCCAGGGCACCAACCTGGTTGGCATCGTGCCAAGCCGCCTAGCCGAGCGCATGTCGAAGACCAGCAACGTCATTGGTGTTGAGGCACCGTTTGGCCACATCGAGATCTTCGAGACTCTTTGGTGGCACGCCTCGCACAACACCGACCCGGCGCACGTGTGGTTGCGCAAGATTCTCTGCGGCGACAACTCGCCTGCCATCTAACTCACAAAACCGCCAAACGGTCATCCCGGCTAAATTGTCACGCGGCTAGGTATGGCTTCGGCAAATGCCACGCATTAGCCCGCCTTACTTCTTGGCGCATCTATTTTTCGACTAGTTTTGCCTTACTAAGCAATGAAGCTAGCCGAATTGGAGATCAGAGCAGATGTCAGTTAAGAACGTTCTTGTTGTTGGTGGCGGTATCACCGGTACGGTTGCCGCAGTGGCCTTGGCCCAAAAGGGTGTCAAAGTTACCCTCGCCGAAATCTCACCGGTCTGGTTCGGTGTCGGCCACGGCATCACTCTTCAGGGCAACGCCCTTCGCTCATTCAAGAACATCGGTGCGCTAGACCGCATCCTTGAAAAGGCACACGGCTTCAACGAAATCGACATGTTTCACGCCAGCGGCAAGCTGCTGACCCGCATGCCAGTTGCCCACACCGGTGGCGACGACCTTTACGCCACCATGGGCGCTCTTCGTTCAGACATTCAGACCGTTTTGGTAGACATGATTCACGAGCTTGGTGTTGAGGTTCGCCTTGGCACATCGATGGAGTCATTCGAGAACCACCCTGACCACGTTGACGTGACCTTCAACAACGGCAGCACCGAGAGCTTCGACCTAGTGATTGCCTGTGACGGCATCAAGTCGAAGACCCGCAAGATGCTGGGCATTACCCACGACAAGAAGCCTTCGGGCCTCGGCATCTGGCGCGTTGTTACCAAGCGCACCCCAGAGATGGATGTTTCTGCTGTGTTCCACGGCGGCCCAGAATACAAGGCTGGCTACACCCCAATCTCAGAAGACCTTTGCTACGCATACGTGCTAACCAAGCCACAGCGCGCCGACAACGGTTTGAGCGATGCTCAAGAAATGAAGCGCCTAATGGAGGGCTACCACGGCCCATTCGACTTCATTCGCGAGAACATCTCTGAAGACGACTACATGAACTTTCAAGAGATCGAGTGGTTGTTTGTTGACGACCAGCCTTGGCACAAGGGCCGCGTAGTTGTTACCGGCGACGCCGTTCACGCTTGCCCACCGGTTATTGCTCAGGGTGGCGCGCAGTGTTCTGAAGATGCTTGGGTGCTTGCCGACATGGTGACCCAGGATGGCGACATCGATGAGATTCTTACCGCCTACACCGCTCGCCGCTTGCCTCGCCTAAAGGTTGTTGTTGAGGCTTCGTTGCAGTTGGTTGACTGGGAGATTCACCCAGAAACCGAAGGCGCAAACCCAGGCATGCTGATGGGCAAGAGCCTGGCGCAGCTTGCTGCCATGCCGGTCTAATCATGAGTGCAGAACTTCCTTCGGGCACCGTTCCGCGCCGAGTTGTAACCGGTCACGACGCTAACGGCGTCTCGGTTGTAATCTCTGATGGCATCGTGCCGGTTCACCGTGTGATGCCTCAAGACGGCGTTGGCTTCTACGAAATTTGGAACACCGATGCCATGCCGGCGCCCGTTTCTGCGGTTGAACCGAGCGAGCCAACCCAGCGCTCGCTTCGAGTGCCACCAGAGCCAAACGGCACCAAGATTCGCATCAACGAATTCTTCCCTGGCCACATCAACGAGCTCGGCAACCAGTCGCCGGTGCACCGCACCGAATCTATTGACTACGGCATTGTGCTCGAGGGCGAAATTTGGTTGGTACTCGACGACAGCGAGGTGCTGCTCAAGGCCGGCGACGTTTGCGTACAACGCGGAACCGACCACGCCTGGGCCAACCGAAGCGACAAGGTTTGCCGCGTTGCGTTCATCCTGGTTGACGGCAAATTTACCGACGAACTAGTGCAGACCGTGCCGGGCATTCGCGACCACTTGTCTTTGAATGGACCGCACGACTAGACATGAAACTCGATCACGTAGGAATTAGCGTTGCCAACCTTGAGGCTCAGGCCGCTTGGTATGGCGAGGCTTTTGGCCTGCGTGAAACCGGTCACTTTGAGGTTGCGCCGCTAAATTTGCGCGGCCTCTTTATGACCAACGACGACGGCATCACCATTGAACTCTTGCAGCGCGAGGGTTCGGTGGCCGGTCTGCAGGCGGCAACACAGGCCGAGGCTCTGCTCACTCGCGGCTATGGGCACATCTGTGTGCGGGTTGCCGATGTGCAGGCCGTGAACGAAAAACTTATTGCACTCGGTGGCCGTCAGGCCATGCCGGTTGGTGCATCGCCAGAACCTGGCGTTACCTTCAGTTTTGTGGCCGACCCAGAGGGCAACCTCATCGAGATCATCGATCGCAAAGGACCAATCGCCTAATGTCCGAAATTCTTGAACTGCCTGGACTAGCCGGCAAAACCATCATCGTCACCGGCGCTTCGGGTGGCCAGGGCTGGGCCGAAAGCCTCGTGCTTCTAAACTCGGGCGCCACCGTGATTGCCACCGATCTTGCCGATGCACCAACCGAGGCAATGTTGGCCGAGGCCGCACCACTGCCCGGCACACTGCACTACCTAAAGCTCGATGTTGCCAGCGAGGCCGAATGGGCCAAGGTCGCCGAATTTGCCGCCGGCCTTGGCAATGGCGTTCAGGGCTTGGTTAACAACGCGGGCATTCCATTCAGAGGGCGCCTTGGCGAAATGCAGTTGGCCGATTGGAACCGCGTGATTGGCATTAACCTCACCGGCCCAATGCTTGGCATGCAGGCAATTGCGCCACTGATGCAGGCCGGCGCTTCGATCGTGAACACCGGTTCTGCCGCGGCAGTTACCCCGCACTACACAGCTTCTTACACCGCCAGCAAGTGGGGGCTTCGCGGCCTCAGCCACGTTGCCGCCACCGAGTATGGCGCTCGAGGCATCCGAGTAAACATTGTGCACCCGGGCTACATCGAAACCCCGATGATGGCTGCCGCCCCGGCCGCCATGACCGGGGCGCAGTTGGCGCTAACCCCGCTCGAGCGCGTTGGCCAACCCGAAGAAGTAGCAGCGGTAGTTGCCTTCTTGCTCTCAGATTCTGCCTCTTATGTCAGCGGCGCCGAGATTCCTATCGATGGCGCATTCACCAGCTCGGCGGGCGTCAAATTTATGTCAGACACCATTCGCAAAGCACAGCAAGCCAACTAACTTCAACCACCAAAAACAAAAGGAACCCGCCCATGTTTATGTACTTCCCAACCAACTACGTTTGGAGCCTCGCTGTAGTGGCAACCCTAAACAACGGTGGTTACATCGATGAGGTTGACCGCGCCTGCCGCCCGGTTCTAGACGCCGCCAAGAACGGCGACGACGCCGGCACCGAGTTGCTTTATGCATCTTGGAAGAAGGTTGCCGACCGCCTAATTGACCTGGCCGAGAAGGATGTTGCCAAGGGCCGCATGATTGGCGCCGGCGAGAAGTACTACCGCGCCAGCCTCTACACATCACAGGCCGAGCGCCTGCAGTCACCACAGTGGGAAGGCCGCAAGGCCGAGTACCAGAAGTCGATCGACCTGCTGATGAAGCACGTTGAGATCACCGGCGCACCGTTCGAGCGCGTCGAGATTCCTTACGAGGGTTCATCGCTGCCTGGCTACCTTTACACCACCGAAAGCAAGGATGGCAAGCCAACCCCGATCATGATTCAGTGGAACGGTTTCGACTCGACCAAAGAAATGATGTACTACTCGCAGTACCCACAGATGCTTGCCGAGCGCGGCATCTCGACCCTGATGGTTGACACCCCGGGGTCAGGTGAGGCGCTTCGTATGCGCGGCCTAACCGCTCGCCACGACACCGAGGCTTGGGCATCGGCTTGCATCGATTGGATTGAAACCCGACCAGAACTAGACGCCAACATGGTTGGAATCACCGGTTGGTCACTTGGCGGTTACTACGGCCCGCGTGCCACCGCTTTCGAAAAGCGCATCAAGCTTTGTATCGTTTGGGGCGCAAACCACAACTGGGCCGAGGTTCAAGAGGGTCGTCGCAACCGCGAGGGCGAGAACCCGGTTCCGCACTACTGGAACCACGCCTTCTGGGTTTGGAACGCAACCGACATCGATGACTTCATGGAGAAGACCAAGGGCATGCACCTGAACGGTGTTGCCGAGCTGATTGACCAGCCGATCTTGATCACCCACGGTGCCAACGACCGCCAGATCAACGTGAAGTACGCGCACCAAACCTTCGATGCCATTACCAAGAGCCCTAAGAAAGACATGCACATCTTTGATGAGCCAGAGGGCGGCACCGAGCACATCAGCATCGACAACCTAACCTTTGTTGCTGGCTACAACGCCGACTGGGCTCAAGAGACTTTTGCCGAGCTAAAGGCTGGTAAGTACTAATGGGTAAGTTTCCAGAGGGATTCATCTGGGGTGCGGCAACCGCCGGCCACCAGGTTGAGGGCGACAACGTAAACAGCGACACCTGGTTTGCCGAGCACGTTACGCCAACCATCTTTAAGGAGCCATCGGGAAAGGCTTGCAACAGCTACGTGCTGTGGCGCGAAGACATCGATTTGGCCAAGGGCTTGAACTTCAACTCGTACCGATTCTCAATCGAGTGGGCGCGAATTCAGCCGGCCGAGGGCGAGTGGTCTGAAAAGGAACTCGCTCACTACGAAGGCATGATCGATTACTGCATCGAGCTGGGCCTTGAGCCGGTTGTTACCCTCAACCACTTCACCAGCCCGCACTGGTTTGCCAAGCTAGGCGCCTGGACCAATCCGCGTTCGGCCGAGTTGTTTGCTACCTATGCAACCAAGCTGATGCAGCGATTTGGCCACAAGCTGAAGCACGTTGTTACCTTGAACGAGCCAAACCTACCGCCGCTTCTGAGCTGGATGAACATGCCAGATATCGTTTACGAAATCACCCAGGCAACCCTGGATGCCTGTTCTCGCGATGCCGGCGTTGAGCGCTACCGCACCGGCAACGTTGTGCCGCGCCTAGAGTTTGACGACATCTGTGACGGTTTGGAATTGGCACACATCGCAGCTCGCGCAGCCGTGAAGGCTGCTGCACCAAATGTAAAAGTTGGCCTGAGCATTGCGCTCTTTGATGACCGCGTTGCTGGCGACGACCCAAGCCTGCGCGACCGCAAGCGCGAAGAGACCTACGGTCGCTGGTTGCGCGTGGCTAAGACCGACGACTTCATCGGTGTTCAAAACTACGAGGTCGCCTATTACGACAAGGATGGCGTGCTGCCTCCACCTGAGGGTGCTGAGCTAAACGGCATGGGAACTCAGATTGACCCAACCTCGCTCGAGGGTGCCGTTCGTTACGTGTATTCGCAGGTTGGCATTCCAATCTTCATCACCGAGCACGGCATCTCAACCGAAGACGACACTCAGCGCGTGCGTTTCATCCCGCCTTCACTCGAGGGTTTGCAGCGAGCCATGAACGATGGCGTCGAAGTTATTGGCTACACCCACTGGTCTCTGCTCGACAACTTCGAGTGGATCTTTGGCTACGGCCCGAAGTTTGGCATTCACTCGGTGAACCACGAAACCTTCGAGCGCACCGCCAAGCCAAGCGCAGCAGTGCTGGCCGAGATCGCCAAAAACAACGCGGTTTAGTCGGCCGTGTTTGGCCGCTGGCGCCGAACAGGCATACTTGGATAAACCAAACGAAAAGGATCGAAGATGAGCAAACTCAATTGGGCAATGGTTGGAACCGGCTTGATGGCCGAACTTATTCTTCGAGACTTTGCGTTGGCCGATGGCACCAACCTCTACGCTTTGGTTTCACGCGAGCCGGCTAAGGCCGAGGCGCGCCTGGCCGAGTTTGGCATCACTGGTGCAAAGGGTTTGACCTTTGAGCAGGCAATTGCCGACCCAGCGGTTGATGTTATTTATGTTGCCTCGCCGCACTCTGAGCACCTTTGGCAGGCCAAGGCTGCGCTAAACGCAGGCAAGCACGTGTTGGTTGAGAAGGCGTTCACCATGAGCGCCGCCGAGGCAATCGAGCTCGACGAATTGGCTAAATCAAAGGGCTTGTTCCTGATGGAAGCCATGTGGACCAAGTTCTTGCCACTGCACAACGCGGTTAAGAAGATGATCGAGGCCGGCGACCTTGGCAAGCTTGTGATGATTCAGGCAGAGTTTGCCATGAACGCGCCTTTCGACAACGACCACCGCCTGTTCAACTATGAACTTGGCGGCGGCACCACCCTCGACCAGGGCGTTTACACCACCACCGTGAACCGCTTCTTTGCCGACTCACCAATCGCATCGCAGACCACCATCGGTCACCGTTTTGACAACGGCGCCGATGCCTTTGCCGACACAACCTTCATCTTCGAGAACGGCGTGATTGGCCACGGCATTTCGGCTCTCGATGCCAACATCGGTTTTGGTTGCCGGGTTATTGGAGACAAGAGCTCGGTTGAGCTAATTGGTTCGTTCTGGAACGCACGCGAACTCGACAAGATCGTTTACTCGGGTCAGGCTCTGCCAACCCGCGAACGCATCAAGTACGAAACCAAGGGTGCCGGCTACGCGCACATGCTTGGCGCCGTGAGCACCGCAATTTTGGCCGGCAAGACCGAGTGCGCAGAGCACCCGATGAGCTGGACCATCGAGAACATGAAGGTTCTCGACAAGATTCGCGCAGCCTTCTAAAAGCTGCAAATGCCCCGGGGTTAGCCTCGGGGCATTTTTATGCCCGCTGCTAAGCGCCCGGCAGAACTGCCGACCAGCCGCCGTCTACCATCAGGTTTGCGCCGGTTACATAAGACGCATCGCTGCTGGCCAAGAAGACCGCGCAGTTGATGACTTCGTCTGGTGTACCAATTCGCTGTAGCGGTATGTGCTTGGCAATGCCAACCATGGCACTGCCTTCGGCCAGCAAATCAGACTCGGTGGCCGGGGTTCGCACCATGCCCGGGCTAATGCAATTAACCCGGATGCCGAACTCGGCGCCTTCGGCCGCGAGCTGCTTGGTCATGGCAACAACGCCACCCTTGGTTGCGGTGTGAGCGATGCGGTGGTTGGTTAGCGAACCGGTTACCCCGGCCGTTGAACCAACCAGAATCACGCTGCCCGAAGATTTTTTGAGTGCCGACCAGGCGTGCTTGATTGGCAGAAAGACGATGTCGAGTTCGTGCTGCAAAACGAAGCGCCACTCTTCGAGAGTGGTGTCTTCGAGGCGATTAAATTTGGTCGCTCCAGCGTTGGCATACATCACGTCAATCTGCCCAAGTTCGGCCTCGACCTCAGCCAACCAACCTGCGGTTTCGGCTTCGTCGGTTAGGTTCACCGGCGCCTTGCCGATCATGCGACCACCGGCTGCCTCAACCATTGCGCTGGTC
>JACCDQ011495434.1_pt1 | contig 29851 bp, 28 predicted proteins | sample 7446031 | NCBI WGS metagenome assembly JACCDQ01 (sample SAMN15323442, study PRJNA562643) | freshwater metagenome | isolation source: river surface water | place: USA:Blue River Watershed | collected 2017-08-17 | reverse complement strand
GCTGACGATCAGCACGTAAATCTTCATCGCGGAAACACTTAGTAACTTGGTAATAACGATCAAAGCCAGCCACCATCAATAACTGCTTAAATAATTGTGGTGATTGCGGTAACGCAAAGAATTGACCATCATGTACACGTGATGGCACCAAATAGTCACGCGCACCCTCTGGGGTACTCTTGGTCAACATTGGTGTTTCAATATCGATGAAGCCAGCTTGATCAAGATATTTTCTTGTCTCAATAGCAACGTTATAGCGTAAACGCAAATTCTTTTGCATCTGCGGACGACGCAAATCCAAAACACGATGAGTCAAGCGAGTAGTCTCTGATAGATTGTCATCCTCCAATTGGAACGGAGGAGTAATAGATGCGTTCAGAATATTTAACTCATGGCACAACAATTCCACTTTGCCACTAACCAAATCATTATTTTCAGTACCTGCTGGACGCGCACGAACCAAACCCTTGATCTGTACACAGAACTCATTACGCACTTGCTCAGCCATTGCAAACATATCGGCACGATCTGGGTCGCAAACAACTTGAACAAAACCATCTCGGTCTCTTAAATCAATAAAAATAACGCCACCATGATCGCGACGACGATTGACCCAACCTGCTAATGTAACTTCTTGTCCAATTAAGGCTTCTGTGACTTGGCCACACTGATGGCTACGCATTGACATAAAACTTCCTACTTTGCTGATGGTACTGATTGACTTAAAGGGGGAACCGAGCCCATTGAAACAATGTGCTTAAGCGCTTCCTCAACACTCATTTCTAACTCAATGATGTCCGCGCGCGGAACAATCATAAAAAACCCAGAAGTTGGATTGGGTGTTGTTGGTAAAAAAACATTGACGTGCTCACCACCTAATTTTGTGGCAACTTCTTCCGCAGGGGTGCCCGTTACAAATGCTATCGTCCAAGATCCGTTTCTAGGATATGGAATAAGCACTGCTTTTCTAAATGCATTACCGTTACTTGAAAATAACGTACCCGATACCTGCTTCACACTTGAATAAATTGATTTAACAATTGGTATATGGGTAATGATTCGATCCCAAAGCTTGATCCACCATTGCCCAGCAAAATTAGCAGCAAACACACCGGTGGCCAAAATGATTGCCAAAACAATCAAAATGCCAACGCCTGGTAAATCTCTGAACGACTGCAGAGCCGGTTTTAGAGCAGATGGCAATATCGCCATAAGGGCGCTCATTACTGAGCCAAAGACCCCATCCAACACAGATAGCCCCCAAGTCATCACCCAAATAGTGATGGCCAAAGGAGCCCAAACCAGCATGCCAGCAATAAAATATTTTTTCATGAAGCTTGAAATTATAGGGCTTAGCTAAGCCAAGTGAGCGTAAATAAGGTTCCGCCTAGTAAACCACTCAAGAAAAGAATACTTCCCCAGATCAATTTTCTAGTTTGCTTTTGCTCTAAAAGAAGCTTAAGCATCAACTCTTGGGTAGCATCTTTATCCTGCTTTTGACTCTTATCCAACCACTGAGCAAGCAATCTAGGAATAGTAGGCACTAACTTAGCCCAGTGTGGCGCCTCGTCTTTAATGCGCTCCAAAAATCCTCGAATGCCAATTTGCTGATCAACCCAACGCTCTAGAACTGGTTTGGCTGTTTTCCATAAATCCATATCTGGATCTAATTGGCGCCCCAAACCTTCAACATTCAATAAAGTTTTTTGCAATAAAGTTAACTGGGGCTGAATTTCAACATTGAATCTTCTAGAAGCCTGAAATAACCTCATCAACACAATACCTAACGAAATTTCTTTCAAAGGGCGATCAAAATAAGGCTCACATACCGCTCTGACTGCACCTTCTAATTCTTCTACCCTAGTTTCTTTTGGCACCCAACCAGATTCAATATGTAGCTCAGCTACTCGTCTGTAATTGCGATTAAAGAAAGCTAAAAAATTCTGGGCCAAATAATTCTTATCAGAATCAGATAACGCCCCCACAATTCCAAAATCTAGCGCGATATACCTACCAAAAGATTCTGGAGCAACGCTCACAAAAATATTTCCAGGATGCATATCGGCATGGAAAAACCCATCATGGAATACTTGCGTAAAGAATATTTCAACTCCATCAGACGCCAACTTCTTCAGATCAACACCTGCAGCCTTTAACTCTTCTAATCTTGAGATAGGAATGCCATGCATTCTCTCCATGACCATCACATTAAGACCACACAAATCCCAATACATTTCAGGAATCATGAGTTTTTTAGAACCTTCAAAATTGCGGCGCAACTGACTTGCGTTGGCAGCCTCTCGCATTAGGTCTAATTCATCATGTAAATAAGTGTCAAATTCATCAACGTTTTCTTTTGGCTTCAATCGCTTGCCATCACGCCATAATTTTTCCACTAAGCCCGCAAGCATTCTTAGTAATGCCAAGTCACTCTCAATAACTGGCAGTATCCCCGGGCGCAAAACTTTCACGGCAACTTGCTTGCCTTCCCACTCTGGATATTTATCCGTACCTCTTAAAACGGCAAAGTGCACTTGCGCTACCGATGCGCTGGCAACTGGCTTCTCATCAAATGAGCTAAATACCTCTGATATTTTTTTGCCCAATGAAGCCTCAATCAAAGACATCGCTTTTACTTGGGAGAATGGTGGCACTTGATCTTGTAACTTTGCCAATTCATCAGCAATATCAGTGGGCAATAAGTCACGTCGTGTAGATAGCACTTGACCAAATTTAACGAATATCGGCCCTAGCGCCTCTAGCGCCAAACGCAAACTCTCACCACGGGTATACGATCCTGGCGTCAACCATGATGCGACAGTCAAAACAACCTTGATAAGACCTGGCTTAAGGCTATCCCTAATAACTTTTAGAACACCGAATCTCCAAATCGTATAGAGAATTTTAAATAACCTTAAAAACTGCCTCACGAAGACTTCTCCAATAAACGCTCTATACGTTTTTCAATCCTATCCACGTCATCTCGAAGTCGACGTAAATCTTCTTTATAACGAACCAATTCGTCTGCCTTAACAAGAGTTGGCTTTTCATGCACTAAATATTCCAGAACGCTGGCACCAAAATCTTTAATAGCTGACTCACCAAATGATCGACCTTTTTTAGCCGACTGAACAATTCTGTGAGCTAGGGCATCACCGACCAACTTAGATAAATCTTCCTCAAACTCCCAACGAAGTTGGCTAGCCAACTTCGACATTGCTTGCGCCAAATCGACATCACCAGAGACTTTAACGTGTTGAGCTGCAGCATCCTTGCCGCCAGCAATATACGCATTTAAAACATCTGCTGAAATGGTTAAGGTGACATTAGGATCTTCGTCATCCTCTTTTGCCGATGAAAACTCAGCTTGGTCATTAATAAGTAGTGAAACTTGAGTAATTGGAAGAATAAATTTAACTTTTTTACCAATATGCTTACGCAAAAGGTCACTGGCCCAAGAATCTTGGGCCAGTAAGTAATTTAGAGTTTTAACTATTGCGTTCAGATTAAACCAACTGTTGTATACCCGCTAACACCCATCCACCTTGGCCATTAACAGGCTTAATTAAATTCCATACTTCTACAAATGATTCTGCGGGACCATCAGACTGCTCACGAATCATCCCTGAGAAACGCACACTCGCCATGTAAACATCAGAGCTCGATTCAATACCTAATAAATCAGCTTCTAATGTTAATACCTCTGTGCGGTTTTGTAACGTAGCTCTGGCTTCTAAATCCTGCCTCAACTCCTCAAACATCTCAGCGGTGGCAAATTCTTTTAATTTTGCTAAATCACCTTGATCCCAAGCATCTTGTAAATGAACAAAATGTTTCTTTGCATTAATCAAGAAGGACTCTTGATCAAAGTTTTTAATAGCAGGATCGATTTCAGGAGATGCTGAAGGAGCACTAACGGTAGCTGAACCAGACGATGTAGGTTCTTGTCGATCAAAACGATTATCAGCATCCCATGCTGGCCCTCCAGCAGGGCTTGTCTTATAAGTCGCTTGATTGCCAGAAAAACGTCTAAACAACCACGCACCCACCATCACCACAAGCAAAACAACCAATAAACCCATGAAGAATGAAGCCGCGGCTTCACCCAAACCAAAGTGTGACAATAACCAACCAAGTCCAAGGCCAGCCGCTAAACCGCCCAAAATACCAGCCATACCAAAACCTTTTTTAGGTTGCGCTGCAGGCGCAGCAGGAGCTGGCTTTGCTGCTGGTGCAGGCGCTACTGCTGGAGCTGCCGGTTGGGCTGGGGCAGCCTGTTGCTTCTGGGTCACGCTTTGAGACTGCTTACCCATGCTCTTTGAGCCGCCCAAGCGTTTAGCATCAGCATTGAATGATGTACCAGCTAAAACAAAAGAAGAAAGAACTAAACACACAAAACTTTTCTTCAAAACCATCTTTAACCTCTTTATTGAAATGAAGCAAACAATCAATTAATACTTATAACCAATGTGAAGAGCAACAATACCACCTGTTAATGAATGATATTCAACCTTATCAAAACCCACACTTTCCATCATGGTTTTTAAAGTCTCTTGATCTGGATGCATACGGATTGACTCAGCAAGATATCGATAACTATCTGCATCACCCGCAACCTTCTCACCAAGCCACGGCAAAATCTTGAACGAATATGCATCATAAATTGGCTTAAGAGCCTCAACTGGTTTTGAGAACTCCAAAACCATGACTTTCCCACCAGGCTTAATCACACGCAACATTTCCTTAAGTGCCACATCTTTGTGGGTCATGTTGCGAAGCCCAAAAGCTACTGTTGTTAAGTCAAAGTAGTTCGATGGAAAAGGAATTTGTTCTGCATCCACCTGAACGCAGGTCAAATGGTAGCCCTTGTCTAAAAGACGATTGCGACCAAACCCTAGCATTGACGCATTGATATCAGTCAACCACACTTGACCGCCAGTTTCGCGCTCCAATCCAACTTGTTTAGCAAAACTCAAAGACAGGTCGCCTGTGCCACCAGCAATATCTAAAACTTTTTGCCCTGATTTAACTGCAGCCTTACTAATTGTGAAATGCTTCCAGACTCGATGCAAACCACCCGACATCAAGTCATTCATGATGTCGTACTTGTTAGCTACAGAATGAAAAACTTCGGCAACCTTGCTAGCTTTTTCAGTTTCATCAACTGTTTTATATCCAAAATGTGTTTGAGCCATATCTAATTAGTGTCCACATGAGTGACCAGCATCTTTAGCCATAGGTGCATCTCTATCAACACCTTCTTTTTCTAATCGACCGAGATAGTCTTGCCACATAGCCTCATAGTTTTGGCACATCTCATAAAGGTATTCCCACGAGTAAATGCCAGAATCATGTCCGTCAGAAAAGACGGGCTTAATTGCATAGTGCCCCACCTGCTCAATGTTATTAATCAACACATCTCTTTTGCCAGTTTGCAAAGTCTCTTGCCCAACGCCATGCCCACGAACCTCAGCAGATGGCGACCACACTCTCAAGAACTCAAATGGCAACTTATAAACATCTGTGCCATACACCAACTCTAGAACCTTCGATTGTTGATGAACCACAATATTTTGTGGCAATGGGGCTTTATTTGACATAACTTTTAAACCAATACCCTTTCGATACCACCTTGATTAGCACTCTTCACGTAATTAGCCATCCAATCCTCACCCAACAAGTGGTTAGCCATTTCCACAACAATGTAATCAGCCTTGGTTTCAGAGTCATCGTTATATCGAGACAAACCCTGCAAACATGAAGGGCAACTTGTTAAGACCTTTACTTCTCCGTCAAAGTTGCTTCTTAGATCAGCAGCACCCTTGCGCATCTCAATTTCTTTGCGGAAACGAATTTGCGTAGATATGTCTGATCGAGTAACTGCCAACGTGCCAGACTCACCGCAGCATCGATCATTTTTTGAAATAACCGTACCATCTTCAGTTGTCACAAGACTATTCACTGTTTTGAGCGGGTCTTGCAATTTCATTGGGCTATGGCAAGGGTCGTGATACATGTATCTAACACCTTTAGCACCCTCTAACTTAATGCCCTTTTCTAGCAAGAACTCATGAATGTCAACAATTCTGCAACCAGGGAAGATCTTGTCAAATTCATAACCAGATAACTGGTCGTAACATGTGCCACAAGAAACCACAACGGTTTTTATATCCAAATAATTTAGAGTGTTAGCCATGCGATGGAAAAGCACTCGATTATCAGTAATGATCTTGTCGGCTTTATCAAAATCACCAGAACCGCGCTGAGGGTAACCACAGCACAAGTAACCCGGTGGTAATACTGTTTGAACGCCCGCATGCCACAACATCGCTTGCGTTGCTAAACCAACCTGCGAAAATAATCTCTCAGATCCACAGCCTGGGAAATAAAAAACTGCTTCCGTATCTACTGAAGTAGTTTGAGGATTCCGAATAATCGGAACAATGTCAGAGTTCTCAATATCTAATAAAGCACGCGCCGTTTTCTTAGGCAAGTTACCAGGCATCTTTTTATTTACAAAATGTATGACCTGTTCTTGTACCGGTGGCTTACCCACTGTTGCACGTGGTTTAGCAGTTTGAGCTTTAGCAAACTTTTTCAAGAAATCATGAGCCAATCTTTGAGCCTTGTAACCCCAGTCGATCATTAACTTACGCGTTAATTGAATCGTCTCTGGATTTGTTGCATTCAGGAAGAACATGGCTGCAGACGCACCTGGATTAAAACGCTTTTGACCCATCTTGCGCAGCAAGTTGCGCATATTCATGGTGACGTCACCAAAATCAATTTTGACTGGGCATGGTGTAACGCACTTATGACAAACCGTGCAATGTGCGGCGACATCATCAAACGCCTCCCAATGTTTCACGGAAACGCCACGTCTTGTTTGCTCCTCATACAAGAAAGCCTCTACCAATAATGATGTAGCCAAAATCTTGTTGCGCGGACTGTAAAGCAAATTAGCACGCGGAACATGTGTTGCACATACCGGCTTACATTTACCACAGCGCAAACAATCTTTAACGCTAGATGCAATATTGCCAATGTCACTTTGCTGCATGATCAATGACTCATGACCCATCAAGCCAAAGCTTGGCGTGTAGGCATTTCTTAAGTCAGCGCCGGGCATTAACTTACCCTTATTGAAGCGGCCTTCCGGGTCCACTTTCAATTTATAAGATCTAAAGTCTTTGATTTCTGATTCAGTTAAGTACTCAAGCTTAGTAATACCAATACCATGTTCACCAGAAATTACGCCATTTAAAGATCTAGCCAACTTCATGATGCGATCAACTGCTTGATGCGCATCTTGCAACATATCGTAGTTATCAGAGTTCACTGGAATATTGGTGTGCACGTTTCCATCACCAGCATGCATATGTAATGCAACAAAAACTCGGCTACGTAAAACTCGTTTATGAATTGCTTCACATTCTTTTAGGATGGGTTCAAATGAAGCACCGCTAAAAATTTTTCTCAGCTCAGCTCGAACCTCTAGTTTCCATGAGGCCCGCAAGCTTCTGTCTTGCAAACCAGAAAAATGCTGATTGATATTTCCTGCCCACTCAGACCATTCATCACGAACCGTGTCAATTAATTGCAATGCTTGCGAAACACGCCCCTCAAGCATTTCAGCCTCGGGTATGTCGTGACCATCATCAGACTTTCCTAAAGGCAAATTACCCTGTCTAAAAAAGCTTTCAAGCTCATCTAACAGTTGTAGCTTATTTTTTAACGACAACTCGATATTAATTAACTCAATACCATCGGTGTATTCACCCATGCGATCCAAAGGAATCACAACGTCTTCGTTCACTTTGAATGCGTTTGTATGCTTAGCAATGGCAGCAGTTCTTGATCGATCTAACCAGAATTTTTTGCGTGCCTCCGGACTGACTGCAACAAAACCTTCACCAACTCTGGTATTAGCCAAACGAATCACTTCGCTTGCAGCCGTTGCCACGGCATTTTCATCATCGCCAACAATGTCGCCAATTAAAACCATCTTTGGCAAGACATTACGTTTTGATTTTGTGGCGTAACCAACAGCCTTTAGATAACGCTCATCTAAGTGCTCTAGTCCCGCAAGAATTGCTCCGCCCTGCTTAGTTTGTTGATCTAAATAAGCCTTTACCTCGACAATGCTAGGAATTGCATCACGAGCTTGACCAAAAAACTCTAAGCAAACTGTTCGTATTTGCTTAGGCATGCGATGCAGCACCCACCTTGCACTTGTAATTAGACCGTCACAACCTTCTTTTTGAACACCAGGCAGCCCAGCCAAGAACTTATCTGTAACGTCTTTACCTAAACCTTCCTTACGGAAACGTTTACCCTCAATCTTTAATTCCTCTGTTTTAATAACTCGAAGACCTGGGGCATAAAGACCATCTGACCAAGTTAATTTAAATGTTGCAAAGTCAACATCATGGATCTTGCCCATGTTGTGGCCAATGCGCTCTACATCTAACCAATTGCCTTCTGGATCAACCATTCTCCATGAAGCAAGATTATCAAGTGCAGTACCCCACAACACAGCTTTTTTACCGCCAGCATTCATAGCAATGTTGCCGCCGATGCAACTTGCTTCAGCAGAGGTTGGATCTACAGCAAACACATTGCCAGACTTGTCAGCTGCATCTGAAACTCGTTTTGTAACAACACCTGCACCAGAATAAATCGTTGCAACTTCATGATCCAAACCTGGTAAACGCAACATCTCAACAGCGCCCAGTGTTTCTAGCTTTTCAGTATTGATGACCGCTGACATTGGTGAGAGTGGAACAGCGCCACCCGTATAACCAGTACCACCTCCACGAGGAATAATCGTCAAACCTAATTCGATACACCCCTTAACCAAGCCAGGTATTTCACCCTCTGAGTCTGGTGTTAAAACTACAAATGGATACTCAACGCGCCAGTCTGTAGCGTCTGTCACATGAGAAACACGCGCCAAACCGTCATAGGCAATGTTGTCTGCGGCAGTGTATTTGCCTAATACTTTTTTCACTCGCTTGCGTAAAACAGCAACACGATCAAATTCAGCATTGAAAAATTCAACAGCATCTTTTGCACTACTTACCAACTTGCCAACTTTGTCAGCCAAGTCAGTTGTCATACGCTTTTGAACTTCTCTTAAGCGATGATGCAAAGCTTCAATCAATTGCTTACGACGATGCGGGTTATCCAATAAGTCATCTTGTAAATAAGGATTGCGTTGCACAACCCAAATATCACCCAAAACTTCGTAAAGCATTCTGGCTGATCGACCTGTTTTACGACCAGACCTTAATTCATCCAAGATTTGCCATGCTTGCTCGCCCAACAAACGAATGACAATCTCTCTGTCTGAGAAAGATGTGTAGTTATAGGGAATTTCACGCAAACGCGGAGCATTTTGGACATGCTCAGCAAAGCTATTGAGGGGCAAAGGTGCGTTCATATCACTGGCTTTAACTAAAACGCTATTTTAAAGGACTATGAGCCTAGCCGTCTCATTCTTGAATAACCCTTTAAAACATGTCCATATTGCGGCGATTAAATTAGGCCCAGCCATTGCCCAATAGCACTCCAAAAGCCATCTGGCACCATCAATAATGCATATGTCATGGTGAGATAACGTAAAAACTTACCAATAGCCATGTACATTAGACAAGGTAGCCATGGCAACCGCAGCCAACCTGCCACAGCGCACAATGGATCACCCACTATCGGCAACCACGACAAGAGTAGGGCTTGAGGGCCTAATTTTTCGAACCATTTCAATAACTTATGCTCTTTAGGACCCAATAACTTCTCATGAGCTTTACTAGCACCAAAGCCCATCAACCAGTCCAGCATCCCCCCCAAAGTATTACCAATTGTGGCAACCAATATTGCCACCCAAAACATATCGGGATTGAGCTTTAAATAGCCGAACAAAACCGGTTCAGACCCCATTGGCAACAAGGTGGCTGATACAAATGAAACCGTAAATACTGCCGGCAACCCAACAATAGGTAACGAGAGCCAAACTAAAAAATTATGTAAATTGCTTTCCATGTTTGGTCATTTTAGGCTGATGACGTGATACGCTCACAGGATGCCAAAAGATTATTTAAGAAAAATTCTAACCGCTAAGGTATATGACGTTGCTCGAGAAACCGAGCTTGAGCTTGCCTCACACTTATCAGCTCGAATCAAAAATAAGGTCTTACTCAAGCGCGAAGATAACCAACCAGTATTTTCATTCAAGCTCAGAGGCGCCTATAACAAAATGGCGCACCTTAATTCAGCTGATTTAAAACGTGGGGTAATTGCAGCCTCAGCAGGTAATCACGCTCAAGGTGTAGCTCTTTCAGCTGCCAAATTGGGTTGCAAGGCAATCATTGTGATGCCTACGACCACGCCACAAGTAAAAATTGATGCCGTAAGATCCAGAGGTGGTAACTCTGTAGAAATCGTGCTTCACGGCGAGTCTTATAGCGATGCCTATCAACATGCTTTAGCACTAGAGAAAAAACATCACCTTACATTTGTTCACCCATTTGATGATCCAGATGTCATCGCAGGTCAAGGCACGATTGCGATGGAAGTATTGCAACAACATCAAGAACCTATTGATGCCATCTTCCTTGCAATAGGAGGGGGCGGTCTTGTTGCTGGTGTTGGCGCCTACATCAAAGCTGTTCGCCCTGACATTAAAGTTATTGGCGTGCAAACCGTTGACTCTGATGCGATGAAAAAATCTTTAGAGGCAGGTAAAAGAGTTGAACTAAAAGATGTTGGCCTATTCTCTGACGGTACAGCAGTCAAACTTGTTGGAAAAGAGACCTTCAGGTTATGTCAAGAGGTTGTTGATGAAATCATCACGGTAGATACCGATGCGATATGCGCAGCAATCAATGATGTATTCACTGACACAAGAAGCATTTTGGAACCAGCTGGAGCTCTTGCGCTAGCCGGTCTGAAATCATATGTAGAACGAGAAAAATGCAAAGATAAAACTTTGGTAGCGGTTGCTTGTGGTGCAAATATTAACTTCAACCGCTTGCGATTCGTTGCTGAACGCGCAGAAGTTGGTGAGGCTAAGGAAGCCGTTTTTGCTGTGACCATTCCAGAACAAAGAGGTTCTTTTAGACGCTTTTGCGAATTGTTAGGCGACAGAAACGTCACAGAATTTAACTACCGCATTGCTGACTCTGATAAAGCCCACATCTTTGTAGGCATTGCTACACAAAAAGCGACTGACAGCACCCAAATAGCAAAGTCTTTCAAAAAGTCTGGTTTTGACACAATTGATTTGACGCACGATGAATTGGCCAAATCTCATCTGCGCCACATGGTGGGCGGGCGATCAACTCTTGCAAAAAATGAATTGCTTTACCGCTTTGAATTCCCAGAAAAACCTGGGGCGCTAATGAAGTTCCTAACGAGCATGGCTCCAAACTGGAATATCAGCTTGTTTCATTACCGAAATCATGGCGCCGACTATGGCCGAATTTTGGTGGGCATTCAAGTTCCAAGTAGCGATAAAAAAGAGCTGAAAAAATTCTTAGCAGGTCTTGGCTATCCTCACTGGGATGAAAGTGATAACCCCGCCTACAAACTTTTCCTAGCTTAAAAATGGCTTTCTCATTAGATGGAAAACTTGTTGTAGCCATCTCATCAAGGGCCCTTTTTAACTTCGAAGAAGAAAATCAAATTTTTGAAGCCACGGATGACAGCGCATACATGCAATTGCAACTTGAGCGTATCGATCAAGCTGCCAAACCAGGTGTTGCATATCCGCTAGTAAAAAAGTTACTTGGCTTTAACCAAGGTAAACAGCAAATGGTTGAAGTGGTCATTCTTTCAAGAAATGACCCAGTGAGCGGCTTAAGAGTTTTTAGATCTGCAAAAAGTGTTGGGTTAGCTATTGAGCGTGGAGTATTCACTCGCGGCAGACCTCCCTATCACTACCTCAAATCATTGCAAGCCAATCTATTCTTGTCTGCAAATGCAGATGATGTGCGAGCAACCCTTGATGCCGGCTTTCCTGCAGCGATGGTTTTTCCTCAAAGTAAGCAAATTGCAGAGTCCAATCCTGATGAGATTCGTATTGCCTTTGACGGAGATGCTGTGTTGTTTTCTGATGAAGCTGAGCAAGTCTTTCAAAGTAAAGGACTAGATGCTTTTGTGGCACATGAAAGCAAAAAGGTTGAAATACCTCTTCCGCCAGGGCCATTCAAGCCATTACTGGAAGCTTTGCATCGCCTCCAGAATGCAACGAAACAAGATAATCACCCTATGCGAATTAGAACGGCACTGGTAACTGCACGATCTGCACCTGCGCACGAAAGAGCAATCAGAACTCTGATGGCGTGGGGCGTGACAGTGGATGAGGCCATGTTTCTAGGCGGCTTAGCGAAAAAAGATTTTTTAAAAGAATTTCAACCTGACTTCTTTTTTGATGATCAATTAGGGCATTGCGAATTAGCTTCAGATGTTGCTCCAACAGGTCAAGTTCTATCTGGTATTGCCAATCAAATTAAAAAATAACCATGAGTCATTTAGAGCACGCTCCACTGGGTAAAAACTCGGAAAATCCGAATCAATACAGCCCAGATTTACTGTTTCCAATTAGTAGAGATGAAAATCGAGCCAAGTTAGGCATCCAGTCTCAATCATTACCTTTTTTTGGTGTTGATATTTGGAATGCTTATGAGTTGAGTTGGTTAAATGCCAAAGGCAAACCTCAGCTGGCGATTGCCACATTTATGGTGCCAGCCAACTCCCCCAACATCATCGAATCAAAATCTTGGAAACTTTATCTAAATAGCTTAAATAATCATCGCTTTCACTCCAACGATGAGTTAATTGACACGCTAAGAAAAGATTTATCAAAGGCTGCTGGCGCCACAGTTACAGTGCAACTCCACAGCCCAGAATCACAGAGCGCCTGCGGAATGAAAGAGGTTTCAGGAAAACTTTTAGATCGATTAGATCTTGAAATTAATCCTTCGCAAAAACCAACATCAGATTTACTTAGTTCCGACTCAAGCCTGGGCTTAGTAGAAGAAACTTTAGTAACTCACCTACTTCGCTCAAACTGTCCAGTGACTGGACAACCAGACTGGGCTAGCGTACAAATCAACTACGTAGGTCCCACGATTAATGAAGAGGGTTTGCTACGTTACTTGATTGCCTTCAGAGAGCATCAAGAGTTTCATGAGCATTGCGTAGAAAAAATATTCATCGATATTAAAAATAAATGCCACCCTAGCAAACTATCGGTTTATGCCCGATACACTCGCAGAGGCGGCATTGACATCAACCCATTCAGAGCTGATTACAACGCAGAGTGGCCTGATAACAAGCGCCACTCACGTCAATAGAAATTAAAACGGAATATCGTCGTCTATATCGCCAAGACTAGGGCTACTCATTGGCGCAGATGATTTTGGCGCTGCCATTGATGGTGAGCCACCATCTGAAGAGCCTGGTGCACGACCACCCAACATTTGCATTGTTTCAGCAACGATTTCAGTAGAGTATTTTTCTTGACCACTTTGATCCGTCCACTTGCGTGTACGTAAACGGCCTTCAACATATACCTGAGAACCTTTTTTCAAATACTTCTCTGCAACTTCGGCTACTTTGCCAAAGAATGCAACCCTGTGCCATTCTGTGTTTTCACGCATCTCGCCAGATTGCTTATCGCGATAACGATCTGTAGTTGCAATTGAAATATTTGTTACTGCATCGCCACTAGGTAGGCGACGAGTTTCTGGATCACGGCCAACATTACCCACAATAATTACTTTATTTACTGATGCCATCTTTGTCTCCCGAAGAAAAAATTTGTTGTACCGAAATTAAATGATTCATATCTATGTTAGAGGCTCAAACTCAACCTTCGACAGGTTTTTGAGGCAACTCTCTCATAGATAAAGCAATTATAAGCCAGGCAAAAATCATGGCTGAGCAGGCATAAAAAACTGATGCCTCACCCCAATTCTGTAATAGCCAACCACCCAAGAGACCACCCAAAAACAAACCAGTTGATTGAGTGGTGTTGTAAATACCCAAAGCCGTACCTTTTGCATGGCTAGCCCATCTAGAAACTAGTGACGGCTGCATAGCCTCAAGAATATTAAATCCAATGAAGTAAACCAATACCGCTAAAGCTAAACCAGGTAAACCAATAAAATTAGCCATCATTAGTTGAGCTATCAACATGGCAGTAATGCCCAAAATAAATGCTGGCTTCATACGTTTTCGCTTCTCACTCATCATGATGATAGGAGCCATGAATGCAAAAGAGATTAAAACAGCTGGCAAATAGAGCTGCCAATGCGCAGATAAAGGCAAATCAGCTCGAGCCAACAACCTTGGCAAAGTTAAAAATAGAGCAATTTGGGCAGCGTGCAAGACTAGCACGCCCACATTAAGGCGAAAAAGATCTTTATTAAAAAAAACTTCTGAAAATTTTGCTGTAAACGGGGTTTGGCTTGACTTGCTTTGCTCTGGCACCACAAATAGGGCTATTAACAAGGCTCCGATACCTAAAAAAGCCATGACATTGAACATCCCATCCAAACCAATTGATTGATGCAAAGGAGAGGCGACGACCAAAGATAGCGCGAAAGTAAGCGCAATACTGCCCCCCACCATCGCCATAGCTCGAGTTCTAGTCTCTTCCCTGGTTAAATCAGCTAACCATGCTGTTACAGCAGCAGAAATTGCACCGGCCCCTTGAATCGCCCTACCAGTTGTTATCCAAACTAAGTCGTCATGACTGGCTGCAATAAAAGCTCCCAAGACAAACAATGCCAAACCAAGAACCACAACAGGGCGACGACCGTATTTATCTGACAGCATTCCAAGAGGTATGTGTAAGCAAGCCTGCACAAAACCATAGATGCCTAAAGCCAAACCTACTAAAAGGGCCTGATCCCCGCCAGACAAGGATTTGGCGTGAATACTAAATACCGGCAAGATTAAAAAAAGACCCAACATGCGTAGGGCAAAAATACCGGCTAAAGCCAAAGATGAGCGAAGTTCTGATTTTTCCATAAAGAAGAGCTATATTAACTGGTTACGCAAAGAAAAATCATGGATACGATAAAAATTAGGGGTGCACGCACCCACAACCTAAAAAGCATCAACTTAGATATCCCTAGAGACCAGTTGGTGGTCATTACTGGGCTATCTGGATCAGGCAAAAGCTCTTTAGCTTTTGATACCTTGTACGCGGAAGGTCAACGTCGCTACGTTGAGTCACTTTCCGCCTACGCCAGACAGTTTTTACAACTTATGGAAAAACCTGATGTTGACTCTATTGAAGGTTTGTCGCCCGCAATATCTATTGAACAAAAAGCAACAAGTCACAATCCACGATCAACAGTGGGTACTGTGACAGAAATCCATGACTACCTAAGATTGCTCTTTGCCCGCGCTGGCACACCTCACTGCCCAGAGCACCATTTACCTCTAGAAGCACAAAGCGTATCTCAAATGGTAGATACCGTTATGGCAAAACCAGAAGATACAAAGCTGATGATTTTGGCACCCGTGGTAAGTGAGCGTAAAGGTGAGCACGTTGACCTATTTGAAGATCTACAAGCCCAGGGATTTGTTCGCTTTAGAGTTCGCTCAGGCGGCGGTACTGCACAACATGCCACCGCAAAAATATATGAAGTAGATGATTTGCCAAAATTAAAAAAGAATGAAAAACATTCCATTGATGTTGTAATTGATCGCATCAAAGTTAAAGCCGATATTCAACAACGCTTGGCCGAATCATTTGAAACTGCACTAAGACTGGCAGATGGTCGAGCGATTGCATTAGAGATGGATTCAAACGAAGAACAACTCTTCTCCAGTAAATTTGCATGCCCTGTTTGCTCATACTCACTGCAAGAACTTGAGCCAAGATTGTTTTCATTTAACAACCCAATGGGCGCCTGCCCAAGTTGTGATGGCTTAGGTCACATTACTTTCTTTGATCCAAAACGAGTTGTTGCACACCCAGAACTATCTCTAGCATCAGGTGCAATCAAGGGATGGGATCGTCGTAATCAGTTTTACTTTAGGCTTCTACAAAATTTAGCAAAACATGCCAACTTTGATTTAGAAGCGCCTTTTGAAGAACTACCCAAGAAAGCTCAAGACTTAATTCTTTTTGGCTCAGGAAATCAAGATATTCCATTCGAATATCTCAATGAAAAGGGTAAAGTCATTGTGCGCGAGCATGCCTTTGAAGGCATTGTTGCAAATTTTGAAAGACGCTACAAAGAGACAGATTCAGCAACCGTTAGAGAAGAGTTAGCCAAATATCAAAACAATAAACCTTGTCCAACATGTGAAGGTACACGCCTGAGAACAGAGGCAAGAAACGTCAAAGTGGGTGATGGCTCTCAATCTCGTGCTATTTATGAAATTAGTAATCTCCCGTTAGGCAAAGCCCTTACCTATTTCAAGACACTAGAACTAAAAGGTGCAAAAAAGGAAATTGCTGGAAAAATTATTTCAGAAATCAGTTCCCGCCTAAGCTTCTTAAATGACGTTGGTCTTGATTATTTATCCTTGGACAGAAGTGCGGATACGTTGTCAGGCGGCGAGGCTCAGCGTATTAGATTGGCATCACAAATTGGTTCAGGATTAACTGGCGTCATGTATGTTCTTGATGAACCTTCTATTGGCCTACATCAACGCGATAATGATCGCCTCATTGGCACACTCAAGCATTTGAGAGATTTGGGTAACTCTGTTTTAGTTGTTGAACATGACGAAGACATGATTCGCGCCTCAGATCACGTGATTGATATTGGCCCAGGCGCTGGCGAGCATGGTGGAAAAATTATTGCTCAGGGCACGCCAAAAGAAATTCAGGAACACCCGACATCACTAACGGGCGCATATCTATCTGGCAAGGAATCAATCGCAGTACCTAAAAATCGTACCGCCGTTAGCGATAAAAACTTAAAAATTATTGGCGCCACTGGCAACAATTTAAAAAATGTTGACGTTGAAATTCCTCTAGGTTTGTTGACCTGCGTTACGGGTGTCTCAGGTTCAGGCAAGTCAACCTTAATCAACGACACACTTCATCATGCTGTTGCTCAACATCTTTATGGTTCGAATGCGGAGCCAGCTGAACACAAAGAAATTCAGGGCTTAGAACATTTTGATAAGGTGATTAACGTTGATCAATCACCAATCGGTAGAACACCAAGATCCAATCCTGCAACATACACTGGTTTATTTACTCCAATTAGAGAGTTATTTGCCGGTGTGCCTGCTGCAAGAGAAAGAGGCTATGAGGCTGGTCGATTCTCGTTTAACGTTCGTGGTGGCAGATGCGAAACCTGTGAAGGTGATGGTGTTCTAAAAGTTGAGATGCACTTTTTACCTGATGTCTATGTTCCTTGTGATGTATGCCATGGCAAACGATACAACCGTGAAACATTAGATATTCGCTACAAAGGCAAAAATATTCACGAAGTTTTATCCATGACAATCGAACAGGCTCACGAGTTTTTTGATGCCGTTCCTACTGTCAAGAGAAAACTAAAAACACTTCTTGATGTTGGTCTTGGTTATGTCAAGCTAGGCCAGAGTGCAACCACTTTATCTGGCGGAGAAGCCCAACGCGTCAAGCTATCTCTTGAACTATCTAAACGTGATACAGGTAGGACCCTATATATTCTTGACGAGCCCACCACTGGACTGCATTTCCACGATATTCAACTGCTTTTAAAAGTAATACATACCCTAAAAAAGCATGGGAATACAATTGTCATCATTGAGCACAACCTCGATGTCATTAAGACGGCTGACTGGATTATTGATTTAGGCCCAGAAGGTGGTGGCGGTGGCGGTGAAATTATTGCCGTAGGAACCCCCGAAAATGTTGCTAAAGTAGCAAAAAGTTATACCGGCAAGTACTTAGCCCCCTTATTGAAATAAGGCTAAAGACATATACTTCTGTTATGAACAAACAAACCAACCTGCAAAGACAAAGAGCCATTGACCTTGCTAGAGAAACTTTAGCTATTGAAGGCGAGGCCATACTAACCCTGCAGAAAAACCTAACAAATCAAAATGCTGAGCAATTTGCTCACGCGATTGAGATTTTATTAGCCTGCACTGGTCGCGTAGTGGTTTCAGGAATTGGTAAATCTGGCCACATTGGCAGAAAAATTGCTGCAACTTTTGCATCCACTGGGTCACCGGCATTTTTTGTGCATCCAGCAGAAGCAAGTCATGGCGATTTGGGCATGGTTACACAACATGATGTATTTGTAGCCTTCTCAAACTCTGGTGAAACAAGTGAGTTAACAGCCATTGTTCCAATCATTAAACGCACTGGAGCCAAACTAATTGCTTTAACTGGCAATCCAAATTCATCTTTGGCAGTGCTAGCTGACTCGCACCTCAATGTAGCCGTAGAAAAAGAAGCGTGCCCACTTAACTTGGCCCCCACAGCCAGCACAACTGCTGCGCTGGCTATGGGAGATGCATTAGCTGTGGCTCTTCTTGATGCCAGAGGATTCAAACCAGAAGACTTTGCAAGATCCCACCCTGGCGGCAGCTTAGGCAGAAAATTGCTCACTCATGTCAGAGATGTCATGAGAAGTGGTTCTGAGGCTCCTAAAATTAATATCAATGCCAGCATCACAGATGCCCTATTAGAAATCACAGCGAAACGAATGGGCATGACTGTTGTGACAAATGATGAAAATAAAGTTTTAGGTATTTTTACAGATGGTGACTTACGTCGCTTGATCGAGAAAAATATTCAGTTCCAGAATATTTCTCTTAAATCTGCCATGACAGCAAACCCCAGAACAATTTCCCCTGATTTATTAGCAGCTGAAGCTGTTGAAATGATGGAGCGCCACCGCATCAATCAATTAGTTGTCGTTGATGGTCAACATCGTCTACTAGGCGCGCTTAACTTGCATGATCTTTTTGCAGCCCAGGTTATTTAATATGACAAATGCATTTAATCCAATGGTAACCAATCCTCTTGCAAATCATCCGCAAGCTATTGAGAGAGCTGCCAATATCAAATTACTTGTTCTAGATGTTGATGGTGTACTTACAGATGGAAGCCTACTAGTTGGGTCAGATGGGAAAGAATTCCTAAAAACATTTGATAGCTTGGATGGACATGGCATCAAATTACTGCAATCAACAGGTGTCACTGTTGCGATTATCACTGGCAGATCGTCTGGCATGGTCGAAGGTAGAGCCAAAGAACTCGGTATCAAAGAAGTACAAATGGGTGTTAGCAATAAATATGAAGCCCTAGAACTTTTATTAAAAAAAACTGGTCACAAGTTATCAGAAACTGCTGCTATGGGGGATGATTGGCCAGATTTATCGATCCTGCCAAAAGTTCATCTAGCCGTTTGCCCAAATCAAGCACACGACGAAGTAAAAAAACGTACTCACTACATCACACAAAAAATTGGCGGTCACGGAGCCGTTAGAGAGTTATGCGACCTAATCTTGAAGGCGCAAAACAATTACGAGCGGTTACTTCAAGAGTCTTTATAAATATGGGATTGATGGCATCAGCGCTTAAGTTTTTACCCATTTTCTTAATGGGCTTGCTAACGCTCGGTACATACTGGCTAGTTCAAATCAACACCCCAGATATTGAAATCATCAAAGGGAAAAGACATGTGCCTGATTACATCATGGATGGCATTGTTGTAACTACTCTTGGCCCACAGGGTAACGCCCTATATCGCGTCGTCGGACAACGTCTCATTCATTATGAAGATGACGCAAGCTCAGAAATCTTTCAACCCATCGCAAGACGTTTTCATGCCACCAAACCACCTATCACTGTTCGCTCTGATAAAGGTTTTTTGAATGGCGATATGACGGTATTGGATATGGTTGGCAACGCAAATCTAACAAGGCCGGCACAAGTCGCCACTGCAACTCAAGCAGGCAGTGCTCGCTTATTAATGAGCTCTAATAAATTTACAGTTCTAATGAACGAGGACATTGTTAAAACAACGTTACCTGTGGTCTTAGAGCAAGGTTTATCAGTGATGACCTCACAAGAAGGTGCAATCTTTGACAATGTTCAACAAAAGCTCACCATGATCGGCCATGTAAAGGGACGTATTGAATCCGAGAATACTGGCGGTACTAGATGAAATTTTTATTCCCGCTAAAAGCTTTATTCATGATGGTAGCAATCACCAGTATCGCCCATGTCCATGCTGAAAAGGCTGATAAAGATAAGCCCATAGCGCTTAGCTCGGACAAAGCTCAATTTGATGACGTCAATCAAATTTATCACTTAGAGAATAACGTTCTGCTCATCAAAGGCACTCTTATTATTCGGGGCGAAAAAGCACACGTCAAAATTGACCCAGAAGGTTATCAACTAGCCACTATTTTTGCTAAACCAGGCGGCATAGCTACCCTAAGACAAAGGCGTGACACTGGCTTAGATGAGTACATTGAGGGGCAAGCTGACTGGATCCAGTATGACGCCAAATCCGAAACAGCTGTTTTAGTGGGCAAAGCCAAAATGAGTCAACTAAGCGGCACAAAAATATCAGACCAAGTGAATGGCGATCGAATTCATTACGATGGTCAAACAGAAAAATATAATGCCCTCTCTGAGAAACTAGTTAAATCAACTTTATCTCCGCGCAGAAAAGAATCTTCAAGGAACATCTCACAATGAGCTCACAATCCGTTTTAACAGCTTTTGGCTTGCAAAAAAAATATGGTGCTCGCACTGTTGTTAGAGATGTTGGTATTGAGGTTAAAAGTGGTGAAGTGGTTGGACTACTCGGGCCCAACGGTGCAGGTAAGACAACTTCTTTTTACATGATTGTTGGCCTTGTTCCTTTAGATGGTGGCGAGATCACACTGAATAGCCAAACTATTACTCACCTGCCGATTCATGAAAGAGCTAAGCTAGGCTTGTCGTACTTACCTCAAGAAGCATCGGTATTTAGAAAGCTAAACGTTGAGGAAAACATTCAAGCAGTTTTAGAGCTACAAGAAGAGAATGGCCAACCTCTCTCTAAGAATGAAATTCAAAGACGCTTAGATTCTTTATTACAAGAATTACAAATATCTCACCTACGTAGCAATCCTGCCATGTCTTTATCTGGCGGTGAGCGTAGACGCGTTGAAATCGCTAGAGCGCTTGCATCTGAACCAAAATTTATTTTGCTCGATGAGCCATTCGCAGGCGTTGACCCAATCGCAGTTGGTGAAATTCAAAGAATTGTTCGTTTTCTTAAAGACCGTCAAATTGGTGTCTTAATCACTGACCACAACGTCCGAGAGACCTTAGGCATTTGTGATCATGCTTACATCATTAGTGAAGGCAAGGTTTTAGCATCGGGCAAGCCTGAATCAATTATTGGAAATGAGGCAGTTCGAAAAGTGTATTTGGGCGAAAACTTCAGAATGTGATTTTGATCAATATTTAATAAGCAAAATTCATACCAATCTATGATTAGCAGTCTAAAATGGCTGCATCATGAAGACTTCCCTCAATCTAAGGTTCTCGCAGAACCTAACACTGACCCCACAACTGCAGCAATCCATCAAGTTGTTGCAACTGTCAGCGATTGAGTTAGAACAGGAGTTAATACAAGCAGCTGAGCAAAACCCCCTGATTGAATACCAATCAGAATCATCAATCGCACCCACAGAGCCCATATCTCAGTTATCACACTTGAGCATTAGCTCACCCAAAAATCATGCCGAATGGGATGAAGAGGATGATCGCTTTGCAAAAATAAAAGCGCCAGAAACATTGTTAGACCACTTGCTTGGACAAATAAGAGCCCTAAGAATTTCTGATCAAGAGAAGGCGTTGGTAGGCTTACTTGCTGGGAATCTAGATGACAGGGGTTATCTCAGCTCAAGCTTAGAGGAATTAGCCGAGGAATTTTCTCCATATATAGACTTGGAGGATGGTAGCGAGCTAGAACAAACCAAGCGCGCACTATCTCGACTTCAGCATCTTGACCCACCAGGTGTCGGCGCAAGAGACTTAGCAGAATGCCTAAAACTTCAATTAGAAAATTGCAAAGATGCCGACCGATTAAACAAGCCTTGGCAAATCGCGCATGCTATTTGCCAAGACTACTTAGAAATCATGGCAACCAGAGACTGGTCCAGACTAAAGAAAATTCTCAAAATTTCTGACGCAGAGCTTGAATCTGCAGTCTCTTTAATTAAAAGCTTAAGACATAACCCCATTGAAGAATTCAGTGAAGCAGTCGATAGCACACTGATTCCAGATGTCATTATTAAAAAAAATAATGGGGTTTGGGTGGCAGTGAGCAACCCTGATGCAACACCTCGAATCAGTATTCACGAAGAATACGCAAAAGTCATTAGAGAAAATAAAGGTCGAGACGGCATAGAGGGTATTAACCAAAAACTACAAGAGGCTAGATGGTTGGTTAAAAATGTGCTACAAAGAAGTGAAACCATCTTAAAAGTGGCAAGAGCTATCGTGGATAGGCAGCAAAATTTCTTCAATCATGGCGAAATAGCCATGCGACCCTTGGTTTTGCGAGAAATTGCAGACACCATTGGCATGCATGAATCTACAGTCTCGCGAGTCACCACTCAAAAATACATGGCAACTCCAATGGGGTGCTTCGAGTTTAAATATTTCTTCGGCAGTCAAGTAAGTACAGACAGCGGTGGATCAGTTTCCTCAACTGCCATTCGAGCACTTATTAAGCAATTAGTTGAAGAAGAAAATCCTCTTAAACCTTTATCAGACACACAAATTGTTGATCTTTTGGCACAAAAAAGTTTTGTTGTTGCTAGAAGAACAATCGCCAAATACAGGGAATCCCTACGCATCCCTGCTGTTCATTTGCGTAGGAAATAAAAAAGGGAAAAAACATGAATTTAAAAATCACAAGTCATCATGTAGAAATCACCCCAGCCATGCGCTCACACCTTGAAGATAAGCTTGCGCGCGTACTAAGCCATTTTGATCAAGTTCAAACGGTTTCGGCGATTCTTGCAATTAATAATGAAAAAGAGAAGGAATTGCGAAATCACGCAGAAATTACTATTCACCTCAAAGGTAAAGACATTTTTGCTGAGGCTCATCATGCCGACATGTACCATGCCATGGACCTAGTGGTAGATAAATTAGATCGCCAAATCATCAAACATAAAGAAAAAGTTCAAAATCATCACCATCAAACGATTAAAAACACTTGATTAAATAGGCCAAGGCAATCTTATAATGCACTGCACACATGAACGCCTTGGCCCAACTAATCACCCCCACCAATATCGCCCTTGATATTGACATTTCTTCACAGGAAGAATTATTCGCATTTGTTGGGTCATTATTTGAAAAAAACCACGGTATCTCAGCAACATTGGTTCAGTCTTGCCTGCAAGATAGAGAATCATTAGGCTCAACAGGCTTGGGGAAAGGGGTTGCCATACCCCATGGCAGGGTTAAATCATTAACCAACGCTCATATAGCCTTCATACGTACTAAAAATGGCATTGACTTCAAGGCGCCAGATGGCGAACCAGTCAAGGTACTGGTGATCATGCTTGTACCTGATGCAGCCACCCAAACACACTTAGAAATACTCTCCCACGTAGCTCAAACGCTTTCTGATACATCTACAAAAGAATTGCTCTTCTCCGAGTCTAGCCCTGATAATATTTATCAATTGCTAACCGCTTGGAACCAATGAGATGACCCAGCCTTTAAATTTAGCAGGCGTAACAGCGCAATCGCTATTTGATGACAATTTCTCTGAACTCAAACTAAGTTGGATTGCCGGCTTAGAGGGTGCAGATAAGAGCTTTGACCCAGAAGCAGTTAAGTTAGCATCCTCATCATCAGATTTAGTTGGTCACTTAAATTTAATTCACCCCGACCGAATGCAGGTCTTTGGCGTACCTGAAATTAATTATTACGAAAAACTGGATTCTGAGAATCGTAAACGCCAATTAGCAGGACTCATCTCTCTAAAGCCCCCCTGCCTGATTGTGGCTGATGGCTGCGAACCTCATGATGACATTGTTTTATATTGCCAACGCTCATCAACGCCACTATTTAAATCACCAACCTCTGCAGCAACAGTCATTGATCGACTGCGCACCTATCTAACAAAGATTGGCGCACCCCGTGTCACCATGCATGGCGTTTTCATGGATATTCTTGGGATGGGGGTTTTAATCACAGGTGACTCAGGTTTAGGCAAAAGTGAATTAGGTCTAGAACTCATTTCGCGCGGCCACGGCTTGGTAGCAGATGATGCAGTAGATTTTGCTAGACTGGGACCCGACTATATCGAAGGTCGATGCCCGCCGATCTTAAGAGATCTTTTAGAAGTTCGTGGCCTAGGTCTTTTGGATATCCGTACGATTTTTGGTGAAACAGCAGTGCGTCGTCGAATGAAACTTCGCCTAATCGTGCAATTGGTTAGAAGAAACGATGGCGAGTTTGAAAGATTACCCATTGATGGCCAGTCTATTGATGTGCTGGGCCTTGGTATCAGAAGTGTAAAAATTCAAGTGGCAGCTGGTCGTAACTTAGCGGTTCTTGTTGAAGCTGCCGTTCGCAACACTATTTTGCAACTACGCGGCATTGATACTCTTAAAGAGTTCATGGAAAGACAGCGTAAATTGATGGCCACAGATGATTCAAACAAAAATCAAAATCGCCTCATTTAACTAATATGCGCGTCTTTATCATCACAGGAATATCTGGCTCAGGCAAATCAGTAGCATTGAATGCCCTAGAAGACGCTGGCTACGACTGCGTAGACAATCTACCAGTTGATTTTATTCAAGACCTAATCCAATCATTAGGCAAACAAAATCGTGAAAAGGTAGCTATTGCAATTGATGCAAGACGAGGTCAATCAATCAAAGATTTGCCTAAAACTATTGATGAGATAAAGAAATATCACGATGTCAGAGTTCTATTTTTAAACGCCAACACAGAAACTTTGGTTCAAAGATATTCTGAAACAAGAAGAAGACATCCACTATCTCAGTCAGACGACACACGCACACCACAAGTTGCTTTAATTGATGCCATCGAAAAAGAACGCCTACTGCTATCTGATCTAGCAGAAACAGCTCACAACATTGATACAAGCCACATCAAAGCTCACACTCTCAGGTCTTGGATACAAGATCTATTAAAAGATGAGAGACCTGGCTTAACCATATTATTTGAGTCATTCGGTTACAAACACAGCGTGCCTAGAGATGCCGATCTAGTTTTCGATGTTAGGTGCTTACCCAACCCACATTACGACCCTCAGCTAAGACCTCTGACAGGAAATGACCCTGAAGTTGCTAACTTCTTAAGAGAACATCCAGAAGTCCAAGCTATGGGTGACGATATTCGTCGGTTCATTGAAACGTGGCTACCCAAATACCAGGCTGATAGAAGAAGCTATTTAACGATTGCCATCGGATGCACTGGTGGTCAACATCGATCTGTGTATTTAACAAATTGCTTGTTTGATTATTTTGAGAAAAAAGCCACTCTATCTAATGAAAATACTTTTCACCTTCTCAAGCGTCATCGCGAACTAGATCTTGGCTCATCAAAAATGAGCTGACTGGCTTAGGTAAACCCAGTTTTAGCGCATCATTTAAAGACACCCAAGCTTGATCAACTTTAATTTTTTTGGGTTGGTTTGATAACAAAATTTTGTAGGGGTGGATCTTTAAGTGGCGATGCGTTAATACATGTTTTACAGAATTTAATTTTTGAGCATCTTTTTGATTTAAAACATTTTGCTCAGGGAAGCTCCACAAACTTGCCCATATCCCACTCTCCGGCCGCTTTTCTAACAAGACCTTACCTCTATAAATATAAATCCACCAATCCATCTCAATTTTCTGAACATTTATTTTTTTCACTTTCAGCGGGATTTGATCAACTTTATTAGTTAATTTGGCTTGGCAACGGTTTTGAAATAAACATTCTTTTTTATCCAAGCGCATACAAACAGGTTGGTACTGTGTGCAATGTGTTGCACCAAAATCCATTAAACCTTGGGTGTAAGAAACTAAGTCGGTTGATTTGTTTGGCAATAATTGTTCAGCGTGTGCCCACAAAGATTTAACTGCGACACTTTTGCTCGAATCATCTCTCACACCACATATCCTAGCCAACACTCTTTTGACATTGCCATCCAGTATTGCGGCCCGAACCCCATATGAAAAAACAGCAATGGCTGCTGCCGTTGACTTACCTATCCCAGGCAAACGCTCTAACAGCAAAGGATCGCTTGGAAAATTACCGCCATACTCATTAACAACCACTTGGGCACATTTATGTAAATTTCTGGCTCTTGTGTAATAGCCCATACCACTCCATTCCGCCAGAACATCATCAACTGATGATTCTGCTAAAGCCTGGATATTGGGGAAGCGCTGTAGAAATGATTGATACCTATCAACTACCGTTGATACTTGTGTTTGTTGCAACATGATTTCAGACAACCAAACTCGATAAGCTGTTCGGTTGACCTGCCATGGTAGATGATGTCTACCCTGCGCTCGCTGCCAAGAAATTAAATCTTTCGTGAAATTTTTAATCTCAATAAACTTCATTATTTCTTTTGGCATTTAGAACAAAAATAGGTGGATCTTTGTCCTTGTGTGATTTGCTTAATAGGTGTTTTGCACTGAACGCATGGTAATCCAGCCCTGTCATACGCTTTGGTCTGCAACATAAAATGGCCTGGGTCACCGTGACTATCAACAAAATCTTTTAGGCTGCTACCTCCAGCCTTAATTGCCCTTGATAAAGTGTCTTTGACTGATTCAGCCAATTTTTTCGCACGAGGCAAGGTTAACCTACCCGCAGGCATCTCTGGATGAATACCTGCCATAAATAAGCTCTCAGAACAATAAATATTTCCAACGCCTACCACTGCTTGACCAGACAGTAACCACTGCTTAATTGCAATTTGGCGCCCCTTGGCATGCTCATATAACAACACACCAGCGCGTTCATCACTGAACTCCTCCGAGAATGGCTCAACCCCTAATTTAGCAATCAATGGGTGCTTTTCTATCTCACCATCTTCATCAGGAGACCACAAAACTGCTCCAAACTTTCTGGGGTCATGTAAACGCAATATTTTTTTGCCAAAAGTAATTTCCACACGGTCATGTTTTTTCAATTCATCTTTGGGCGTCATCACTCTTAAAACACCAGTCATACCCAAGTGAATAATTAAATGCCCATCGTCCATCCTGAACAAAAGATACTTGCCACGTCGCTTAATTTGGTGAACTTTTTGCCCTATTAATATTTTTCCCAAATTTTTGGGTACAGGCCATCTCAGCCGCCCATCATAGATTTTGACGTCTGTAACTTTTTGCCCTTGAATATAAGGCTCAATACCTTGCTTGGTAACTTCAACTTCTGGTAGTTCTGGCATATACCAATTGTAGGCTCTGAGATTAGAATGTGCTTATGACTAGAAAACTCACTATTTGGCTATGCGCAATATTAATAATTGGTGGCGTCAATAAGGCCTCATATGCTGCGAACGAAGGCTTGACTGCAGAACAAGTATTTCAAGTTTTAGCCTCTGAAATAAGTCTCCAGCGGGGTGAAGCAGGTATTGCGTACCAAACCTACATGAGCATGGCTAGGAATTCATCTGATGGCAAGCTAGCTCAACGAGCCATGGAAATTGCAATTGCAGCCAATGCCCCAGAATTAGCATTAGATGCAGCCAAACTTTGGGATCAAACCAATCCCAAAGAAGCAAAAGAAATTTTGATTACGCTATTCATGCTCAATCAACGCTGGGCAGAGAGCATCAAACCAGCACAGGATTTACTAAAAACCCAGAAAAATCTAGCCAGCAAAGAAAAGCTAATTAATTCATGGAAGCCGTTGTTAGCTAGAGCTCAAGATGAAGATGCGAGCTTACTGGCTTTTTATCAAATACTCTCAACATCAATCTCTCAAATTCAAGACATCGATATTCTTTATACGTTTGCACTTGGCGCAGAAAAAACTAAGCACTATGACGCCATGGAAACAACTTTGCGAAAAATTATTGCAAAAAATCCCAATAATAAAAACGCTCTGAATGCTTTAGGTTATTCGTACGCGGATAGAGGCATCAAGCTAAATGAAGCAGTGAGTCTTCTGACTAAAGCCTATCAAGCTGATACAAATGATATGTACATTCTTGATAGCTTAGCTTGGGCTAACTATCGACTGGGCAACAAAACGCTTGCCATTAAACAGTTACAACAAGCCTTTATTACTAAACCTGAGGCAGAGATTGGCGCTCATTTAGGTGAAGCGTTATGGTCTACAGGTGATAAATCTGGCGCAGACAATGCATGGCGCAAAGCTGAAAGCTTAGATGCCAATAACAAGACACTTAAAGAAACTCTTTCTCGTTTATGGCCTGATCGAACACCAAGCCATAACTCAAAAGAAAAAATTTGGGATGGTCGATTCTCAGTCAAAGTACAAGGTAAAGACTCTAATAATGGCGGTAGCGGGTCTTTTACATTAACCAGTGAAGCACAAATTGATATTTTGGATATTCGAAATCCTATCGGTGGTGCAATGGCAAAAATCACCATCAACCCCTCGGGTGCAAAACTTGAAGATGGCGATAAAGTGTTTGAGGCTCATGATGCAGACTCTTTGGTTCAAGGTTACTTAGGTTTGCCACTACCTGCTAGAGGTCTATCTAAATGGTTAAGCGGCGAAGCTAGAACTGGTGCCCCTGCAAGCATCGAACGTGATGAACAGTTTCGTACTAGCAAAATGATTCAAGATGGTTGGCTCATGGCATTTAAGTGGACCGCAAAAAATCAGCTCGAGAGAATGGACTTAAAACGAAACTCCTCCTCAGGTGTCATTGAAATTAAATTAATTTTTGAACCTATTGATGACTAAGCAACTTCAATTAAAAGCACCTGCAAAAGTTAATCGCTTTTTACACATCACCGGGCAAAGGCCCGATGGTTACCACCTGCTCCAAACTGTTTTCCAGCTCATTGACCTAGAAGACCACGTTACTATTGATTGCAGATTGGATGGGGCAATTGTCAGAACCAACGGCCCTTCTAATGTAAAGCCAGAAGACGACCTAGTTATAAGAGCGGCTCAATTACTAAAAGAAACATCTAAAACTGCGTTGGGGTGCAATATTCATCTAGAAAAGAATATTCCCATGGGAGCTGGTCTTGGAGGTGGATCATCAGATGCAGCCACAGTACTTTGGGGACTCAATGAGTTATGGAATACTAGGTTAACTCGCCAAGAACTGATGAATTTGGGTGTTCGATTAGGTGCCGATGTTCCATTTTTCTTACTGGGTCAAAACGCATTCGCTGAAGGAATAGGCGAAATACTCCATCCAATTGAGTTACCAGAAACAACTCTATTGGTCATATATCCCAAGGTCCACATCCCAACCGTGGACATCTTTAATAGCCCAGATTTGACGAGAAATCACCCAGCCGTTACAATGTCAGACTTTATTGAATCAGCAAATTTTGACCAATTCGGCAGTAATGATTGTGAAAAGGTGGTGGTTCAAAAGTATCAGGAAGTTGCAGCAGCATTAGAATGGCTTCGCCAAAAGGCTCCTTTATCGAGCCCAAGGATGTCTGGATCAGGTAGCAGCGTTTTTACAGCACTTGAGCCAAACTTAGCTAAAATTTTGCTAAATCAATTACCTAATCAATGGATCGGGTTTGTAGTACGAGGGCTTCATCGCCATCCGTCATACAATCCAAGTTCATAGGAGTAGATGCGAGAGGGGAGTCGCCAAGCTGGTTAAGGCACCGGATTTTGATTCCGGCATGCGAAGGTTCGAATCCTTCTTCCCCT
>JACCDQ010650722.1_pt1 | contig 29880 bp, 24 predicted proteins | sample 7446031 | NCBI WGS metagenome assembly JACCDQ01 (sample SAMN15323442, study PRJNA562643) | freshwater metagenome | isolation source: river surface water | place: USA:Blue River Watershed | collected 2017-08-17 | reverse complement strand
TTGTGTTACTATTTCAATGGGTCTAAGAATCGAGTTGGGTTTTTCTGTCTTTTCGGGGGATGTCTTTTCAGCTAAAATCATTTTTTGCCTTTTGGAGCGGATTTGATTTGGAGCAAAAACGGTGGAACGATTCTGTACTGTGTTGTTTTTTATTGGAAGTGTATGGTTTATTAAAGGGGATGTTAAGGAGGGGGCACCCATTTTGTCATTAATTTGGGTGGACTGGGTTGGTTCTGATGAATCAGTAGATGATGAATGATGAACTGATGATTCAGATGAAGCGGTGGATGAAGAAGGGTGAACCGAAATAGTTGATTGGTTCAATTTTACAAGGGCGCCAATTCCCAAAATAATAGCTATTGAAGCCGCAACAGACCAATTGGTGAAATGTTTATTTCGAATAATACCCATTCCAATGGTTACAGTCTTATTGTTTTTGGTAATTGAATTTAATGATTCTTTATGAGGGAATTCAACGTGTTCCTCAGATTGAGAATCTGCATGCGAAACCAAATAAGTACATTTCATTTCCTGGTAGAACTTCCATTCTGATGGATTCGATTTAATTTCATTTAAAAGTTTTTCCGCTTCTTTGCTATCCAAATTGCCCTCCAACAATTCAAAAATTTGCCATTCGCGTTCTTCAGGTATAGGTTGATTCGTGTTGTTCATAAGAATTAAATGTAGTATTCCATTTTACCTAAAAGTTGTTGCATGTGTTTTCGTCCACGGAAGATGTTGATTTTTACTTGAGATTCTGAAATGTTCATGATTTCCCCAATTTCAGCGTAGGAATATCCTTCATAATCCCTAAGCATAATTGCGTTTCGTTGCACTTCTGATAGAGAGTTCAAGGCTTGTTCGATGATTCGTTTTAAGTCCTTGAACTCAACTACCTCCGTGGCGGGTTTTTGTTCCAAGACATCTGACCATTCGGCTTCTTTACGCTGTTTTCGAATCATATCGATCAAATAGTTATAAGCTACACGGAATAGGTACGATTTACTTTTTTCCAGTTCTACATTATCTCTGTTTAACCAAAGTTTTTCGAAAGCCGTTTGTACAATTTCCTGAGCTTCCTCTACCACTTTTATGTTTTTCAGAGCGAAGCGATACAGAGCATCACTGTGTTGTTGCACAATTTGGTTAAACTCTTTTTCGCTCATTCTGTTTCGTTAAAACGATTCGACCTTGGATAAGTTACAATATCTTTGAAAAAAAATGCAGAATTTAGATAAAAATTGGTTTGCGTCTTGGTTTGACACGGAATATTATCATCTATTATACAAACATAGAAATCACGAGGAAGCCAAACAATTTATAGCAAATTTGGTAGAGTTTCTGAACTTGGAAGCAGGATCAAAAGTGTTTGATTTAGCTTGTGGCAAAGGTAGGCACTCTATTGAATTGCATTCACATGGTTTGAATGTTTTGGGGATGGATTTGTCGGCTGAAAGTATAAAATTTGCTTCTGAATTTGAAAAAAATGATTTGAAATTTCAGATTCAAGATATGCGAGAGCCCTTTGGCAATAGTGAATTTAAAGCTGGATTTAATTTGTTTACGAGTTTTGGCTATTTTGATGATTATCAACAAGATTTAAAAGCATTGTCTAATGTTTATAATGCACTAGAACCTCAAGGTTTTTTTGTTCAAGATTATATCAATGCATTGCCTATTGTGAATTTACTCCCTCAAGAAGATTCTAGAATGGAATATCGAACAAATCAACCTCAACTGGATTTAGCCCAACAAGACGAAAACCAATTCCACTCAAAAAATGTGAATGAAAATAATTCATCCGATTCAATTGAGTTTAAGTGGAAGAAATGGTTGGATAATAATGTAATTGTTAAAGACATTTTCGTTTTTGATGGAGATAAAGAATTTCGTTTTCAAGAAAGGGTTCAGGTTTACAGTCTAAATGAGCTGGTTCAACTTCACACTCAAGCCGGGTTTGAAGTACAAAATGTTTTTGGAGATTATTCTTTAAATGGTTACGATCCGATGAAATCCAATAGAATCATTTTAATTTCGAAGAAAAAGTAACTTTGATCCTGTAATTTTGGATGGATTGTTATTTGAACCAATGAATTACGTTTTGACCAATGATGATTTTTTGAAATTCGCTTAGAACCACTATTATTCTTGAACGAATAAATTTTAAAATGATAGACTACTTAGATCAACTCGATAAACAAATATTTGTTTATATCAACCAATATTGGGCTTCCGAGTACTTGGATCTTCCAATGAAGGCACTGAGTTCTACATGGTTTTTTGTGCCTTTATATGTTTGGGGCGTTTACCGATTGATTCAAACATGGAAGAAGAAAAGTTGGATTCCAATTGTATTGCTGTTTTTAGCTTTTGGGTCAGCAGATAGTATCAGTTCGCGAATTTTTAAAGATGGAATCAAGCGATTGAGGCCTTGCTTTAGCGCAGATTTGCAGAAATCTGTTCGTTTGCCCGATGGTTTGCCCGGTGGAAAATATGGCTTTATCAGTTCACATTCGGCAAACGCATTTGCTGTTTATCCGCTACTTATGTTGATGGTATTCGCAGCAAAAGCATCCCCTGAAGAGAAAAAAAACAAATACGACACTCAGAAAGAGGGTTCAATAGATCGTTTGAATGAACAAAAAGTTACCCAGGAAATAAATTCGTTACAAACAAAGGGTTATACTGTGATGATATTTGTGGCGGCAATGGTTGCGTATTCTAGGATTTACTTGGGTCGACATTATTTAGGGGATGTTTTAGGTGGTGCTATATTAGGTCTGCTCATTGGAACGATTATCTGGAAATGGTATCAACGGAATTTTAAAAAATGGATGTTGGGCGAAGGAAAAATTGATTGAATGGGTTGTAATTAAATTGAGATTTTTTGAATGTAGGTTGAGTTAATAAGAATGCGGATTTAGTTAATTGAAAGAAAATTAAGTTAAGGGTAAGAAATTAGTTAAGGGTAAGAAAATTAATTGGATATAAATTATTTAAAATTACATATATGAATTACGAGTTTATTATTGCGAATGCTCAGGTGGTGCCATTCGTTGCTTCAATTCAACTGAATAGGCCGAAAGAATTGAATGCGTTGAATCTGCAATTAATGGGTGAAATTCGTCACTGTTTGGAACAATTTGATAACGATGATTCGATTCGTGCCATTGTAATCCACGGAAATGAACGTGCGTTTGCCGCAGGCGCTGATATTAAGCAAATGGCGGGTAGAACTGCCGTTGATATGCTGAAAATTGATCAATTCTCAACTTGGGACTCGATTCGTAGAACAAAGAAACCCATCATCGCTGCGGTTAGTGGATTTGCATTAGGTGGAGGTTGCGAATTGGCGATGCTGTGTGATATGATTGTTGCAAGTGAAACGGCGCAATTTGGACAGCCTGAAATCAATATAGGTGTTATGCCAGGTGCTGGAGGAACTCAGCGATTAACCCGTGCTGTTGGAAAATCTAGAGCTATGGAAATGGTGCTTACGGGTAATTTTATTTCAGCAGAAGAGGCGAGAGAGGCTGGATTGATCAATAAAGTTGTGCCTGTGGAATTGTATTTAGACGAAGCCGTTAAATTGGCTCAAAAAACGGCTGAAAAATCACCTATAGCCGTTCAGTTGGCCAAGGAGAGTGTTTTGAAAGCTTTTGATACGGGATTACAGGAAGGATTATTCTTTGAAAGAAAGAACTTTTACATGCTATTTGCAACAGAAGATCAGAAGGAAGGAATGAATGCGTTCGTGGAAAAGAGAAAGCCTGATTTTAAGAACAAATAAAAAGGGTTGCCTGGTATTTTATTAGGTTCAAAATAAAAAGGCTGTCAGAGATATCTAACAGCCTTTTTTATGGAATGAATTTTTGCGATTTAGAAAAGCAAGAATCTCACTCTCAAGTTGTTTGAATTATTTTACGTCAGCCCAAACTGCGTTAACGTAGTACATTTCAGTTGGAGAAATTTTCTTCCAAACAATAACAACAACACCAGTGTTGCTCTTGTTGAAGTTCCACCATCCGAAACCGTAACCGATTTGTCCTTTCAACGCAACATCTAAAGCATCTTTAGAAGATTGAGATGGAGATTCAAATTTGAAAGAAGCAGTCTTTTCAACTTCAGAAGAAGCAGTTGGGTTTGTCCATTCTGCGTTATCACCGAATGCTACAGGAGCACCAGCCCAAACAGATTGTCCTAAAGAAGTTCTACCAGTAGAAGTAGATTTTGCAGAACCACGAACGATATGCTTATGCTCTACAGAAGAATGTACACTACCTACATATTGGTAAGCTTGAACTGATTTTTCAACCACCAATACGCTAGTGTAATACTCAGCACCTGCTTCAGGATTGAAAGCTTTCATTTTGTATTTGATGCTAATGTCGTTACCTGAAGCAGTTGCGTTTGCAGCAACACCGATTTCAGGTTTAACACTCGCATTGTAGTTGTCAGCAAAATCAGTGATTTGCTGCAAAGTTACTGCGCTATTTCCTAAAACTGAATTATCGCAATAGAAATGAGGGATGTAACCATTAGGCTTGCAGAAAGCATAAAGTTCAGTCGCATAGGGTGCAAAGAACAATGAATCTGGTTTACCGGGTTTCAACGCAATAGAGTTCAATAATGACAAACCTACTGACGTTTGAGGATGTAAATCCAACGCAATTAACTTGTCGTTGTCTCTAGCTGCAATAGCAGATTTGAACAATGGCCCACCAGTTGCACCACAAGGACCACACCAAGTAGCAGTACTATAAACCAATAATGAACGTTGTTTTTCAGCAACTGTCAACGGTGCTGGACCTGTTGATGTTGGATCTTTCTTACAGCTTTGCATTACACCTACTGCACCAGCTGAAATCAAAGCAAGAATTAATAATTTTTTCATTGTTGTAGAATTGTTATTTGGCGAATTACGGACATTTTTGCGGCATTTCAAAAAAAAAGCGGGTTTCAGTTTACCTTTGTGACAATGTCAGGTAAAATTGCGAAGCAAAGCTTTTGGGCATCTATGGTAAATTACTCCGGTAGTTTGATTGGATTGTTCACTACTTTTTATCTTTTTCCGTTAGTTTATACGGAGTCTGAGAATGGCATTATCGGATTGTTTATCGAAATGGGTGCTTTGTTGGCAGGTGTTGCGCAATTAGGAACTGGGTATTCCATTTGGAAATTTTTTCCCAAGTTTAAAAATGATTCTGGCCATAATGGAGCCGGTTTTTGGTTAATGGCCATTCCCTTTACAGGTTTTTTAATTGTTGCCATTATTTTAATCTTCTTCCATGTGCCGATAATGCAGTACGTAGGGCGAAGTTCAACGGATTTTGAACCTTATTATTTGTGGTTATTGCCATTTATTTTCTTCTTCGTTTACAACAATGTTTTTGAGGTTTTTTCTGCCTCCATTGGAAGTATTATTTGGGCTTCTTTCTTGAGGGAAAATTTGGTGCGAATTTTCCTCGGCCTACTTGGTTGGTTGTACTTTATTCAATGGTTGCCGTTTGAGCATACCGTTCATTTAGTTCCTGCGGTTTATGCCATCGTTGCCATTCTCAATTTGATTTACATTCTAAAAAATACCCAAATAGGATTTAAACCTAACATGGAATTCATTCATCAATCGCCTGGATTGAAGTCGGAATTTGCAAAGTATACACTGTATTTGTTTTTTACTTATACGGCCAATATGATTGTGCAACGTTTGGATTTTGTGATGATCAGTTCTTTGAAAGGATTTTCTGATACGGGAATTTACCGAATTGCGGTAAGTATGGCCGTGTTAATCGAAATTCCCACAAGAAGTATACTCCAAATTTCTAATCCGAAACTTTCAGAAGCTATGCATGCCGGAAATACTTTTGAGATGAAACGGCTCTATGAAAAAACCAGTTTAAATCAATTCGTATTGGGCGCTTTGGTGTTGTTGCTTTTGTGGATTAATATCGATTTTTTCTACACCTTGATGCCCAATGGTGAAAAATATGTAGCTGGAAAGTGGGCCTTGTTATTTTTAGGAATCGGCAAGCTAATTATTCTAATGCAAGGGAATTCCAGTGCCATGCTTACTTTTTCGCATCGTTACTATTTATCGCTTTTAGTGAATATAACGGCTGTTGCGGTGGGAATTGTTTTAAACAACTGGGCTATCCCCATTTGGGGAATAGAAGGAGCCGCTATTGCAACAGCAGGTACTTGGGCTGCCAGTAGCACCGTCGTAGTTGTACTGATCTGGAACATCTTTAAACTTACGCCTTTTTCTTCCGGTTTATTGAAGTCGATAGCATTGTTTATTGGGGTGTTTTTATTGGCCGAAATTTGGAAAATTAATCCAGAACACCCTTGGGGTATGCTGCTTTTTGCTATTAAGTCCTTAGGGTTTTTCGGGGGAAGCGTATTCGTTATTTACCGATTTAGACTTTCCGACGACATCCGGAGTATGGTCGATAAAGCCTTGGCGAAATTGGGTAAAAAGTAAAGAATATTGGAAGCTGACGCCCTTAAATATTGTAAATGTCGTGTTTGTAGCGCGACAAATTCTCTGGTTTAGAAAACCATTCAATTGTTTCCAGTAGCCCTTCTTTTAATGGAATATTGGGTTTCCATTGCGTATGTTCAAACAGTTTTTCCGCTGAACCCAATAAGCGAAAAACTTCGCTGTTTTTCGGACGAAGTCGGTCGGAATCAGTAGCTATTTTCGATTGAGGATGAATTAAGTCAATGAGTAATTGTGCTAAATCACCAACGCTAATTTCTTGTTGGGTAGCAATATTGACTTCATGGCCGATCAAACTTTCATTTTCAGCAATTTTTACAAATCCTTTTGCCGTGTCTTTAACATAAACCAAATCACGAGTGGGTGTTATATCCCCTAATTGTATAATTGGTTCTTTGTTTAAGAGCTGTGTAATGATGGTTGGAATAACGGCTCTAGCTGATTGACGAGGTCCGTAGGTATTAAAAGGTCTAACTAGCGTTACCGGTAGTCCGAAACTTCTGTAGAAGCTATCTGCCATTACATCCGCTCCAATTTTAGAAGCAGAGTAGGGAGATTGCCCTTGTTTGGGATGTGTTTCTGTGATCGGAACAAACTGAGCAGTTCCATAAACCTCCGAAGTAGAAGTTACTAATACACGCTCAATATTCAGGCGTTTTGCTGCTTGAATAATGTTTAATGTTCCACGGATATTGGTATCGACATAGCTATCTGGGGAATGGTAGCTATAAGGAATGGCAATTAATGCTGCCAAGTGAAATACCACTTCACAGCCTTCCATTGCGGTATAAACGCCGTTAGGGTCTCTAACATCGCCAGAAAACACCTCGATTTTTGCTAAAGTATCTTTTGAGAAGGTGTCTAACCATCCCCAAGAATTAAAAGAATTATAGTAAACAAAGGCTTTAACCTGAGCGCCGCAATCAATCAAATGTTCTACCAAGTGACTGCCAATAAAACCATCCGCTCCAGTTACCAATACTTTTTTTCCAGCAATTTTCATTTGTTACAAAGGTAATTTTTTTCGTTGATACGCATCAATAAAGCTATTTTCTGTAGCATTATATATTTTCTGATTTCTATATTTGGCGTATTCAGCCAAGCGGAAATGAGCATAAAATGCCTTGGTTAAATTGGTGTAAAATTCATGCATTCGAACAGATCGCTTTTCGGGATGACGCAATGGAACCCATTTGGTTTCTACTTCATAAAAGTGATCATCGCGCATCATGAGCTGGTTTTCTTCATTTACCACCAAATTGGAGTGAAAATTACTTTCTACACCGAGTAAATAAATTTCTCTGAATTCTGCATTGATTGCTTGAAAAATGCAGGTATTAATAACGTTTTGACTTTGGGGACTTCCTAAGCCTTTTTGGTAAATCCAGTTTTCAAAAAATGCGAATCCTTTTACCACAGTATAATTGAAAAATTGAATCTGAAAATTCTGTTCGATTAGCTTTTTAACAATCGGGGTGTTTCGAAATAATTGAGGAACAAAAACAGTAATTTTCCAATCCGATTTTAAAATGGCATTCCAGGTTGCATTAATTAATTTTTGGGTATCAATGAACTTAGGATTGGCTTGAACTGCAGGTGCGTTTTCAGGATGTTGTAATGCATTTAAATTGAAGTCAAAAAATGCTTTATCTAAAAACACATAAAATTCAGGTTTTATTTGGTGAAAAATATCTTGAGATGCAAATAAATTCACCGTCATCAGTTGATATTCTTGACGTTGAAAATGGGGCATTTGTATTGTGTTTAATGCCGAGGGACCGTTTCCCAATATGATGAGCGGAAGTTGGTTGGGAGTAACCGTTTTTTTGAAAAATCGACTTTGAATTACGATCTTCCCCAAAGACAATAACGATTGAAATAACGGATTAATCATTGAATAATTGAGTATAATAACCTGATTGCATCTTGAATTCCAATTCTTTCCAATCTTCCATCGAATCTAAATCGATCATCATTTCCCAAGGTTGAACCATTTTGGAAATATGTTGCATTTCATGCATCGGTCGAAGGATCAAAGATTGGGCATTTATGGCGTAAATACTTCCATTAATAATAAAAGCCGGTGGGCAATCTTGACGACGCGTATAGTTACTTTCAATACTGCGTTTTATAAAGCCATCTTCATTTTCAATAAAAATGTTATAATATGGGTTAAATGGGCTTTCACAAACACTAACCACCATATCGGATTTTGTTTGTTCAAATAGACTTAAGCATGCTTTTACATCAGCGGTCTTTCGAAGCGGAGTGGTTGGTTGTAACAGTAATATAGAATCGTAAACGGGTTCGTTCTTTTCAATGCAAATTGAATTGTAATATTCCAATGCATGTAACAAGACTTCTCTGCTACCACTTTGATCTGTAGCCAATTCTTCTGGACGCACGAAGGGCGGATGAACACCCAATGTATTTGCAATTTCTATGATTTCGGGGGAATCGGTACTTATACAAATGTGTTGGGGAGGGAAAATCGCTAGCGCTGTTTCAATGGAATATTGAATCAACGGTTTGCCCATTAAGTTTTTATAGTTCTTTCCCGGAATTCCTTTTGATCCTGCACGAGCAGGAATAATACACAATGCCTTCATTTTGAATTAGAAATCAAATAAGTGGAGCGATTTTATATCTTCCTGCGACTTTTCGTAGTCTTGAATTGAGCCAATATCGTTCCAATATCCAAGAATAGGAAAGGATTGAACAGTTTGCCGGTTTTCAATTGCTTTTTCTACAAAATCCGTTGCATTGTAGAATGTGTTTTTTGGAATCGTATTCAATAGGTGCTGGTTGAATAAATAAAATCCCGCATTAGCTTGAAAGGTATACGTCGGTTTTTCAACCAATGATTTAATTTGGTCGTTTTTTTCCTCCAATACAGCGTAAGGTAGAGTGACTTTATGGGGGATGGTTGCAATACAAATGTTTGAATCAGTTTGACTGTATTTTAAGTACATTTCTTCAAAATCAATATTGCTGAGAAGATCTGCATTAAACAAGAGCACATGATTGTTGGATAAATGGGGTAGCATTGAAAGCGCCCCAATGGTTCCCATGGGTTCGTTTTCTTCAATATAATTGATACTGCAATTCCAACGACTTCCATCCCCAAAATGGTCAATAATTTGATCTTTTAAATAACCAATACAGAGGAAAATTTCTTTTATGCCAAATTGAGTTAATCGTTTAATATTGATTTCTAGAATAGGTATATCGCCCACTTTTAACATGGGTTTAGGGGTGTTTAGGGTGAGAGGCCTTAAGCGCATCCCCAATCCCCCGGCCATAATAACTGCGCTAATTGGTAAATAGCTCTTTAGTTTTTTGAAATTTAAAATTTCAATTAATTGACCGTCTTCAGAAAGGACAGGAATAATATCTACGTCACGATTTCTCCACTCACGAATTTGATTTAGATCAATCTTATTTTTTCTGATGTACTTAAAATTTTTAAATGCAAATTTTTCGCATTCATCATTGACAGAATATCCTTCCAATAGGCCTCTACGAATGTCTCCGTCGGTAATTGTGCCAACAATTTTATTATTTGAATTCAGAACAAAAAGCACGCGTGCATGACCCGGTTCACCCATTTTTTTTATGGCCTCAGATAATGTAGCGTTTTGAGATATGGTATGATTTTGCAGGTCAATCATAATCGAAAATATGTGAAATATAATATTGAATAATTGGAAAATTTAAAAATCACTTAATTTTATGGCATCACCTTCTTGAACATCCTGTTTTAGGGTTTTACCTATTATATATGGGAGTTCCATAGGCGAGATACCGCTAAATGGACGTAAAACATTGAAATCACTCTCGGTAATTATATGACCTAAAGGAAGATTTTTATTGAAATACAATCCTTTGCGCGCAATATTTTTGTTTTTTAATTCAGATTCACTGGGGATTTTTTGTCCCGCACCTGATATGGCTTCCTCAATAACTCGAATCCCGTGTATCAATTGATGCAATTCTTCAGGGTTTAAAGACGCTTTGTGGTCAGGACCTGGTAGTGATTTGTCGATGGTAAAATGTTTTTCTATTACACTCGCTCCCAAAGCTACGGCTGCTAATGAAACCTCAATGCCCTCAGTGTGATCTGAATAACCAACTTCTGTATTAAACTGATTTTGAATGGTTAACATTGCCTTTAAGTTGACATCACTTGGACGAGTAGGGTAGTCAGTGTTGCAGTGCAGGATGGTTATCTGATTTTTTGAAACACCCCCATTTGTTAATGCTTCAACTGCATCTTGTATTTCTTGAATATTCGCCATTCCAGTAGAAATAATTACTGGTTTTTTAAAGGATGCGATTTTTTTCAAATATGGGAGATTGGTGATTTCTCCGGATGGTATTTTAAATAATTGCATGTTGAGCGAATGGAGGAAATCCAAGCTTTCTAAATCAAATCCTGTAGAAAGAAATTTTATGCCATGTTCATTTGCATGTTGAATTAGTTCATGATGATCTTCTTGACTTAACTCAAGTTGTTTCAACATGCTAAATTGGTCGTTACTACTAGGGTCATTAGCTATCTGATAATCAGCTTTACTCGCATTTTTAGTGACCAAATTTTCAGCTTTGAAAGTTTGAAACTTTACAAAATCGGCCCCCGCACTCGCTGCAATTTCAATCAGTTGCTTGGCTTTTTTTATGTCACCGTTATGGTTGACACCCGCTTCGGCAATGACCAGTGTTTTATTTGAATTATTCGTTATCACAAAATTAGTTTCTTGTATGTTCCTGTTTAGTTTGCAATTTTATTGCCTATCCATTTTCCGTTGTCGGGGATGTTTTTTGTAACAACAGATCCTGCTCCCACAACAACATTCGCACCTATCGTAATACCCGGTAAAACTGTAGAGTTCGCGCCAATTAAAGAACCTGTACCAATTTTAACATTACCCAATAATACACTACCTGGTGCAATGTGACAATGGTCAGATATTTGACATTCATGCTCGATAATACAATTTGTATTTAAAATACAATTTGAGCCAATATGCGCAAAAGCATTGATTGTAGTGCCCTTGCCGAAATAATTTCCAGCTCCCAATACAGCACTTTTTGAAACATTCGAGCTAATGTCAAATACGTTTAAAAATAGAATACGTAAAAGATCATTTTCGATGGGTGCTGACAATTTTAAATCATTAGTGTGGTCTTGATTGACTAAATCTTCACTGTATCTAGAAATGATTTTTTCGAAAGATTTTCTTCGGATTTGATTATCGCCAATACCCATAATTAACTGATATTCGTTAAGATTGGTTTGTTCGTCGCCCTCAAATCCTAAATACTTTAGTACAAATGGATTGAATGTAGTAGGCTGTTTGTCGAAATAGCCTTCTGCTTTAACATTCATAGTAGAAAGTGATTCCAACACCACAAAAGCGTGTCCTGAATTTCCGAGAATAGCAATTGGCTTAGTCATTGTTGAGTTTTATTGATGCAGGTCTTTGGATGGCGGTGAGCAACTCTTTTTAATTTGAATTAATTTCATCTCAGAACGGATTCGATGGTATGTTTACAATAGTATCAGATAACCATTTTGAGTTTTTTTGATCATCCGATTGGCAATTTGAAAACATGGGTAATTCGGTCATTAGTTGCCAAATGGGTCGGGTTTGAACGGCAAGAGAATTACTCATTTTAAGAAATTCATCGCGTTGATTTTTGTTTTCAAGTTGTATGGCCATTAACCAGTAATTGGATATAGTATTTTCTGGTTCTTTAACGAATTTAATACCTAATTTCTCAAATTGCGCAGCATATTGGTTGGCTAATGCTCTTTTTTGGGAAACTCGCTCATTCAGTTGTTCAAGTTGAGCACAAAGAAGTGCAGCGTTTAAATTAGGCAATCTGTAGTTAAAGCCTATTTCATCGTGATAATATTCAAATGGATGTGGAACTTTTGCCGTTGTAGTGATATATTTTAGATGGTTTCCCATTTGCTCAATATTGGTACATACCATGCCACCTCCACCAGCGGTTGCAATTTTATTTCCATTGAATGAAAAAGCGGCTAAATCGCCCCAATTTCCGGTATGAATCCCCTTGTAAGAACTTCCTAAAGATTCGGCGCAGTCTTCAACTAAAGCAATATTGTACTTTTTGCAGATATTCGTAATTTCATCAATTCGACAAGGAAATCCAAATGTGTGCATAGGTACGCAAGCAGAAATTCTACGATTGGTTTTTCTGTTGTAAGGGAATCCATCATTGCGTATTTCAACAAATTCCTCTAGGAATTCTTTAAGTCGAGTGGGAGATAATCCCATTGTGTCCGAGTCAACATCCACAAAAACGGGTAATGCACGTAAATAAGAAATAGCATTAGAAGTTGCTACAAAGGAAAGTGATTGGGTGATTACTTCTGTATTATGTTCAACACCAACCTCTCTCAATGCAATGTGTAATGCGGCTGTGCCGTTTACTACGGCAACGGATTTCTTCGCGCCTGTAATTTGGGACATTAATGACTCTGATTGGTCAACAAATGCACCTACGGATGAAACAAATGTAGACTTAATGGTTTCTAAAACATATTTTTCCTCATTCCCCTCAAAAACAGGCGGGTGTAAAGGGATGAATTCTTTGGATTTAAAATTCTCCCTGATTATTTGAACGATAAAATTATTCGGATTGTTCATTCTTTTTAGAAATGGAGTTTTAACATTGTATTTGAACAATTGTTCAACAAATATAAAGAGGTTTGATCAAACCTTGAGAAAGATCGCAAAGTGAGTATTGCCTGCGTTGAAATTGACTGTGTTTGATTAGATGTAAATTTAAAAATTGAGAATGATGAGGAATGAGATTAAAAGTTCTTACAATCATCCGTATAAAAATCGTAATTTTGGCCTGCTTTGTTGTTTGAATATGACTGAAATCAGAATGTATCGTGAAGGCGATGAAATCGAAATAATAAAACTATTTCGTTTAGCTTTCGGTAAAGAGATGAGTTTGGATTATTGGAGTTGGCGATATAGGGACAATCCTTTCGGAATCGAGCCTCTTATATGTTTAATGTTCGAGAATAATCAATTAATTGGACATTATGCGGTTTTCCCAATTGAAATGATAGTGAAGTCTCAAATAGAACTTTCTGCATTCTCAATGACTACAATGACACATCCTGAACATCAGGGGAAGGGGATATTTAAAACACTTGCCTTATATTTGTATGAATATATTCAAAATAAGTTTGGGATAAATTTGATTTGGGGATTTCCAAATGTTAATTCCCATTATGGTTTTATTAAGAATTTAAATTGGAAGGATGTTGGGTTGTTGTCGAATCTCAAACTGATTTTGATAGACAAATTTGAATTAACCTCGAATGATAAATTTGAGTTATTTAACAATTTTAACATTGCAACTGTTGATTCAACTAATTCTTCGGAATTAATAAAAGTAAATAAAACCAATAAATATTTAAATTGGAGGTATTTTGAAAATCCTGAAAATAAATATTTCGGAATACGCGAAAAATCTAACCCTAATGTTTTTATTTTATTTAAATTTTTCAATTTGGGGGATATCAGAGAATTGGATATTGTAGAAATTGAATTTGATAATAATTTATCGACACTAATATTGTTGATTCAAACAGCTCTTAAATTTTGTCTTGAGAATAATAATGAAGTTTCAGGAATAAATGTATGGTGCAATTTGCATTCGAAAAATTATAGTCTTTTTGAAAAGGTTGGGTTCAAACCTTCACTTCCATTGACATATCTAGGTTACAGAGATAGTCGTTTGGGGCAAGAACAATATAGTTTTTCCAATTGGGACTTGGTAATGGGAGATTCTGACGTTTATTAATATGAAGAAAAGAAAAATTATTGCAATTACAGGGGCTCGATCAGAATATGACCTTTTGTATTCTACATACAAACAACTTAATTCATTGCCAGATGTGGAATTTGGTTTGATAATAACAGGTCCACATTTGGCCGATAAATTTGGTAATACCGGATCAAAAATTGAAGATGATGGTTTTATTATCTATGATAGATTATACAATTTAATAGATACAAATAATTTAATTGGTAGAATTTCTTCGTTGGGCTATCAAATACCGCTTCTGGCACATGCGTTAAACCGAATTAGACCAGATATTGTAATAGTTGCGGGCGATAGAGAAGAAGCTATAAGCGTTTCGATGACCGCAGCATTTTTAAATATTCCTGTTGCACATTTTTTTGGAGGTGATATTGCTAAAGATGGAAATATTGATAATTCTGTGAGATATGCAGCATCAAAATTTTCACATTTACATTTTACAACATTGGAACAACACAAAGAAAATCTACTTCGTTTAGGTGAAGATGATTGGAGAATCCATGTTGTAGGAAATCCTGCTTTAGATCGAATTAAGGAAATTCCAATGATTAACCGAGATCGTTTGTTCTCATTGTTAGAATCAAGTAATTGGGTCGGTCAAAATTATTGCGTATTAATTCAACATTCTGTAATAAATGAAGTGAACTATCAAGATGAATTAATACGAGTAACGTTAGATTCAATTTTAGATAGTGGTTATAGATGTTTTATTAATTACCCAAATTCAGACGCGGGAAATCAGCCAATCATTGAAGCATATCAGGAATACCAACGTCTTTATCCAGATAAATTCAAACTTTTTCAGAATTTAGATCGAAAACTATATATAAACTTGCTGAGAAATGCATCTTTTTTAATAGGTAATTCCAGCTCGGGTTTGTTAGAAGCACCAAGTTTGAAACTACCGGCAATTAATGTTGGTACGCGTCAAAGAGGCAGAGAACATGGGGATAATGTTGTTTTTGTGGACTACAATAAATCCGAAATTATAAATGCCATAAAACTTGTTACTTGTAATAAAGAATTCATTGATAAAGTCCAAAATGGATTTAATCCATATGGCGATGGGAATTCTACCAAAAAAATTATCGAGATTCTTAAAAACCTCGAAATTAATGAAAAACTTATTTTCAAGAATATCACATATTAAATGAAAAATGTAATTATAATATCAGCTCATCCGGATGATGAAACTATCGGTGCCGGCGGAACCTTGTTGAAACATAAAAAAAATGGTGATAATATTTATTGGTTAAATGTTACCTCTATTTCAGAGTCTCAAGGATTTTCTAAAGAAAGAGTAATTCAAAGAACTGGGGAAATCGAAAAGGTATCAAAACTTTATGGATTTAAAGAAGTTTTTCTTTTGGATTATCCAACAATGACATTGACAAGTCAATCAATTTTAACTTTAGTTCCTGAAATTTCGTCTATTTTTAATTCTATTCAGCCCGAGATAATTTACACGTTAAACCGTTCGGATGCACATTCTGATCATAGAATTTTATCTCAAGCAGTTATGGCGTGCACAAAATCATTTAGACATCCTTACATAAAAAAAGTGTTGATGTATGAATGTTTATCTGAAACCGAATTTGCACCATCATTTCCTGAAAATACATTTATTCCAAATTATTTTGTTGATGTCACTGATTTTTTAAATGAAAAAATCGAAATAATGAAAGTATACAACTCTGAATTGGGTTTGCCTCCATTTCCTAGGAGCATTGAAAATTTAACTGCATTGGCAACATTTAGAGGCTCTTCTTCGGGCTGTTTGTATGCTGAGGCCTTTCAGGTAGTAAAAATAATACATTAAAGTTTTAGATTGAGTTGCAAATAACTAGTTATTTGAAGTTTATGAGAAAACTTAATAAATTCAAATAATTCATTAAGTTTTCTCATAATTAAACTTGATTTTAATCTATTAAATGTATTACTCCTTTTTCGTATATCGTTCTCTTTGATGGAAATTGTCCCACAAGGATATAAATATATGTTCCATCCGGAACTGGTTTTCCCATAAACGTTGCATCCCAATATGCAAATTGATCGTTTGATTTAAAAATTTCTTCTCCCCATCGATTCAGGATCAATAATTGATAATCTACTAGTTCATGGGAGAAATACGGTTTGAAAACATTGTTGATATCTGATTTTCTTGGTGTAAATGCATTTGGTATATAGTATTCTTCTAATTCGGACAATGATACATAAACGCACTTTTCAATTGAATCCCTACATTTTTTATTGTCCTCAACCACTAATCTGTAACAGTATCTCGAAGTAGATTTTATTGTATCAGAAATGACAAGTTGGTTTCCTATTGGTTTTCCATTTGTGTATTTCCACGTATGGATTAAAGAATCATTTTTTTCAGTTTCTAAAATTAATTCTTTCTGGTTGTTATTTATTGTGTTCAATGTAATCGAAAAGGTAGCTTTTGGGAGAATATATGTTAGAAATTCTGCTTTATTTTTCGACACACAATTATTTGAATCAATTACTAATATTGAAACTGAATGTTTGCCTGATCCAGGCAGGATTTTTGAAAATGCAAATAGATTTTTTGTAGTTCCATCTTCAAATCCCCAAAGTGCAGATTTGTACTTATTTTTTTGGGCATCAACTACTTCAAAATATTGACTACTTCCAAGGCAATTATTAGTAATGTTTAAAGAAATGATAGAGGTATCGATAATTTGATAGTTTAAGATTGTAGAGTCTGTGCACCCTGAGGTGCTTTTGCCAATAACTTTAACTTGATTTTTAGAAAAATTGTTACTGAGTTTAGTTGTAATTGAAGCCCCAACTTTATTTTGAATGATGTTCCTATTATCAAGATAAATCCATTCATAATTCATTTTAGTATTACTGTAATTAGAGCATTTGCCATTTAAAATCACATCCGTGTTATTAATACATAGGGTGGAATCTGAAATTTCACAACTTAATTTTGGTTTGGGTTGTATTATTAAACTAATTGTATCTGATCCACAAGTAGTTTGGATTCTAAAACGATAACGCCCTGATGGATAATTGAATTTAAACTGATTGTTTGAAATTTTAGTGTTTTTTAATCCTGAGGAAATAGGGCAATCCTCAACCACGGTTACAAAATCTGAATTTAAAAGCGTTTTACCGTTTAATTGAATAAAATCTTTAAAATCAAAGGTGGTACCATCAAATTCACAGCTACTAGGTAATTTAGAAAAAGTAAATTTACATTGTGAATTATATGGTTCAGTAATAATTTCAACCCAGTCAAGTAAATCATCAGTGCAAAATACCAATCGAGCGTTTTCTGCATAGCTTAACTCTGACAATTTTCCAGCATAAATTGGTTTGGATAAGTTGTAAGAATTGCCGTTTGATTCTTTTGCGTTATAAGTTTTAATGTAAATTGAATCATTGGATACCCATAGTTTCATCGATACTTCAATCCAAGTAGCCCAATTTAAAGAAGTATTTAAATTGGTTGTGAAAAAATTGTCTGATTGTAAGTCAGAGCCTCTATTTCTGCCATTCCAAAAAGTTGGCCATCCACCAATTAAATAGCCAACAGGCTTGTCTCCTCCGGCCTCTGTAACTATAGGATGGTAGTATTTGTTGTTAGGAGGTACAAATCCAAACCAATATTCATTGTATTCGCCATCTGATGAAGTATATCTGTTATAAAATCTCCCTTTGAAAATTATAGAATGTGTTTTTAAGTTGTATAATTTTGTAGTATAAAGTCCACAAGTTCCTTGATGAGAACCTGCTGCATAAACGTTTGAAACATTGCCAGCAGGATTGTAGTGACTGCTAGCAGTGCTGAATAAAGAATTACTAGCATTCTGCGTATTTCCACTGTATTCTACTACTAAAGGTGTTGAATATGATGACATGTTGTATTTTTCCTCAAAAGTGCCCGAAGTTGGAATGTCTAAGAATGTCAAATTTGAGGCAATCATATCATATCGATTTGAATCAACTTGAGTATAACTGATTTTGGAAGTAATTAAGAACAGAAAGAAAATAATTGAATTGAGAAATAGAAATTTCATTTGCAGTTGAATTGTATGCGAACAAATTTACATGTATAAATTTAAAAATGATATAGTGACATGTCACTATAAATGAATGATTATGAATCAATTTTCTAGCGACTTTTTGCTTAAAATTGGTTCAGGCTAATTTTATGTTTGCCTATGTAAAATTGCTTAACTTTATTTGTAGCGAATTTACACCATGTTAAACTTGATTTTATTTGGCCCTCCAGGCGCAGGAAAAGGTACTCAAAGTGAAAAGTTGATCTCTAAGTACCATCTAAAGCATATCTCCACCGGTGATTTGTTAAGAGCAGAAAGACAAGAAGGTACAGAGCTAGGAATGCAGGCCAATGAATACATTGCCAAAGGCGAATTGGTTCCAGATGCTGTAGTAATCGGTATGGTGCGAAATTTCATGTTGGCACATACAGATTCTCATGGTTTTATTTTTGATGGCTTCCCTAGAACCATCCCTCAAGCTGAAGCCCTAGATTCAATGTTGACAGAATTCAATGCACAAATAGATGTCGTTTTGGGATTGGAAGTTCAAGAAGATGAATTAGTGAAACGCTTGTTGCTTCGTGGTCAAACCAGCGGACGAGCCGACGATCAAAGCGAAGAAACAATTCGTACTCGTTTCCAAGAATACCAAAATAAAACCCTTCCAATTCAAGGATTTTATTCAAACCAGTCAAAATATGTAGGCGTTCATGGTATCGGTGAAATCGATGAGATTTTTGCCCAACTGTGCCGACATGTTGACGCATTGAATTGATTTCGAATCATCGTTTATGCACCCATTTAAACTTCCTCAAAACAAAATTGATTGGGTGTTTTTGGATTTGGATAATACTCTGTGGGATTTTGATGCCAATGCAAAAGAAGCACTGAAAGTGCTGTTCGAGCGACACCAACTTCAATTTCATACCGGTTATCAGGTTGATCAGTTTATTTCCCTTTATGAAGACGTGAATAAAGCATATTGGAAACGGTATGAACGCGGTGAAGTAAGTAAAGAAATTCTCCGTTCAGCTCGATTTACAGATACCTTTCAGTTGATGGGACTGCAACCCGCTCTGTGGCCACAAAATGTTTGGCAAGAGTACCTGGATATTTGTCCTTTAATGCCCTTGTTAACACCTCATGCATTGGAAGCCTTGTCAAAACTCAGTCAAAAATTTCGCTTGGGAATCTTAACCAATGGTTTTGAAGAAACTCAGGCAATTAAATTGAAAGAATCGGGGATTTTACCTTTTATCGACTTTGTTCAAAGTTCCGAATCGGTGGGTGATGCAAAACCCAATAAATCCTTTTTTGATTTAGCTTTGAGTCGCGTTAATGTATTGAATATTAATTGTTTGTATATAGGCGATAATTTGGAAACGGATGTATTGGGTGGGGTGAACTCTGGCATATTAACCTATCATTATAGGTATCTTGAATCCAATAACCATGTTGGATCTATGCACATGGGAAATTGCTTTTGTTCCACGCTGAAATTTGATCCAACTTCCTCCGAGTTTTTTGGAGGATGCGTGGAAAATCTCCTCGACTGGGCAACCCTTCTCGTCGAACCACAATAGGAACTCCATATTTTTTGGTTATTTTTGTATTTATGAAGAAATTATTGATGTTGGCTGCTATGGCAGTTTCATTGAGTTCATTTGCTCAAACTTTCGCGCCCAAAGAAGGAGATAATGTGGATTTTTATCCTCCAGTATCTGCATATTTGGATTGTGTAATTCATATCGAGAATAAAACAAATAACACGCTTTCTCTAGAATACAAGAAAATCGTGGCAGACTTTCCTTCTACCTGGAACGCAGCTTTCTGTGATAATAGAAATTGCTTTGAAGGGTTTGTGGAACAAGATACCTTTTCTCCAATTCCTGCTGGCGACGAGAAAAATAGCATCAAAATCACCGTTTATCCAAATGGCAAAGCCGATACGGCGTTTATTCAATATGCGATTTGGGATAGAGCCAATCCAAGTTATATCGATACCTGGACCTTCAACGTATATGTTCGTTGGGGTGCTGATGTAAACAATCAATCCGTTTCTCAGCTGGGTCAAGTATTTCCTAATCCTTGCCAAGACGAATTGAATTTAGGAACTGCTAATAGTAATATTGAGCAGGCATGGGTAATTGATGTAAAAGGTTCTAAAACTCCAGTTACTGTGAATCAAGGTGTTGTAAACACATCCAACTTAATAAATGGAATGTACTGGATTCAGTGGAAATCCGGCAAAAGCATTAACTCAATGCCCTTCTCCGTGTTGAGATAAAAACACCATGAAGGTTGATCTGCTATGGTATGCACTTCCGATTTCCTTTTTGGTAGGAAGTGTATTGTCTTGGTTGGTCTATAGAACGAAATTAAATAGAAAACAAGCTCGATTGCTTTTGGTCCTTAGGGCTTTGGGTTGGTCGATGCTTGTTTTTTTGCTTTTTAAGCCCTCGTTTAGTTTGCTGACGAATCACGAGGAGAAGCCCAAAATACGGTTGTTTCGAGATGCCAGTGAATCAGCTACTGCATATTCGAGAATTGAAGCATTGGCCATAAAACGTCAAATTGAGGCTGAATTCAATAACGAAATTGATCTGGATATTACTGCTTTTGGGCAGGAATTGATCTCTGAATCTTGGGATTCATTGATGCTGGGATCGAAATTGATCCAACTTCCTCCGAAAAATGAAAAAAACGTCAATTCCAGTAAGGAGTCGAAATCGGTAAATTCGGAATTGCCTTGGATAAGAATATCTCAAACCTTGGGAAGTGAAACACGATTGGATGGCGTAAATCAAGCAATTTTAAATTTAAAAAACGAACAAAGTACCCAAGCCGCAATTGTGATTTCTGATGGAATTATGAATGCCGGTTCGAGTCCATTGAATGGGAATGTGAAGTCCAAAAAGCCCGTTTTAGTAATTGGGGTTGGAGATAGTTCTGTATATCCCGACGCATCGGTTGCGCCTTTGATTTCCAATAATGAAGTGTTTTTGGGGAATTCCACCCAAATTGAAACGGTTATAGATTATCAAAACGTTTCAAGCAACTCCATTAACGTTGAATTGTTAGAAAATGGACGTGTGGTTCAGACTGTGGTTAAAAAAACGGCTTTAGGAAAAAAGGGAAAAGCCTTCGTTTCATTTGATTATACGGGCAAATTAATAGGTGTTCAATCTTTACAAGTAAGGTGCTTTTTGGCTGAAGATAAAAATCCGAACAACAATTTCAGTGCAAAAAGTATTAATGTAATTGATCGTAAGAAAAAGGTATTCATTATTTACGGAAAGCCTCATCCCGATATCAAGGCAATGGTTGAATCGCTGAGTTCAACGATTCAAAACGAAGTGGTAGTACAATCGGAGTTTGAAGTTCAAAATCAAACACCAACTCAATCTTTGCAGGAGGCGGATTTGGTTGTTTTACATGGTATTGAGAATGTAGGAACTTTTGAGGCAATTGTGAAGCAAAAGTTGCCGCATTGGGTGTTTGTAAATACACCTACAGCCATGGTTTTTGCGAATAAAAATTCGAGTGTTTTGGTAGGGAATATTTCGAGGATTACGACATTTCAGACGGTAGGGGTTTCATTGAATGAAGATTTTAGTTTGTTTCAATGGGGCAATGCAAATCCTGCTAAATTACAGAATATTTGGGGTGGGATTTCAGCAGCTGTGGTTAAGTTGAAGCCCAGTTCAAACTCTAATATTCAATTGAAACAAGTCTGGAATTCCACGGTTACCGATTTTCCATTGAGTAGTGTTAATAGTAATTCGGAAGTGCCGTCTTTTTGGTTTTGGGGAGAGGGGATATGGAAAGCACGATTAAACGAATATCGGAAATCGCAATCCACAGAACAGTTTGATGGCTGGGTGAATACCAGCTTGCAATGGTTGGGGAATAATCCCTCGAAAAATAAAGGACTGGAAATAGTAACCCCATCAGATCAAGCGCAATTGGGTGTGCCTTATCGATTTAAAGTAATTCAATTCGATCAAGCTGGAAATAAATCGAACAAAGAAAATTTAATGGCTAAAGTGGTTGACCAAAATGGAAAAGAATTCGTGTTGCCATTGATTAGAGTCAATCAAGAGTATGTGGGTAGTTTCTTGCCGGAAGCAGATGGTATGGTTAAATTGATGATAGAAAACCCGACCAACAAAATACAAACAGCGGAGAAACGGATTTTGGTCAGTGCATTTTCGCAAGAACAAAGGACCCTAAAAGCAGATTTTGAATTGTTGCGTAACTGGGCGAAAAAGTTGAATGGCAATTTTATTAGCAGCCATTCTATTAAAACTGATTTACCGAAAAATAATCAACTGGTTCAAGCTGATTATCTGTTAAATAACCAGCGCAGTTCTGTGGTATTAGCCATTAAGCAATGGATAAATAAGAATAAAATAAATCAAATTCGGATTATCGAAGAAACACGTACCGTTGGGCTCAGAGAATGGATAATTTATTTATTCTTGGTTTGTGGAATTTTTGCGGTAGAGTGGGTTTTAAGAAAGCGCTGGGGCTTAGAGTCGTAGTTTCATACTTTATACCGAAATTTGCAATCAGTAGTTCAAAATGGGAAAAAAATCCAGAGTAATTGTTGGTATGAGTGGCGGAGTGGATAGCTCCGTGGCGGCGTATTTGCTTAAAGAGCAAGGGTATGATGTGGTGGGACTTTTTATGCGCAATTGGAATGATGCTTCGGTAACGCTGGAGGATGAATGCCCATGGATTGATGACTCCCGAGATGCAATGATGGTTGCGGAACAACTAGAAATTCCCTTTCAAGTCATTGATATGAGTGCCGTTTACAAAGAACGCATTGTGGATTACATGTTTCACGAGTATCAAATTGGAAGAACTCCCAATCCGGATGTGCTTTGTAATAGAGAGATAAAATTTGACTTATTTTTAGAAGAAGCCTTGAAGCTAGGTGCGGATTTTGTGGGTACTGGACATTATGTGCGAAAAGGAGTATTAGATACTCCCAATGGCCAAGAATTTCAGTTGCTCCGAGGCCTAGATGATAATAAGGACCAAAGCTACTTTTTGTGTCAATTGAATCAATTTCAATTAAGTAAAGCCTTGTTTCCGATTGGGGAATTGAAGAAATCCCAGGTCCGTGAAATCGCTGAAAAAATAGGCTTAGTAACAGCGAATAAGAAAGATTCTCAAGGGCTATGTTTTATCGGTAAAGTGAGTTTACCCGAGTTCTTACAGCAAAAGTTAGAAGTAAAAAATGGTCGTGTACTGGAGGTGTTAAGTGACGATCCAAAAGTAGAGGAATATTCAAGTAAAATTTTTTCAGTTTTGGGGGATGGTGATTCAGTGGTAGACGTTGATTCACATGCAGTTGCCAATTCAACGGTTGATGGTAACTTAAATGGAGATTTTTATTCAACAGTTAATGGAAATGCAGCAAAAAAAATAGAATTATCGCGTTTGCGATTGAATTTGCAAGAATGTAAATTGATCCCTATCGGTGAACACAAAGGAGCTCATTTTTACACCCGTGGACAACGAAAGGGACTGCAAATTGGTGGTAAACCATTACCCCTATTTATTCTGAATACCGACGTGCATTTGAATGAAATTTATGTGGGTCAAGGTGAAAATCATCCGGCCTTGTTTTACCGCGGTTTGAAAGTCCAAAAAAATGAAGCACATTGGGTTCGTCCGAGCCTTAGAGGATTGTCATTGAAAAGTAAAAACTTAACCTGCCAAATTCGGTACCGCCAACAAGCATTTTCGTGTGAATTAATTGAGGACGAAGTAGGGAATGTGATAGTATTTTTTAGCGAGCCTCACAAAAGCGTCACTCCAGGGCAATTTGTTGCTGTTTTTGATGAAAATGAGTTGATTTTTAGCGGTGTTATTTCAGAATAAATTTCACAGCACAATCAATCTATCCCCCAGAATCAGACTTAATTATTAGTTGAATTTAATAAAAAAAACGTCGAAAGGAAATAATAGGCAACAAAAAACGTTTTCCAATTGTCCTATGTTAATAGGACAATGCCTGAATTTTGTATTCTGCCATACAGATACTCTGGAATTTTTTACAGACACTCTGAAATCTTAGATGCAAATTGAGGCAAGCGATTAGAAAAAAATCTTTATGAAAAAAATATTACTTGTTTTAACTCTACTGTTTGTGCTGGGTTTTTCAAAAGAAACAAAGGCCCAAATTAGCTCTACGGGAAAAACATTTTACATGAGTTTTATGGAAATGGAAACGAGAAACGGAGGATATCCCGATACTCTTTTGATTTTCGTAACTTCCGAGATTGATACCAAAGTAACCTTAGACAATCCTCGTTTAACAGGATCTTCTGTGGTTTACAATATCAAAAAAGGCATTGTCAACAGAATTTCCGTCGATGTGAACTTTTACTATCCAGTAGGTTCCGAATTTGGACAAGCGGATGTAAATTCAAAAAAAGGATTGAGATTAGTTGCTCAAGATCCAGTGAATGTGTATTGCATCAATTTGGAATTGAATCGTTCAGATGGAACATTTGTACTGCCTTATGAGAGTATTCCGTCTGCTCCTGAGTTTTTCGTAGCGAGTTTTCCTCCGAATGCTGGAACGTCTGGATTTCCTACTCCAAATAAATATGCAGAAAGTGAATTTGTTGTGGTGGCCATGGATAACAACGTTAAAGTTGAAATTACCCCCACCTATAGAACCAAAGGAGGCAAAACAGCAGGGGTGCCTTATACCGTTACATTATCGCAAAGGGGACAGATTTACCAAGTTCAGTCAGATGCGGCAGATGGTACAAACAATACAGACCCAGCTGCTACTTCGTGGGGTGCAACAGGTGCAAAGAATGGAGATTTAACGGGAACACGTATCCGAGTAATTGACGGTTGTGGTAAAATCAACGTGTTTTCTGGTGCTCGTTCTTCCCACGTAACAAAAGGAAATTGTGGTTCAGGGGTTAATGGTAGAGATCATTTATATACCCAAGTATTACCGACAAAAGCATTAGGTAAAAACTATGTGTTGATGCCCTTTGCTCGCCAAAATAACGGTTACGCATATAAAGTTATCGCCGCATATGATACAACATTAGTATATATCAATGGTACTTTGAGTGCCACTATTTTGAAAAAAGGTCAATGGATTTATCAGCACCAAACTACTGCAGCTGCTGTGAATATTCGCACGAGTAAACCGGCCTATGTTGCACAATACATGAAAAATGGTGTTTGTAACGGTTGGAGTGGTAGTAACGATGGAGATCCAGCTATTTTCTTGTCGCCCGATGCCAACCAACGACTTTTGAAAACCACCGTTGGAACAGCTACAACCAGCAACATGAAAAATCACTGGGTGAACATTTTGGTTCCCAGAGCAGCAAAATCCATTGTTAAGTTGAATGGCGTTACGCTAGCAACAAGTAATTTTACAGATGTTACAACCGGTTTTGGACTCTATTCTTATGCTCAAATGCAGGTAGGTAATCCATCGTCAAATACCATTTCATGTGATAGTGGAGTAGTTGTAGTTGCTTATGGTACTGGCCCTTATGAGAGTTATTCGTATTCTGCTGGTGCTTTATTTGAAAGCGTTGAATACGATGCCAAAATTGTAAGAAAAGGGTTGTGTCCGAGCGATCCTGTTAAAATGGTTGCTCAGTATAAAGATAAGAATGTTAAGGCGGTTAAGTGGGAGTTTGGAGATGGTACTCCAAGCGAATGGGGTGATTCTGTTATCCATAAATTTGAAAAAATCGGAACCTATTACTCATTGATGAAACTAGTAGTAAAAACCGATTGCGGAAAAGACGATACCATTACCCGAAGTAAGATTATCTCTGTAAAGCCCGGTCCGATTTTGAATTTCCCAGATACCATCACGCAATGTGCTAAGACATTGAAGGTTGACTTGGCTGCTCCTTCCAGTAGCAAGTTTTTATACGTATGGAATGATTCAACTCGATTAAGAACCAAAACCATCACTAAAGATGCCAAAGTTTGGTTGAAGGTAACCGATACATCGACATTCTGTATAGCGGTGGATTCATCCTATGTTCGAAGAGCAGATACTGTAACTGCTAGAATTTCTTGGGATACACTCAATCAATGTTACAAGCAAAATTACTTTTCGGTAACTGATAATTCAGCATACACCAAAGATTCTTGGAAGAGTAGTACCTGGATTTTGAATGATATATTGAATTCAAAAACAGTGACTTCTACTGATAAACGATTTACCTATCACTTTGATTCACTGAGTCGCAATAAACTCAGATATATTGTAGAATCACAAAAAGGCTGTAAAGATACCTTGGATACCGCTATGGTGGTATACCCGTATCCAGTGGCTAAGTTAAGTATTCCCGATCCGTATTTCTGTCAGAGCGCGAAAGCTACTTTGATAGACAGCAGTTCTTCGCCTTTGGGAGTTAAAACAACTTTTTGGAGTTTTGGGGATGGTAAAAAGGATACGCTATTGAATGATCGCACCGCTGAACATGTGTATAGCTTATACGATACGTTCTACATCCGAATGATTACTGAAACGCCGTATGCTTGCAGAGATACCGTAGACTCATTGTACGTGGTATATCCCACAACAAAAACAGAAATAGGATCAAAAATAGTACAGCAGTGTTTTAAGCAAAACGAGTTTGAATTTTACGATAATTCAACGATTCCATTTGGAACTTTCGCCGATAAATGGTTGATCGAATCTAAAACCTACGATAATCAAGGAACAGTTAAGCCGATTAAGTTTAAAGATACTGGTTTCCAATTGATTAAGTTGATGACGATTACCGACAAAGGTTGTATGGATACGGTTGATGCAAAAGTGTATGTCGCACCCGAGCCAAAAGCAATTCTGAAAGTAATCGATTCGTCATTGTGCTTTAAAGGGAACTATTATTCATTGGAATGTATCAGTACCGCACCTAATGGTAGTAAATTAACCGACAGAAGCGATTGGGTTTTCAGTGATAACACAACGGCTTATGCTAAAGTGGTTCCCAATAAAACGTTCCCAGCCGATGGAACCTTTTGGGTACGATTGATTGCTACAACGAATTATAACTGTAAAGATTCAGTTCAACGTAATGTGGTGGTTTTCAAAAATCCAGATGCTACCATTTCGCCGGATAAAGCAACCTTGTGTTTCAATGGAAATAAGTTCCATTTTGTTTCCAAAAACCCTTGGAAAATGACAGGTGTTCCTGCTACTCATACTTGGGATTTTGGAGATGGAACAAAGTCTACATTGGATTCATTCGATAAATCTTACACCACTAACGGAACCTATTTGATTAAACATACAGTAAGAACATCCCAGAATTGCTTTGATTCAATGACCACAACTGCCAAGGTAGTGGCTAGTCCCAAAACGGACTTCGTTTCAAATAAAGATACCGCATGTTTCTATTCTCAAGGATTTAATTTCATGGATAAAACCACGTACACGGGTACATACACGGTGCGTTGGGACTTCAACGATGGAACCTTTGATAATAATAAAAATGCCATCGGAAAATCATACACAACTGTAGGACGAAAAATGGTTAAAATGGTTGCTACAACCGATCAAGGATGTCGCGATTCGTTAGTGAAGGAGATTGAGGTATATGCAGTTCCCAAAGCTTCGTTTACCATCAATAATTCTACTCAGTGTTTACAAAATAACTTGTTCATATTCTCAAATACATCCAATGAGAATGGAGCTAATTCAGTGGTTTATAACTGGGGAATTTTGGGCAAAACAATAATAACGCACACAGGAACGAACATTCCGAATCAAGTAATGTCTGATACAGGGACATTCAGAGTAGGTTTGTTGGCTTCTTCAAAAGAAGGATGTATCAATTCTGCGGAACAATCCATTTATGTAGCTGAAACGCCTCAAGTTAATATTATGGGTAAAGATGCCTGCGTGGGTGAAGAAATTCAGTTCAATTCTGCCTTGGTTTTAAATAAAGGAATTCCTGCCTATAATTGGGCTTTTGGGGATGGTAATTTGTCTGTACAAGCCAATCCGAAACATACATATATGGCTCAAGGAAATTTCACCGTTAAGCTATCGGTTACGTCCAATTACGGATGTAAAGGGGATGCAAATGACTATCCGGTTCAGGCCTTTGTGAAACCCAAAGCTAGCTTTACATCGGAATATCTGATGTCGCAAGGAATGGAAACGGATTGGAAGTTTGTATTTACCGGAAGCGGCGCTCAGAACTACGAATGGTATTTTGAAGATGGACAAGTAGATTATGTAGCAGGTCCTATTTACAAAACATTCGATCGCACAGGTAACTTTAAAGTGCGTTTGATCGCATCAACTGCCAATGGATGTAAAGATAGTACAAGTGCTCTGATTTTCTTGAAACCTGAACTTCTGATGTGGATTCCTAACGCATTCAGCCCTAACGTAGATGGTTTGAATGAATCGTTCGGTCCTAACATGACCTTTGGATTGTCTAAATACAGCATGCGAATCTTGGATCGTTGGGGAAATATTTTGTGGCAAACTGAAAACCCTGAAGAAAAATGGAAGGGGATTGATAAAGATGGCGTTCAGGTAATTGAAGGTATGTATGCTTATGAAATCGTATTTAGATACGTAGATAATAAGCTATACGTGTATAAAGGAACGGTAATGGTTCTGTATTAAAAATAGAAAGAGAATCAATAAAAAAGCCCTTCTTATTTCAAGGAGGGCTTTTTTTATTGGGATAGGATATTTGTATTATCCTAAATACGATTTCAATATTTTGCTCTTGCTCGATTTTCTCAATCTACGCAATGCTTTCTCTTTGATTTGACGTACACGCTCACGGGTTAATCCTACCTTGTCAGAGATATCTTCTAAGGTGTGTGCAGCATTACCGTCCAATCCGAAGTAATATTTCAACACATCGCGTTCTTTGTCGCTCAATGTTGAAATTACGCGGTTGATTTCATTTTGCAATGATTCATTCAATAACGGCATGTCTGGATTTGGCTCATCGTTATTATCTAACACACCTAAAAGGGTATTGTCTTCCCCTTCAGCAAGAGGTGCGTCGATAGATAAGTGACGGCCAGAAGAACGCAAAGCGTTCTCCACTTCAGTCAATGGAATTTCTAATGAATCTGCAATTTCTTGTGGAGTGGGTTCGCGTTCTAATTCTTGCTCAAGACGCGCAGCGGCTTGAGTAATTCTACCTAAACTACCTACTTTGTTTAATGGAAGACGAACGATACGGCTTTGATCTGCCAATGCTTGCAAAATGGACTGACGAATCCACCAAACGGCATAAGAGATAAATTTAAAACCACGAGTTTCATCAAAACGCTTTGCTGCTTTGATCAATCCCATGTTTCCTTCGTTGATTAAATCTCCCAAAGTTAAACCTTGGTTTTGGTACTGTTTAGAAACGGAAACCACGAAACGTAAGTTGGCATTTACTAGTTTTTCCAACGCGGCTTGATCGCCTTCACGAATTCTTC
>JACCDQ012208872.1_pt1 | contig 29915 bp, 46 predicted proteins | sample 7446031 | NCBI WGS metagenome assembly JACCDQ01 (sample SAMN15323442, study PRJNA562643) | freshwater metagenome | isolation source: river surface water | place: USA:Blue River Watershed | collected 2017-08-17 | reverse complement strand
GTAGACCGATGGGCGGTTTCTTTTGACGGGTCAAACGTGCCGATATAATTATCGCCGTTATGGTAGAAAAATACAGAACCATCCCTCAGTATTTCGGTCGCTAAATCATAAGGATAACGGGCGCGCACCTCGTGGATTATTTCCGCTGTGATGTAGGCCATTGCTTGGTTCGGGTCCATCCCGATTGGCGCGCTTATCGTTACCATGTCTCAAATATAAATCAATCTAGGTGCATCAACGCTTCGTTTTCGTCCGATAGCACATATTTGGCGCGAATTGTTTCAATCGTTACGGTTCCCGCCTTGACGGCTTGTTTGGCCTCATTCCATTTTGGGTGATCAGGCGTAAGGCTCGTTTTGGCGCGCTCGGGTGGTTTGGGGGCCTGCAATTGGACGCGTAAGGCCGTCACGGTTTCGCCAAAGGCCTTGACTGGGGTCGCGTAGAGTTGAATCCATTTCCCCGCCCAATCTTCGATGTATGGAGACCCAAGAGCCTTCTCAATTGATTTCTGATTGGTGGCGTTAAGAATGAATGGTTTGTGGCCGACTAGGTGGGCAATATTTGCCTCATCCATTTTGCCGTCGATGCCTTTGAAGGTTTCGTGCGTTACCTTTTGAATCTGTACGATTAAATCCTCTCCAGGGTTAAGCGCATAAGCCCCGATAAAATCAGGATTGGTTAACTTCTTCCAATGTGTTTTTTGCATGGTGTTTCTTTATTAGGTGTTTTAGTTGGTTGTAGGTGATGTCGTATCGGGATTTCCCGATTTCAATAAATCCGTTCTCGATTTCCTTCACGTGGGGTATCTGATACACGTTGAACAGCTCGCGTTTCCCCGTTTTTATGTTGTTTAATTCGATGTACATGACTAGGGTAGTATTAGGGTTTTAACTTCGGTGGATTCGGTGAGACCGTGCCAAATACCCGTCTCCATGCAGCGTTTATATGTTTGTAGGTCGGCGCGGTATAATTCCGTCCCACGTTCGCGGTCGTATTCCGATAGTTCGTACAACTCGTTAAGGTACGGCGCGGTTTTCTCCGCAGCGAGAAAAATAAACCGAGGCGTTACCCCGTAGTTTTGGCGGTAAATCTCAGAATAAAACGCGTCCTGCACGTGGTAGCGATATTTTAAGCATGACCACGCGAAATCGCGCTCACTGGCATCGGTTGTGGTTTTTAGGTCGATGATGGTGTGCGTTGATTCAATGTGGCAGTCAAGGCGGCATTTAACCTTGATGCCGTCAATTTCGCCGTATAGGATTTGTTCGGCTTGGTAGCCTGGGCGAATCAGTTCGGCGTAATCAGGGTTGTTTTGGGCGGCTTGGTGGATGCCTTGGACCGTTGCGAGTAATTCGATGTCGATTTCTAGTTTGCCCGCGTTGCGTTCGAATTGCTCCGATTTCCATTCCTGATATTTTGCAGTGTTGCGCGGACGGGATCCACCAATCTCGGCGACGATATAAGAATCGTCAAACACGAAATAATGGTCGCCCATTGTATGCTGTTCGAATAGGTAGCGATGTGCAACCGATCCTTCAAACATGGCTTTAGTTTCTTTGCGTGGATTCCCGTCAATATAGAAATGTTTATATTTTGCGGGTGCCTCACTGATCACGTCCAGTTTGGATTTTGTGAGGTGAGTGAGGTCGGCGTGGTATTCTTGTGCGGTTGTCATAATTTCTCCGCCTCCTGTTCGATGTACGTTCTAACCTTACTTAACAACGTTTTCACATTGCGGGTTATTTTCTCCGCCTCAGGTGTTTCAAGTTGCGGAATATTGATGCCCGCGATTTGAGTGATTAGGAATGCGAGTTTGTCGCGGTCTAATGGTGTCATAATTTACCAAACGCCTTGGCTGCGGCGAAATACCCAAGGTGGAACAAATCGTTGTCGTTGTAGTTTTCGACAACGCAACAAAATAGGTCAGGGCTATCCGTGATTTTTACGTGGCACAATCCAACGGTCTTGGTTAGCTCCTTCAAATGTTTGACGGTTTCGGGCATAACGGCCGTTAACGTCATGGTTCTAGGTGTGGTTAAGTTGCTCATAACGTTGGCAAATTTATACTATATTGATATTATATTTGCAATATGGATAAAAATTATTTTCAACCAACTGGAATAGTCGCACGCCGTTTGAAGCGTGGCAGCATGATTCTATATCGCGGTGCGCTGGGCCACGTGTGGTATTTCAGACGTCGCAAATCGTCCAAGACGACCCAACACGCGAAAATCAAAACAACCAACGACGGCAGACAATGGACGCGATCAAATTAATTGAACAGAAATGCCGAGATAGGGGCGTTTCACTGAGCAAGGTATGTAAGGAGCTCGGGTTGAAATCGATGTATTTTAGTCGATGGAAAAAAACACCCCCAATCGTTATTCAGTACATAGAAAAGGTTAACAAGCATTTAGACCGCCTCGAGTAATGTCATAGAATTGTCATAATTTTACCCATATTGTAAAAATGTGGGTAACGTGGGTATATTTGCCTCACCAAACACTATGGCACTAGACATAATTTATCTCATCATCGGCACACCTGTCACCATTGCGGTGATGTACGGCAGCCACGTTTTACGCTCGAAGCGTAAACCATCAACACCTGAAGCGAAACCCTACCAATTCGAGCGCGATAATTTCGTGCCTGGATTCAATGAGGCGATTCAGCACCAGCGAAACGAGTTAAACAGAATGTACCGCGGGGAGGCGTTGAGGTCATGATTTTTGTGGGTATTGCTTTGACCATGACGAATGTCGCGGCGATTTGGAGGTATTGGCGCCTGGATGCCAAATACCAGGAATCAAAGCGTCAAAAACACGCGGAATTTCTGAGGGCGAATAAAGCCGCCAAGGAATATGCAAATATTAAAAACGAGCTGGATGTATTGAAAATTAACCGAGTTAACGATCACAACGTGCACGAAACCCAGTTGGCTAAATTGAAGGACGAAAAATTAACCATGGCGAAAAATTGCAGCGAGTTAGTTAATCGCATCGAGGGCCTGCAAAACGAAATCGAAGGCCTAAACGTTGACAAGCTGTATTTGAAGGGCAAGTTGGCAGAGTTTGAAGCAAAGCAAGCCAAGCGAAGGGAACAGAAAAACGCGGGAATGAGACGATTCAGGGCAAAGAAAAAGGAGGCGAAGGGATGAAACAAGTTATCAAAAACGTATTGGCGTATGCAATTGTTTACACAGTCCTCGTGGTGTGTAAAAAACATGAAGGATTTGAAACGGCTGTGCTGTTTGGCTTGGCCCATTTAATGAGTACTCAAATATTGAAGGAGATAGAAAAATGAGAATTATTGAATTAACCAAATTGCCCAATTCCGACAAGGCTTATGTAAACGTTAATGCTATTATGCGCTATGTGCGCTATGGTGAAGCCAATTTCACATGGATTGAATTCGGATATACAGATAGCGAAATGCGGGTCAAAGAAACCCCCGAACAAATCACCGAACTGATTAAAAACGCACCAGAGTTATGAGCACCCACAAAACAGCGCCAAACGTAAACGCGTTTCCCAGGATGTTTGGGAATGACGCGCCCAAGGACGGCCTAACCAAACGCGAATATTTTGCAGCCGTGGCGGTGCAGGGTTTACTAGCATCTACATCTACAGGTTCTTACCAACTGTTTGCAGAAAAAGCTGTAAAAATGGCCGACCAACTTATTATCGAACTAAACAAAACAAACTAACACCACATGAAAAACACAAAGAAAATCGGCGGATTCAAAACGAAAATTTGGAACGTCCTCGGAAAAGACGAAATGAGCCAATCACTCATGTATGCAAAAGTTCTAAACGGCTACATTTATGCCAGCAATGGGAGAATTCTAATTAAACAGAGTTTGCAGGAATTTCACGAAATTGAAAAGGAACAAGCGGACATTATTGAAGGCAAAACGTTCCACCGCGATCTATTGAAGGCGCTATGGGCGTTTGATATGGTCGCGTTTGACAAAGACAAAATCATTGCATCAATCGGAGGCGCGCACACTGAATTTGATTATTCGCCCACAATTACATCGCCAAATTTTGAATCAGTGCTAACAAAATCATACGAGGAAATTAAACAAACATCGTTTGATTTTAAACTGTTGAAAACCTTGTGCGACGCTATGGATTTTGACCAGTTCCCAAAGTTCTATTTTGGCGGCGAAAACCGAGCAATAACGGTGTGCAACAATATTGACGAGCTGCATATACAACACGGTATTATTATGCCCGCGTCGATGATATGAACCACATCAAAATCGCCACAGTGAACGGGGTTAAAGAATACCGCGTTTATAAATTTCAGGAAATTATCGGTCGCTTTGAATCAATCAAGGCGGCCGAAAAATTCGCCCACATGGACGAGACAATAACACTATTTTACAACGTATTCAAATCATGTCAGAACGAACTATTCAGATGCAACCCAGCTTTACACACACGATGCAAGAAGAGATTACAAGACTTAGGCGAATTATCGTAGCCAAAGACAGCGAGATTATTAGATTGACAAACATAATAAATTTTCGCGCCATTGAGCATGATATTACACCGATGTCAATTGAGTGCGTAATGCACCACGTGTGCGTGTTTTACAATATGACCGTCAATATGTTGGTTGAGCGCAATCGCAAAGGAGAGCGCGTTAAGGCGAGAATGGCGGCGTGCTGGATATGCAATCGTAGATACAAACACACCTTCAAATCAATTGGGCGCAAAATGGCGCATCGCGACCACTCGACCATCATGAATGCGTGTGCCGAGGCTGATAATTTCATTAAAACCAATATTGCCTTCAAACACCAAGTCGATATGATTATCAAATCAATCGAAAACGATTTCATCCAACCCCACAACGAATCATGAACCTCTACCCGTACCAACTTGACGGCGTCCAAGCCATTCGCGAGGCATTCACCCGAGTTAAGCGCATTATTTACGTGTTACCAACCTCGGGCGGGAAAACAGTGATCATGTCGCACATCGCGCTCAATGCTATACGCCGAGGTCGGAGGGTTTTAATTTTGGTGCATCGCGTGGAGCTACTGAAGCAAACAGGGCAGAAACTAGCCGCCTCGGGTATTCCGCATGGTTTTATATCTACCGAACACGTGCAGAATGATTTTTGGCCCGTGCAGGTTGCCATGGTTGCAACGATTCGAAACCGGCAAACCGAGCCGTTTAACCTGATTATTGTGGACGAATGCCACCACACGCCGTCATCGACGTATCAGGAGGTTATAGCCAGACACCCCGATGCGTACGTTTTGGGAGTTACGGCGACACCTTGCAGGCTAGATGGCAAAGGATTGGCCGATTGTTTCGATGAGATGGTGCAAGGCCCGCAGATTTACGATTTAATCGAATTTGGTTCGCTTACTCAGCCAGTCACATACGCGCCAGCTACGGCCGTCGATTTGAAAGGCGTTCGAACCGTTGCGGGCGATTACGTGAAATCGGAGCTATCCGACGCGATGAGTAAACCAAGCGTGACGGGTTCGGCCATTAAAGAATACATGAAGCACGCCCCAGGGAGGCCGTGTGTCGTGTTTTGCGTATCAGTGAAACACGCCGAACAAGTCGCAGAGGATTTCCGTAACGCTGGATTTAGGGCGGTATCGGTTGACGGGAACACGGACCGAGAGGAACGCGCCCGAATGATTGCGGGATTGTCGGACGGGTCGGTACAAGTACTGTGCAGCTGTGATATAATCAGCGAGGGTACAGACGTTCCCGCCATTGAGGTTGGTATATCGTTACGGCCCACCAAATCGCTGAGTTTGTATATTCAGCAGATGGGGCGCGTATTACGGAAACACCCAGGGAAAACCCGCGCGTTGTTACTAGATCATGCGGGTAACTGCCATCGACACGGATTAATCACGATGCATCGTGATTGGGCATTGGAACCCGGCAAGGAAGCAAAACGAACCGAATCGATTATCCGTCAATGTTTGAAATGTTACGCCGTGTACGAATCAGCGAGAACCGAGTGCCCTGAATGCGGAACCGTTCCACCGCCAAAGCCACGCGAAGTGGTTAAGGTTGCAGGCGAATTGGTTCCAGTTGAGGAAGCGGAGCAAGCCAAGGAAGCAGCCAAGCGAGAGTTGTGGGGTCGCAAAACATTTGATGAATGGGTGGCGATTGCGCGGAAACGGGGTTACAAGACGGGGTGGGCTCGGTTTAGATATGATGCACAGGAGGCGCGATATGCACCAAAAACAACGGGCGAGATAATAGACGCGGGACACGTTGGGGACGGCTCGATTTGGGTTGCATACAGCGGGGAGCCGAGTGTAGATAGTTTGATTGAAAGGGCTCGATTGGTTGCGCCGGTAAAAGGCGTGTTGATGAGTCGGGAGAGTAATATGGTGACGATACGATGAAACTTGATTTGAAGGGCTACACGCCAAAACAATACGCGATTTTGATATTGCGGGACGACATGAGAAAAACCCAGCGCGAAATTGCCCGTCGCATGGGGATGAGTGAATCGGGCGTAAAACATGTAATTGATAAAAAACGATGAAAAAAATAATTTTATTCACCTTGGCGGTCGGAATGATCGCGGGGTGTACGGAACCAACAGTGAAGTCGAAAACGACAAACTACACCGTCCCAATGGTTGGGGGCGAAGCGTCTGCGCCACTCAAAACGTGTGTGATTGAAGGGTGTGAATATTTCACATGTGAGGTTCGTGGGGGCGTGGTTGTGAGTCACAAAGGGAATTGCAAAAACCTAATACATAAAAAAGATGAGCAACGATAAACAAGAAACACCGGTAGATTGGTTTGCTGAAAAAACATTTAATCAAATAGAATTATTGAAAAGTGGATATGTAAACCAACAAGAATTTCTTAATGGCATGTTGAATTTTAGAGACAAGGCCAAAGAGATGCAAAAGCAAAGGATGATTGAATTTGCTAAGAAATTTATCGATGTTGTGAATATCGAATATAAAGACATTGAAATTATCTACAACGAAACCTATGGAGGAAACAAATAATGTACAAAAAAATTAAATTAACAAAAAAATTTGAGATTGCCATTGAGACATTCCCAAAAACGGCTAAAAAATTATTAGTCAAGAAAACAGTGTATCACACTGGAATATATAAAACAACAGACGAAATAAATGGGTTTGATACTTATTTTTTCGTTGTGTATAGATTTAGATTGTTGGTATATGTAACCCGTGAAAAACATGGATTAACCTACGGAGGAGGTGAGCAATGACAAACAATAAACAACAAACGGCAGTGGAACTAAGCATGGACGACAAAGTGACCATGGTGTTCAAAAACAAAGAGGGCAAAACAGCAAGCATCGAAATAGAGGTCAGCGAATTAATATTTAATTACGGCGATCAATTTTGGGACATGCTAGAGGACCGAGCCCCAATGCCTCCAATCGGAACTAAGGAATACGAAAACCGATGCGCAATGTCGCCAAATTTCGGGGATTATGTAATATCAAAAATCGTAAAAAACGGAGGCCAGCAATGAAAATCAAATTTGAGACATTTGAAAATATCATCGAGTTTTTGCCGGCAATTTATTACCATAGCCAATTATTCCAAAGAAAATTCGGAAACGGCATCGTGGTATTGGCTTGGCTTAAATGGGGTATTGTAATTTATAAGAAACCGAAAAAATGACAAACGAAAAAAAAGAAATAGAAAAAAGGATTGTAGGCGCGGCCAAAGCAATCTTAAAAAAGGGCGATAGGGTCAGGTGTTCAAAATGCCCAGGCACTGAGAGAACATTCACTTTTGAGGAATGGGACGGGGAATGGATGGTTTCTAAATCGGGAATATGCGATTTTCACCCCGTCAACATAACTAAAATAAACGGCCGGCCAATTAATCAATTCAAATGACAAACGAAACTAACATACAACACAAAATCATGCTGGCCGCCTCGCGCGTTCCAGGTGTGCGATTATTCCGAAATAATACGGGATTCGACAAAACAGCCAAGGTGAGATACGGCCTATGTGTCGGTAGCTCCGATTTAATCGGATGGAAAACGATTGAAATAACCCCGTTTCACGTCGGGCAGAAAATCGCGGTCTTTGTCGCATTGGAGGTTAAGACCCCAACGGGTAGACCGACTACGGAACAGTTGAATTTTATCGACGTGGTTGATTCCGCTGGGGGTCATTCGGGTATAGTGCGTTCGGAGGAGGACGCTGTGAATTTGTTGAGATGAAACCGTTTAATTTAGAACAAGCGTTGAAGGGTAAACCCGTTGTCACTCGGGATGGGCGGAAAATTGAGCGCGTTTGGTTGGATATAGATTTAGACGAATCGTATTCGGTTTACGCTATGGTCCCTTTGTTATCTTCACCAACGGAAAAAAATCAGCGTACTTTTACGCGTGATGGAATGTATTATAACGACGGAACCAAATCGGGGCACGACCTATTTATGGCGGGCCGTTCATGGCCATCAATCAACACCGAACGCCTCGCATTATTTACCACCGCATTCGTCCAAGTACTACTCGTTTCGCTCAACACAATACTACTCGCCCACAAACAAATCGCGTCATCCATCGCGGTTGCGGGTTTAATCAGCTACGTGTGGACGTTCAACGTTAAGCGGGCCGCGTTTGGTTCGCATTGGGATAAAATAATTTATTCGCTCGGCGCCGCTTGTGGTTCGGGTGTTGGTATTTATCTTGCGGGGCTGATATTATGACCGATTACGCCACACTTAAATCGACCCACAACATCGTCGATATCATCGCCCGTCGCGTTCAACTAACCCCCAAAGGCTCCGAGCTTGTCGGCCTATGTCCGTTTCACAACGATACCAAAAAATCACTCCAAGTCAACCAAGCCAAACAAATATTTAAATGTTTCGCATGTGACAAAGGGGGCGATATGTTCGATTGGTTCAAGGCGCTCGGAGCGGATTACCGCGTTGAACTCGGCATTCAAGAAACCCCGAAACGCGACCCATCAGAACGCCCCGTACTCAACGGCAAATGGTATTATCACGACCAAACGGGTGCCGTCATCGCCGAGGTGCATCGCTTCGATTATTCGGACGGCTCCAAGGACGTCAAACCATACACCAACGGACGGTACGGGCTCCCAAAGGGTCAACGGACACTTTACAACCTCCCAAACATAATCCAAGCCGATCACGTGTATATCGTTGAAGGCGAGAAAGCAGCCGAGGCCGCTAAGCACATCAACCCCGCAACAACAACGTGGCTAGGAGGCGCATCGGCCGTAAACAAATCAGATTGGACACCATTGCAGGGTAAGCGCGTGACGCTGTGGCCCGACAACGACGACCCAGGGCGTAAAGCTATGATGCAGGTGGCTGAAATACTCGCCGACCTATCGTGTACGCTCGACATGGTCGTTTGGCCCGAAGGCACACCGCCCAAACAAGACGCCGCAGACCATCCCTATACCATCGAATGGGTCGAACAACACGCTAAACCAATCGAGGCGGACGCGCCGTTTGTGCAGCTTGGGTTCGTCAACGAATCAGGGCTCAAACATATTTTCTATTCGAAGGGGTCTAGGACAATTATTTCGCTCGCATCATCATCGCTGAGCAAATCAAATCTACCCGAACTTGCGCCACTTCGGTACTGGCTGGATAAATACCCAACCAAGCAAGGGTATAACCATGATCAAGCCGTGGACGACCTGATACAGGCGTCCAAAAAAATCGGGATATTCAATCCCAATATAATACGAGGTCGGGGCGCATGGGTTGACGGTACAAACGTGGTAATACATAACGGGTCGTCGTTAATCGTGAACGGCAGGGCGTTACCACTTGAACAACAATCCTCGCGGTATTTATATGAATTATCGCCTCCGCTTGGTATGAACGTGGCTAACCCGATGCCCGATGAGGAATCGGAGCTAATCGCCGAATTTATATCCGGGTTATCGTTCTCGCGCGAGGTTGATGCGCATCTCCTTGCAGGTTGGTGCGTCGTGGCTCCCGTATGTGGCGCGTTATCATGGCGGCCTCATATATGGTTAACCGGTGCTGCGGGTACGGGTAAATCATGGGTGTTTCAAAACGTGGTTCGGTCTATGCTTGGGGCGTGCTCCTTATCCGTGCAGGGTGAAACGTCTGAGGCGGGGTTACGTCAGTCGCTTGGTCATGATGCGATACCCGTTGTGTTCGATGAGGCGGAGGGCGAAGATAAACGGAACCAGGACCGTATGCAGGCCGTCATGGCGTTGATGCGTGCAGCATCGGCCGAGGATGGTGGGGTGATGGCTAAAGGTACGTCATCGGGTACGGCGAAAACGTATCGCATTAGGTCGTGTTTCGCGTTCGCATCGATAGCCGTGCAAGTTCACCAACAGTCAGACCGTACACGTGTGACCGTATTAACGTTATCCAGACCAAACACAACCAAGCAGCAATGGGAGGAGAAACGGCGTTATTTCACCAAGACGTTCACGCCTGATTACGTTCAGCGGTTACAGGCTCGGACGGTTAAATTACTGCCTACAATTCTAGCCAACACCAAAACGTTTGCGCGGGTTATTGCCGAGGAATTGGGCGAGCAGCGTTTAGGTGATCAGTTGGCCCCAATGTTTGCCGGTCGGGTGTCGCTGATTACATCGGATCTATTAACCGAATCAGAGGCGCGTGAGTTATTCCGTGGGTATGAGTTCGAAGATGAACGTTCGCTTATGGATACCAAGGATGAAATCGCGTGTTTGAAATACCTCATGGAACAGCAGGTTGTTGTACACAACAGAGATGACCGCGCGATGAATGTCACGGTGTCGGAGCTCATCCAAGCGGTTCAGAACGTTGAAGGCGGAGTATCTGTGACTTCAATGACAGCAGCTGAGGTGTTGAGCCGATGTGGTTTGAAGATTGAGCACGATATATTATTGGTATCCAACACCGCACTATGGGTTAAAAATGCGCTTAAGGATACGCAATGGGCTAAGAACCATTCGAGGATATTAATTCGCATCCCTGGGGCCGTTCCCGCTCCGTCCATGCGATTTGCAGGGGGATTGGTGAGTAGGGCTGTGCAGATTCCGTTGAATGTTTTATATTTGCAATAGAGTGTGGTGCTCTAGGTTTGACAGATTGGGCGGATTTATTCCGCCTTTTTTGTTTAAAGACGTTTGAAGTTGGACATGTGCGGACGATCCCTAAGGCGCACCAATTCTGTTTGGTATTTAAAATCTTCGGCCTCGCATCCTCTCTTTAATGATTCGTACACAATATCAGTCCAACGGCTTACAACCTTGTTTCCAGCGTTTGAGGTTGACCAATATAGATTGTCGGCTCGGTTATTCCATACGTTGCCATCGTGTCGCCTTATGTAGAAATGTTCGGGTGGTGCAGGCGGTAGAAATTTCATCGCTATCATCCTAGGTAGGTTTATTCTGCGCCTGTAAACCGTCACATATTGATGGCCATAGTTGTTTTTGTGAATCTTCACATAGCGTTCGATTCCGTTCTTTTCGAGCTTAACACGCCCAAGGTTGCTAACATAAAAGTTGCTGTCAAATATTTGTTTCCATTCTTCCATGGTGCGAATATACTAAGTGTATACGGATTTTCAGCGTTTTAGTGTATACTATGTGTATATTTTTTTGGGTGTTTTTCTTTTACACTAAGTGTAGTAATTTGATAAAATAGGGGTAAACTTGGTTTGATTGGTGCAATTTTAAAGATAGCGACTAAATAGCGTTACACCGATAAAGCCAACAATGGTGCGGATTGTATCATTGTATCGCTGTAACCCGCGAGAGATACACTTTTAATGATACGAATGAATAAAGACACAGATATACTAATAATAATAATAATAATAAAAGTTATATTTATTTTTGTTATTATGTTACAGAGAGCCATGAGCCCAATAAAATTAAACCTCGAGAGTGTAACAGAATTTTGTTACGTCTTGATACACCCCGTTACACCCCAACAATATGCCACGAATTAACCCATCCAAGCAACGAAAACGCGAGCAGCAACGAACGCACGTCGAAACAAGATACCACACCCAACGATGGAGAATCGCTCGACGAATGCAACTCATGAACGAGCCACTTTGCCGGATCTGCATGCAATCGGATCGGGTGACGGCTGCACAGATGGTCGACCATATTAAACCGGTTAGACTTGGTGGTGAGTTCTGGGACGAACGAAATTATCAGTCACTTTGCAACAGTTGTCACGCGGTCAAGAGCGCGAAGGAGTCCCGTTTGACCCCCACCACCCCATTATCTGACGATTAAGGAGGGCCGTTTAACCGCTGTGTTAATCTCATTCTCACACGAGACGATTTTAAATACTTGTTTTGTTGCAACGGTTTACACTATTTTTGTATTATGGACATGACGTACCAAATAAACACCGATTTACCCTCCGCGCCTGATCACATCAGAATCGAAGCGGTCGAAATTTTCGACACAGTTTGTCGGGAGTTAAAAAAATCAGGTTTATTGGTGGCGGTTGATTTCGAAATGATTGCCGCATATGCCGAAGCCATGGCCACGTATCGAAACGCATCGGTGCAATTGGTTTTGCATGGGGACGTTGTGCCAGGTTTGCACGGTCCAGTCATAAGCCCATATTTTGCCATCCGTGAACGCAGCCTAAAACAAGCCAAGGAAATTGGCGTGTTGTTCGGTATCACCCCATCGGCCCGCGGTAAAATGTCATTAACGTCAGCACCCCAAGAGTCGAAATTGAGTAAGTTTAAAAAATCAAAAGCGATATGAAACAAGAGCACGAAACAACCAAAGATTTGCAACGCGAACAAATTGGTCGCAAAATAGGTAAATCACAAATTGGCATAAATCGCGTGATTAAAGATTTGGTGCACGAAGCACCCGCCCCAAAATTCACCGTCCGTGGCGAGCATAACGTCTGGCATGTTTACCGCAACGATGAACGATTAGAGCCACCATTCAGAAACGAACAACGCGCCAACACCGAGCGCGAATACCATGAACGCAGCCACGCAATACGCAACGAGCGTAAGTAACGGTTCAATTCAGGCGTGCCAGTGGGTTCGATTAGCGTGCGAACGTTACCTGAACGATTTGAAGGTTTACACGTTCCGCGAAGATTGGGCGCAACATGCCGTCGAATTTATCGAGGAGCTAGAACAGTGGCGTGGAGAATTTGCCGGAAAGCGTTTGATGCTAGAGCCATGGCAGAAATTTATCATTTACAACATATTTGGATTTGAGGTAAACGGACGGCGCAGATTTGGACGCGCATACGTTGAGGTGCCGCGTAAAAATGGGAAATCGACCTTCGCCGCCTCAATCATGCTTTATGGATTGGTGGCCGATGGCGAAGCGGGCGCCCAGGTGTTCAGCGTTGCAACCAAAATGGCGCAGGCGTTAATTGTGTTCGATGAAGCCGCCGCCATGTCTCGAGGTTCTGAGATATTGCGGGGCGAAGTGAAAATTCACGATTCGGTTAACTCGCACCGGATTATTTACGAAGATTCCGTATTTCGCCCGATTGAATGGGGGCCAACAACCAATGACGGATTGAATACCCACATGGCCACGATTGACGAATATCACGCCCACAAAACGGACGAGATGTATAACGTAATCATGAACTCAATGGGCGCACGTAGGCAACCGTTTTTATTTACCATCACAACGGCAGGATTTAACAAAGAAAGCCCGTGTTATAAGCACAGAACTCACTGCACCAACGTGTTGAAAGGCCTCGTTGATGACCCGACGTTATTCTCAATAATTTATACACTAGACGAAACAGATGATTGGACCAACCCAAAATTATGGCGGAAGGCAAACCCGAACTTGGGCGTTTCGGTGCAGGATAAATATTTGACGGATAGATTGATTGAAGCCAAAGAAAGCAATGATAAAGAGGTTGAGTTTAAAACCAAACTGTTAAACGTGTGGACCGATTCGGCAGTTACTTGGATAACCGACCGCGATTGGATGGCATGTGCCGGGTTGAAGGAGCGCGAGTTGGAGGGTATGGATTGTTATGCGGGTTTGGATTTGGCGAGTACGCGCGATTTTTGCGCGTTGAGCTTGTTTTTCCCTGAGCGCGATGCGTTGTTGTTTTATTGTTGGCTCCCAGAGGATGCGATCACAAAACGACGCGACCAAGTCGGGCAGTCGTACCGTCAATGGGTGGCCGATGGTGAGATAAATGTAACGGACGGAAACGTAACAGATTACCGAGCGATTCGGGATAAGATAGGCCGATTGCGGGAACGGTTTAACATACTCGAATTTGCGTACGATAAATTTAACTCGTCGCAGTTGGTTATTGAGCTAACCGAGGACGGGCTTGAAATGTACCCGTTTAGGCAGGGGATGTTATCCATGACGGCACCGAGTAAGGAAATGGAACGTTTGGTTTTGAACCGCCGTTTACAGCACACGGGGCACCCCGTGTTGCGGTGGATGATTGGAAACGTGATGATGAAAAAAGACGAAAACGATAACGTGAAGCCCGACAAGAAGAAAAGCGGTGATAAGATTGACGGCGCGGTGAGTTCGATTATGGCCATAGGTGCTGCCATGGAGAACAAAGCCAAGGAGCGCGACGATGACGAATTGTGGTTTGTACCATTGTAAAAAATGAAACGATGATAAAAGATGCAAATTTAACCTACACGGACGATTTTATGCGGGAGTATTATATCCAGCTCCCGAAATCGTCTGCCATTGGCGGTAGTTACGAACACGCCTACGCAGCCATCGAGGACCGCCATTTTGCGGTATTTGGCCGCCGAAAATATAAAAATTACGGTGTTTTTCGTTCGGCGTTGAGCAAATGGGCGAAAATTAATCGGGAATAGCCAGCGGGATATTGTTGCATTCGTTTTTTCACCGCGCGTTAAATTCGCCTCGATGCAGTTGGCCAATTTATTTAAACGCGAGAAAAGAGAGCAACAATTCGGGGCCTTGCCGTTTGTCGGTGATGTAATCGGGTCGTTCTATTCTTTGCTGGGCCGTTATACCCGTTCAGGGCAGACGGTAACAAGCAACACCGCGTTAAGCATTGCCAGTGTTCACCGTTCAATTGAGGTTATTGCCAACGGTATTGCAACGATGAATTTGAATATTTATCGCGAGACCGTTAACGGAAAGGAACGTGTAACCCGCAGCGCATTAAATCAGTTGCTTAAAACGCCAAACGGCTATCAAACTAGTTTTGATTTTTGGACGTACGTTATGGCGCAGTTGAAAATGCGCGGTAACTCATACGCGGTTATTAAGCGGGACAACAATTTTGTGCCAATTGAACTTCATCCTATCATGTCCAGTTTTGTGCGTCCGTATTTATCTGACGGCATGTTATTTTATCAGATTGAGGACCCGATTTGGAAGGGCACGTACGCATCGTATGAAATTTTGCATTTCAAAGGGTTGTGCACTGATGATCCGTTGATGGGTAAATCACCAATCGCGATGCACGCGGAATCTTTGGGTATTGATTTGGCGGCTATGTCTAGCAGTGCCGATGTGTATAAAAACGGGGTGTTGAAATTCTTGTTAACATCGGACCGTAAAATAGCAGACCCAACCGCGTTACGTCAGTCACTCGATGACGTGGTAAACGGGCAGCGTCGTTCTACCGTATTACCTGAGGGCGTAAAGATGGAACGCATGTCGCTAAGCCCGCAAGAGGCGATGTATATCGAACAGCGGAAATTCAGCGTGGAGGAAATCAGCCGAATTTTTGGTGTTCCATTGTCGGTATTGAATGCCGGTAATTCGGGAACCGATGTCGAATTGGAAATGCAGCAATTTTACGCGCAAACCTTGCAGCCCGAAGCCGAGCGCCTAGAGCAAGAGTTGAGCAAGAAATTATTTACTGAATCAGACCGAGCAACCCACGAATTTAAGTTTGTGTTCAACTCATTGATGCGGGCAAGTGCGAAATCACGCGCCGATTATTACAACGCGGGAATCCGCGGGGGTTGGTTGCGCCGTAACGAGGCACGATACATGGAGGATTTGGATAAATTCGAAACAGGCGATCAGATGTTGGTTCAATCTGATTTGCTCACCGCCGATAAACTCGACGAATACATGACCGCCAAAATTGAAGCATTGCAGGCACAAGCAGCCAAAAACAACAATATCACCGGAAACAACAACGATACACAGTCATGAGAAAAGAGACACGCAGGCACCAAGCACCCGTAGAGGTAAGGGCATTAAACGCCGAAGGGCTACCCGAGAAAATCGGCGGTATTGCTGCCGTCGTTAACGTCGTAACCGATATGGGATGGTACGAGGAAATGATCGCACCAGGCGCATTTGATGAGGCGTTGAAGGATTCCGACATCCGTTGCCTGTTCAACCATGAAGATGAGTTGATTTTGGGACGTACCAAGTCGGGCACGTGTTCGGTGTTTATTAACGCGGCTGGACACTTGGAGTACGAAAATACCATGGATTACCAATCACCAACGCATACCGATGTTGGGGTGGCGGTTAAGCGTGGCGATATTTCAGAGAGTTCGTTCCAATTCGTTGCAGAAAGCGTTGAATGGACCAACTCAGAGAAATACGGGCAAATGAACATGCGTAAAATCACCAAAATTAAGAAATTGTACGATGTTTCGCCCGTGACGTTCCCAGCATACACCGAGGGAACTAGCACCGAAGCGCGTGCATTGAACGAGGAGCGCAACCAGTTTATTGAACCAGTTATTGAGCCCGTTTTGAGCGATGCTGTTCGTGTTGCCATGGCCCGTTACAGAAACTATTAAAAAAATAAAAAAAATCATACCAATGAAAACACTTAAACAACTCAGAGAAGAGCGCGCCGCCATCAAGGGCGAGCTCGACGCGTTGTACAACACCTTGACGGTGGAAAAACGCAACATGACCGCCGAAGAAGGCACTAAATTCGACGAAACAACCGCCAAGATTGACGCGTTGGATGTTGAAATCCGTAGAGCTGAGAAAATGGAAGAAATCGCCCGCGTTGCAGGTGCTCCAAGCTCAAAGAAAGAGGAAGAAGAAGTACGCGCATTTTCATTTTCTAAATTGATCACCGAAGTTGGAAACAACAAGTTGAGCGGTTTGGAAAAAGAAATGGTGGAAGAAAGTGCCAACGAGGCACGTAGTTTGGGCATTACCCCAAGCGGCATTTATTTGTCGAACAAGGTAATGGATGTTAAAATGCGCGAAAGCCGTACCATGACCGCAGGTTCAGCAACTGCCGGTGGAAACTTCATCCCATTGGAGAAAGTTGGATTTTTCGACGCTTTGTACGCTAAAACCGTTCTTGAGCAGTTGGGTGCTACCAAGTTGACAGGTTTGTCCGCCAACGTGGATTTGACCGGTTTCAGTTCTGGCGTTTCTGTTGCATGGGCTGCCGAAACCGCTGATGCTGCATCAGGTGACCCAGTTACTGCCGCTCGTCAATTGCGCCCTTCACGTATCGCCGGGTATAGCGATATTTCGAAGCAGTTGTTGTTGCAAAACAACCAGTCAATCGACCAGAAAATTATTGAATCGTTTGTTAAAGCTTTGGCGGTTGCCATCGAAGCTGCAGCAATCAACGGTTCTGGCTCATCAAACCAACCTTTGGGATTGTTGGGTACGTCTGGAATTAACAGCGTAGCAATGGGAACCAACGGCGCTGTGCCTTCATTGGCTAAGGTGTTGGAATTGGTTGCAGCTGTTGAGAACGCCAACGCAGGCATGAACGGTAAATTCTTGATTAACCCCAAATTGGTGGCCAAATTGAAGCAAACCGAAATCAGCAGCGGAAGCGGTGCAATGATCATGTCATACATGGCATATTTCAACGGATTGGCCGACCAAATCGACGGCAAACCCGTATTCTCAACCACCAATTGCCCTAGCAACTTAACTAAGGGTTCTAGCTCAGGCGTATGTTCAGCAATGATCTACGGAGATTGGAACAACTTGGTAGTTGGTCAGTTTGGCGGTGTTGAGTTGGTTGTTGACCCATTGTCTCAGGCAATCGGAAACAAAACCCGTGTAGTAGTAAACCAGCACGTAGGTATCGCAGTGGAACAGCCTGCCGCCTTCGGTGCAATCGTCGATTTGCTTACAGCTTAATCGATAGGGCGGTGTGGCCTAGCGGCCTATCCGCCCGCCAATATGGCCAAAAAACAAGAAAAACAGCCAGAAGTGGCGACGGTTGTAAGTGTGAAGTTCACATTTTCACCGATTGGGGCGTATGGTTTGAGTTATTTCATCGGAGAGGTTGCCGAAATCGACGCATTGTTGGCGTCTGAAATCGTAGCAAACGGACACGCTGAATACGTAACCGAACAACCCGAAGTAACCGAGGAGCAGACCAGCACCGAGGAACAACCCGAAGTAACCGAGTAAACATGTATATCGCACGCGAACTAATATCGAAAGACCACGCCGATACGGCATACATAACCTTGGCGGAAGCTAAGCAGCATTTGCGCGTAACTAGCAGCGCAGACGATGCCTATATTACGGGGTTAATTTCGATGGCATTGGACGCGTGCGATGCTTATGTGGGTTATTCGGTGCGTAAATCAACGGTTAAATACGCATTTGACGGATTTACGGGGCCTATGGTATCGGTCGACACGCTCAACCCGTTTGGATTTATTGAAGGTAACATGCTCAGGATTTATTCGCGCGTGTTGTCTATTGAATCGATTAAATACGTGAACCAAAACAATACGGTTGAAACCGCAACGAATTGGATTGATGCGCCCGTAAAATTTGGTCAGTTTGGGAGGTCGGTGTTTTTTGAATCAATCCCGGATAATTTGACGGACGACGACGTGCGTTTAATCGTCGAAATAAAGGAAGGTTTTGAACTTGCAAGCGCGACAGGTGTTAACGAATCGGCGAAATTCCCCGCATCCATTAAACACGCCGCATTGCTGTTGATTGGGCAGTATTACGATAACCGTCAATCGGTGGTAATTGGCGCGAGTGTAAACAAAATGGATTACAACCACGAATATCTGTTGGATAAGTACAGAGTCGTTAATTTCGGATAAGATGAACGCGGGATTGATGGACGAATTGGTAACGGTGCAGCAGTTCAGCACAACGACGGATTCAAACACCGGCGAGAAGGTGCGTTCATGGTCGACGTATACGACCGCATGGGCACGCGTCCAGGAATCTGAAAGCGGAAACGAGGCGGTAGATGCAGACCGAATTGAGGCAAAACAAACGGTTGTTTTCACCCTTCGACACGACGCAGGTATAAACGCAAAAATGCGCATCGTTTGGGAAGGTAGGAATTACAACATTATAAACATCGCGGACCTTTCGCGCCGTATGTATTTGGTTATTCAAACAGAATTAGCCCATGATTAAGCAAAAAATTAGCGGCGAACAGTTCAAAAACCTTGGCATTCCATCGGGGAAACTAGGAGATATGATTGAGCGCGCTGGGCAGGTTTTTATTGCATTGGCCAAAGCGAAAGTAAACGTAAACACGGGGAATCTTCGCGAATCAATTGGTTATATCGAGCGCGATAACCGTGGCTCAAAATTGGCGTTTAGAATGATTGGAGCGCGTGTTTATGGCGGTTTTAAAGGGTATCACGCCCATTTATTGGAGGAAGGAACGTCAAATCGTAACGCATCGCGTAAAAAGAAACGGAAATTAACCAACAAGGGCCGAAAATTATTGCCAAACATTGGACCAGAAAGGCCGTTTTTACAGCCTGCATTTGACCAGGGTAAAACGGCGTTTATGGCATCAATGGAGGCGCAAATAAAGGAATACATTGAAAACAAGGCCAAAGCGGCCGGATTACAAATAAAAAAATAAAAAATATATATCATGGCAAGCACAGGAATTACCAACGGCACGCTGATTGCAATCTACAAAGATGTTGCAGGCACCTTGACCAAAATCGCGAACGCGACCTCAAACGATTTCTCCATCACCAAGGACATGATCGAGACCACCAACAAAGACAGCGCAGGCGCGAAGGAATACATCGCGGGCGAGTATGGATACACCATGTCTGTTGAGGGTATGTTTGAGGAGGATGCTAGCGTAGGCGCGTCAATCAGCTGGAAAGAAATTTTAACCGATTTGATCGCGGGCACATCCGTAACAATCGTTATGACATCGAACGTTTCGGGCGACATCAAGTTGAGCGGCGCAGCGTTTTTCAGCGACTTGAATTTGACCGCCCCACGTAACGACGTGGCAACCTTCACCGCCTCAATTCAAGGCACTGGAGCGTTGACGGTTGGAACAATCTAATTTTTATTATCTTCGTGGTATGAACCACATCGAAATCGGGGGTGTTCAGCACCCCCTTTTGTTTAATTTTAACAGCCTACGCAACATCATGGAGATTGCGGGGTTGCATGATTTTTCAGAGTTAAAAGATATTAAACAACTAGCCGAATCGCTAGATTTTGCGCTAAATGCCGCGTTTTATGGTATTGCGGAGGGTTACGCAGCAAAGGACGAAGAATCGCCCTATTTAACCCCGCATAAATTGGGGTCGCAAATTACGCGTTTATCTCAGTTACAGCCCGCATTGAACGCGTTCACCGATGCAGTGAGTGAGTTTTTTAAGACAGACGAGCCAGAGGGAAAGACCAAGCCACGAGCGAAGGCCCGCCGTTAACGTGGCAAATGATTGAGCGAATTTCGCTCGGGGAAATGGGCATGAGCGAAGCCGATTTTTTACGCTCGACACCCCGTTTATGGCGGTCGCGTCTTGAAGGTATGCGCGGTTTGCAGCGTGACCAATTACGCACACAATGGGAGATAGCGCGATGGCAGGCAGCTTTGATAATGTCACCGCACCTAAAGAACCCAACGAGCCCAAAACGATTGGTGCGTTTCCCATGGGAGCAACCCGTGCACGACGATATTGTTGCGACCGTTTCCAAACATAAAGATATATTTGCCAAGCTCACCCCACCAACCCCATGAAAGCAGTAGACGCGTTTTATAACATCCTATCAAATAACGCGGCGTTGGTTGCGGCAGTTGGAACGAACATAAATCCGCTTCGAATTGTGCAGGGCGCACCCTACCCAGGGATCACCTATCGCGTGACATCGGTTAGACCGCATCCAAGTAAATCGGGCCATTCCAAAACGGATTGGTGCACATTGGAGGTTAATATTTACGCCGAAACATTTGCACAGTGCTATCCAATTGCCGATTTAGTTCGTACAGCGTTGGAAGTTCAAACACCTGGCACGTTTAACGGCGTGTACGTGTGGGAGGTTGAGTACGACGGCGAGGGTCATTTTGTTGACGATAACGCGGAAGAATTGGGAGTTTACCAAATTTCGCAGAATTACACAATTTCATATAACCGATAAAAATGGCGTTAAGTTCGATAAATATCGTATTGGGTGGCGACATAAAACCGCTAGAGAAAGCCCTCGACGATGCAGTTGCAAAAACCGAGAAAGCCGGCAAAGAATTATCGCAAGGCGCAGCGGATGCCGTTAAAAAAATGTCGGAGCAGTTCCAAAAAATTGCCCAGCGTGACCCGTCTATGGCGACGGTACGACAGCTGCAAAATATAGCGATGACCGCCCGCGCATTGGGTCCTGAGTTTTCAGATCTAGCAAACGAGGTTGTTAAGGCGGCGGGTAAAATGAAGGACGACATCGGCGATATGCGGGCAGAGGTTGGATATTTTGCTAGTGATACGCGCCGTTTGGATTCTGTTTTGGGAACCATGCAGGGCGTAGCGGGTGCGTTTGGTGTTGCCGAAGGCGCAATGGCTGTTTTGGGTGTCCAAAGCGAAGATTTCCAAAAAACCATGATGAAATTGCAGGGTATTATGGCAGTCGTTACGGGATTGCAGGCCGTGCAGAATACGTTGCAACAAGAGAGCGCAGCAATTCAAGGAATATTGGCCTTAAGAACCGCAGCATTGACGGCAGTTCAAACAGCATACACGACCGCGACAGGTGGAGCGGTTGGAGCTCAACGATTAATAAATTTAACCATGGCCGCAGCACCTTGGGCAGCCGCCCTTTCATTGGTTGCCGCCGTCGGGTACGCAATGGTGCAGTATTCGAAAAACGCGGGCAAGGTTTCAGCCACCCAAAAGGTACTGAATGAAATCACCCAAGAAACCAACAAGAATTTTGCAACCGAGGCGAAAAACGTCGGTGCATTGGTGGCCATCGTAAACGACCAGGCGTTAAGCATGCAGCAGCGCAAAAACGCGCTCGCAGAAATACAGAAAATTTACCCAGATTATTTGGCGAACCAAAGTTTGGAGAAATTAACGACCGACCAATTGAAAACTGCCACAACGGGATTGACGGCCGAAATATTAAAACAAGCCAAAGCCAAGGCGGCATTTGCGAAATTGCAGGAATTATCCGCCAAGATGCTAGAGTACGAAATCGGACAACAGAAAGCGCAGGCCTCAACGCAGGCCGAAGTTGCCCGTTTGTACGCATCGGGTGCAACCGCATCGCAGGTTCAGAAATTTATAGAATCGCAGCAAAATATTGGAACGGTCGCAGCCAAACAAGCCGCACAGATTCAAACCCAAATAGACGCAATTCTTAAACTTGCAAAGGCTGAGGATTTAACAATTGCGCCGGTGCAAGCCAGCGCGGACGCGATAAAAACACAGACAACCGCGCTAAAAGATTTGCAAAAGGTCACCCAAAACAATTTGGCGGATGTTTCGAAAGTCGTTCCAGGTAGCCAATTTGGAGCAGGCGCACCAACCATTGAGAAATTTGCAGCCGCAACGGGTCCGTTGAAACAATATACCCAAGTTGTTCAGCAGGAAACCTCCCAACAAGAGGTCACGATGAGCGATTACGAACAGCGCATGACCTCAGCGATGGAAGGCGTTAACCAAGCATTTAACAACCTATCCGCGCAAGGATTGGAGGCGTTTGGGCAGTTATTGGGCGACATCATGACGGGGCAGGTCGACAGTTTCCAAGATTTCGGGAAACGATTGCTGCAGGCCGTCGCCGCGTTTATGAAATCCTTCGGTCAAGCATTGATAGCAACCGCAACGGCATCGAAGGCGTTTAAAGAACTACTGATCGCGCATCCAGTCGCAGCAATCGCAGCGGGTGTTGCATTGGTGGCAGGTTCGGCAGTAATTAACAACATGTTGGAAACGGGCCCAAACGTCACTGCCTTCGCTGATGGTGGTATCGTATCGGGTCCAACACTCGGTTTGATGGGGGAATATCCAGGGGCATCAACCAACCCCGAAGTTATCGCACCATTGGACAAACTTAAATCATTAATGAAACCAAGCGATTCAGGTTCGGGCTTCATCGCATCAACGCACGTAAGCGGTCGCGATTTGGCTATTGTTTTGAATCGGTATAATAAGGATAACCAACGTGGCTAGGAAATATTACGGTTCGTTTTATTCGATGACGGGCAAGCTGCACCGCGTAGAGATTTGGGACGGAGCAAACGGAACAACGCCCGAAATTACCGCCCGTTTATACGCCTCACGCGTTCAATCGGCTGGTGGATACCAAGAAGGTCAAACGTGCTTACTTGATGCGTTGCAGGGTCTCAATAGCTCGATTGAATTAACGTTGTCGGGCGAAGGTTATACAATCGAACGCGACGGAGAGGGAGATACGTTTTATGAGAACTCAATCCGCGCCTCACGTTCTACATCGTTTTGGTCGATTCCACTCGACACTATTTTGGGCGAGTTCAAACAGATCGCCACAAATACCGAACAATACTGGGCTGTTTTGGTTTACCAAGACGACACGCTTATACACGTTGGGCGAGTTTTGGCCGATCAGATGCAGTTCAGACGCGAAGCCATCCAAGCGAAACCAACGGTCGAATTGGCTGCCGTTGATGGCCTCGAATTACTTGACGGATTTTTTGTCGATGCGTCATGGTTTACCGATGGTAAAATAACGATTGCGCAGTTATTCCGCAGATGTTTGGACACGCTCGGATTGAAGGATTATTGGGTTATTAACGGAACGAATACGGATTATTTCCGCGATGCCGTTGCGATGTATTCGAGCGATGCACTTCGAAAAGGCATAGATCTGTTGAAGGTCGATTTAAACACGTTCGTAAACGATTACGATGCGTTTCGCGACATAAAATCAACCGACATAGATTCGTTTGAGTATGCGGCGAATAACATGGTTACGTGCCGCGCCGCCATTGAGCAAATATGCGATATTTTGCAGGCTCGATTCGTTCACGAACTGGGTAAATATTGGCTTGTTTCGGCGGCTGAGTACCTCGATACTACAGTGGCTTATCGTCAGTATTCCTATACGTTGCAGTACATCGGGACGGGAACATACACCCACACCGTTCAACTAGGTAACGACGTACGCCCGCAATGGCAAGCCAAACCAACGCTAACATATCAACCCGCCGCAAAATTTGTTCAAATAGACACGGAACGCACGATGAACACGGGCGTGTATCGGACGTATGCAAATAAATCAATTTTGGCCCTAAGCGGTGTATTTGATGGCGTCCCAACGGGTTCGACGCCTGACGAAGCCCCGATGCGTATTCGTTTTTCGATGAAGTTTGCGCGATACGTTTTCAGCTCAACAACGCCTCCAGGGCCCGAGGACGAAACGCGCGTATTGATTAAAATATGGCTTACCGATTCGGCGGGAAATATTAAAATTCTAGATAACACCAATTTTTATTGGGTATCGCATACGGGAGCAATTCCAGCACGATTGGAAACCATCAAAACAGATACGCAGTCAACTACGTGGACATCGTTTGTTTTTGATAAGCAAATTTCAACAGCCCCTGTAGGATTTGACACGCTGCACGTTGAGGTTGATCAAGTTGTTGCGGTCAAATATCAATTCAACATCCTTGGAATAAAAACGAGCAACGTCACGCTGCAAACCAAGGATTTCTGGGGCTCAATCCAAATCGCATTCGCCGACGCGTCACCGTACAACAACCCCGATTTCACGTTTAACGTGACGGAGAGTTATACGCCAGACACGAACAGTGGGTTAAATTCCAAGCCGATTATTTTGGCCCCGAAATATTACTACTCATCGAATAAGTACGCGACGGGTAACATACTAGCCAATAACGGAACGACCGACGTAATCGCGGACGATTGGTATTCGGGGTTTGATTCAACAACGCACGGATCACCAACGGAGATGTTGGGTAAATCTATTGCGGGTTTATATCGCGATTTCGTGCCAGTTATTCAAGGCACCTGGCATGATGCAGGCCTATTGAACGCCATCAAGTCGTTGTATTTCGATGATTACAAATGGTTATTTAACGGGGCGGTTTATTCGGCCCGCATGGAAACGTGGGATGGCGAGTGGTTAGGATTGGTTCCAATTTACACGGGGTTGACCTCATCGGGCGAGGGCCTTAAGGTTGGTTCAGGTTTGAAGGATCGGTTGAATTATCAAGAGGAACAAATAGCCCGTTTAAATGATTCGGTTCAACGTGTGCCGGCATTGATGCTAAGCCACATGGTGAACGAGGCAGACGGCGCACCATCGACCGCACCAACGCAAAACACGCGTTACGAAATGATGGTGCAGTATGACTACGCGTTGGAAACAATGTCGTGGCACTTGCAGGAACATAACGCGTCGATAACCTACACAGCAGGAACGCATACCATAACAAACGGGGACGAGCTTATTATATGCGATTCTACGGACGGGAACGTGACGGTTAATTTACCACCGGCCAACGAAAGCAAGGGTAAAAAATACTATTTGCTTAATACGACATCGGCCCACGTTACTACGATAAACGGAGGCGCATTTCTTATTAATGGCTCAACAACTTTGGTATTGGCATCCTCTTACGCATCGGCCACAATTATATCGAACGGCGCGCAATGGTACGTGTTTTAATTTGTTGCAACCGTTTTACCCATTGCGGGTAATTTCGTTTTATGGTTTTTAACGCATTGGAAATCCTTGCCGGTTCGGAAGGTTTCAAAAAAATACACGGAACGGGCGCAGTTACTGGGGTTGATTACAACGCCTTAATTGTCCGCCAAGATACCACGTTTAGCGCGTTTACGGTGGTTGACGCCAACGGGTTTACGATCAATAAATTTAGCACCGCCGACATGTCAGGCGTTACGTTCCAAATCGGTGAATTTTTGCCAGCTGGAAAGGGTGCGAAAATTACAGCCTTCACGATTACAGCGGGTTCGGTTTTAGCATATTAATATCATGATCGGTATCGGAATTGGCACACGTAACCGAATGTATAGGGGCCAAGGTTGGCCCATCGTTCAAGGTTATAAAAACAGAGTAACCGCAGACGGCGGATATTTTGAAGGTATTTCATGTTTGTTGAATAAATTAAATAACTTATGAGCGATTTGTTAAATAAGGCCTCGTTGGTCATGATTCCTTCGGGGTACAAGGAGGATATTGTATACAGTGCAATTCCCACCGATGGCAGCGGCGATTTAAGTTTTACCCGTGCATCCAACGGAACGCGCATCAATAGTGCGGGATTGGTTGAGGATTGCCCGTGGAATTTGTTGAAATATAGCGAGGATTTCCCAAATGCGGAGTGGAATAAATCGAATGTTACAATTACCTCAAATGTTGTTACCGCCCCAAATGGAACAACAACTGCCGACAAATGGGTAGCGACTGCAATAAACGGAAACCATTTCATTAGTCAAAACATAGGAAACCAAACTGGTGTATTTACTTTTAGTGTTTATGCAAAAGCCGCCGAATATGGGTTTTTAAGATTACAAGATGTAAACGCGGGTAAATATAATATTGTTTATAACTTATCGGCGGGAACGACAAGCGGAACGGGTGCAAGCATTGAGGATGCTGGCAATGGTTGGTATAAGTGCATTATTACTTTCACTGCAACGGGAACAAACTCCGCTTATGGTATTATAGGTATACCAACATCGGGAACGAGTTTAACATTTTTGGGTGACGGAACATCGGGCGTTTATCTTTGGGGCGCACAACTCAACATTGGCTCAACCGCCAAACCCTATTTCCCCACTACCGACCGATTAAATGTACCACGCCTAACCTACCAAAATGGCGGGGGCGGGTGTCCTAGTTTGTTATTGGAAAAGCAGAGTACGAATTTGTTGACATATTCGGAGCAGTTTGACAATGCTATTTGGGGGAAAGAAGGCGTATCAATAAGCGCAAATTCTACCACAAGCCCAAATGGTACGCAAAGCGCGGATAAAATAATTGGCGGAACAACCCCGGGAAACCAAATAACTTATCAAATAACTTCAATAAGTTTGGGTCAATCTTATGCAATATCCGCATATTTCAAAAAAGGCGAATATAAAAACGCATTTTTACGCGCTGGAGGTCAAAGCGCAAACCCTTATGTTATTTACGACCTTGACACACAATCGGTAGTTTCAACAAGCGGGGCAAGTTCTACCAAAATTGAAAGTGTGGGCAACGGATGGTATAGAATTACATTAACATCAAGTTCGGCTACTACAACTGTAATTGCTCCAAATGTGGCATTTGCTCCAAATAGCGGATATACCATTTCGGCTACTAATACACTACAATACACAGGCGACAATACAAGCGGCGGATTTGCATGGGGCGCACAATTAGAACTCGGTTTGTACCCCACCTCCTACATCCCTACAACCTCAGCAAGTGCCACAAGGGTTGCGGATGCTTGCAGTAAGACGGGCATTAGTTCGTTGATTGGGCAGACGGAGGGAACTTTGTTTTTGGATTGCGAAATACTTACAACCGCTACACAAGATTTGTTAAGCATTCGCCCTGGAGGTACAAGCGCATTAGTGATTGGCACTGCATCAAATTTGATTTTGGGATATGTAATTGAGGGGGCAACTGTAATTTCAATGAGTTTTCCTAATTATGCAATTAATACCCGATATAAAATTGCACTTGCTTACAAAAATGGTAATTGTGCGCTATATGTAAATGGGACGCAAGCCGCTACATCAACAACGGCATTTACTTTTTCAACTGCTTTGAGTACTTTGTATTTAGGCGAATCACAATACTTTGGAAAAGCATCATATAAAAATAATGAAATCGTGCTATTTAAAACCCGCCTAACGAATGACGAACTTATTTCCCTCACAACCCTATAATATGAAATCCTTTCACAAATTTGAGTTCACCCCTACCGAATGGGCAACACTCCAAAAAGACATACAACAAACCACCGACGACACAACATCGTGGAAAGATTGCGCAGTAGTTGAAATCGGCTTTATTTGTTTAGAAAAGAATGAGCAAGGCGAGTGCATCACCCAAAGCGACAAGTGGGCGGTCGACATTCTATTTTATTCAGAACCACCCGCAAGTTTTGCCCCGTTTGAGGTTTTCCCAAAGCCGTGCGGTGTGCATACTTTTAGTGGAGATGATTCATTGTATTTGAAAACCTTTTGTGAAAAATATCCGGATTCAGAATATTGCGTAATTCCAAAACCAAATGAGGCACTTTGAAAATGATACAACGGCCGCGATTGCGACGGCTATTTCAGGCAGTTCGGCAGTCATCCATTTTACCCAAACTTGGCAGCCGGTTCTTTCTTTTTGTGTGGGTATTATTGGTGTTATTTCGGGCCTTTTCGCGATCCGTTATTATTCGAAAAAAATAGATAGCATCGATGGCAAAGATTAGCAAAGGCAATGTCAGCGCATTTCAGCCCAAGCCAAAAAAGAAACTTGGCCGCCATACGAAACACGTTAATAAACACAAGTCATGCAAGCCAACAAGAGGCCAAGGTTAAAAGGTTATTTCAAACCAACACCAAAGCGTTTTCGCATCTTGGGCGATTCGATTGCGGCGGCATCTCTTTTTATTGCCGGGCTAAATCTAGACAATCCCAAATTAATGCTCATTTCGGGCATTGCTGGAGCGGTCGGTAAATTCGTGACAAATTTCTTTGGCGATGAAGCCTAAATACGCGTTATACGTTATTGCGTTAATCGCCTTCATTTTGGCGGCTTATTTATCGCGACCCGAACCCGTACGCACCGAATACCACCATACAACCTACACAGACACCATTAAATCGCTCGAGCTAAAATATGATACACTGTACAAAATTCAACGCCGCACGAAAATTAAATACGATACTTTATACCGTGTTATTTATGGCGATACTAGTTGCCACACCACGCGCGAGCTACTCACAATGCATCGACAGCTCGACACGCTCGGATATTAACCTATATTTATTGAAGGGAGCCGAAGCGCGCGAGCAGCTCAACCTATGCCGCCAATTCCGTGCGGTTGATTCCTCGATCATTGCAACACAGCGCAGAGCCATTCAAACACAAGCGGACGACCTTAGACACGTTAAGCGCGTCAATAGTTCGTTACGCATCGCGTGTGGTGTTTTGGCGGTATTATTCCTCATTGCCTTATGAAAACAAACAACGTCCATACCATCCGAACCGCCGCCAAGAAATTGAAGGTGCTGTTAATATCCGATTTGCATTGGGATAACCCGCATTGTGACCGTGATTTATTGCAAAGGCACTTGGACGAGGCCGTTAAGGGCGGTCACGATATTCTGATTAACGGTGACATGTTTTGCCTCATGCAGGGCAAATATGACGGGCGTCGTAGTAAATCAGAAATTCGCCCTGAGCATAACAATAGCCGTTATTTAGATTCAATCATTGATACAGCGGTTGAATGGTTTGCCCCATATGCACATAACATCAAAGTCGTCGGTTATGGCAACCACGAAATGTCCATACTGCGCCATTGCGAAACGGATTTGATCGAACGGTTTGTTACCCTATTGAACAACAAAACGGGCGCATCGGTTCAGGTTGGTGGCTATGGCGGTTGGGTGATCTACCAGCACGAACGTTCAAAACGCATAATTAACGCTTATAAAATAAAATATTTTCATGGTGCGGGTGGAGGCGGTCCGGTAAGGAAGGGGGCGATTAATTTTACCCGAAGGGCCACCT
>JACCDQ012219083.1_pt1 | contig 29916 bp, 26 predicted proteins | sample 7446031 | NCBI WGS metagenome assembly JACCDQ01 (sample SAMN15323442, study PRJNA562643) | freshwater metagenome | isolation source: river surface water | place: USA:Blue River Watershed | collected 2017-08-17 | reverse complement strand
GCCCTTGGAAGTCACGTCTGAGAGGATGTGCCGGGCGCAGTCTGCAAGAGACATCACACCCAAGTCTTTGTTGCCACGCGCACGCACAGCAACTGCCCCTGCTGCTTTCTCTTTGTCACCCACGACCAAGATAAAAGGCAGCTTTTGCAGCGAATGTTCCCGTATTTTATACGTTATTTTTTCGTTGCGCAGGTCCGTGATGACCCTAAGCCCTTGATTCTGCAACGTTTTGGCAATTTCGCCACAGTAATCGGCCTGCGCATCGGTGATATTGAGCACCGCCACCTGCACCGGCGCCAGCCAGCTGGGCAAGGCGCCCGCGTGCTGTTCGATCAAAATGCCAATGAAACGCTCCATGCTGCCCACAATGGCGCGGTGCAAAATCACAGGGCGTTTGCGCCCGCCGTCTTCGTCCACAAACTCGGCGTCCAGGCGCTCGCTCAGGTTGAAATCCACCTGGATCGTGCCACATTGCCACTCCCGGCCAATCGCATCCTTCAGGGTGTATTCGATCTTCGGGCCGTAAAACGCGCCATCGCCCTCGGAAATCACAAACTCGCAACCGGCGTGGCGCAAGCTGTCCATCAAGGCCTTTTCGGCTTTGTCCCACAGCTCGTCCGAACCGATGCGCGCGGCCGGCCGGGTCGACACCTTGTACAAAATGTTGTGGAAACCAAAGTCAGCGTACACCTGTTTGAGCACCTTGGTGAAGGTATCGCATTCGGGCAGGATCTGGTCTTCGGTGCAGAAGATGTGGCCGTCGTCCTGCGTGAAGCCGCGCACGCGCATGATGCCGTGCAGACCACCCGAGGGCTCGTTGCGGTGGCATTGGCCAAACTCGCCGTAACGCAACGGCAGATCGCGGTAGCTTTTGATGCCTTGCTTGAAGATCAGAATGTGGCCGGGGCAGTTCATCGGCTTGAGCGCGTAGTCGCGCTTCTCCGATTCGGTGGTGAACATGTTGTCGCGGTATTTGTCCCAATGGCCGGTTTTTTCCCACAGGGTCTGGTCCAAAATCTGCGGCCCCTTCACCTCCTGGTAACCGTTGTTGCGGTACACGGCGCGCATGTATTGCTCGATTTGCTGCCATACCGTCCAACCTTTGGGATGCCAGAACACCAAGCCGGGGGCGTGCTCATCGATGTGGAACAGGTCCAGCTCGCGGCCCAGCTTGCGGTGGTCGCGCTTCTCGGCCTCCTCCAGCATGGTCAGGTACTGCTGCAGTTCGTCCTTCGTGGCCCAAGCGGTGCCATACACGCGCTGCAGCATTTCGTTGCGGTGGTCGCCGCGCCAATAGGCACCCGCCACCTTCATCAGCTTGAAGTGCTTGAGCTTGCCGGTGCTGGGCACGTGCGGGCCACGGCACAGGTCTTCAAAAGCGCCTTCGCGGTAGAGGCTCACATCTTCGTTGCTCGGTATGCTGGCAATGATTTCGGCCTTGTAATGCTCGCCGAGGCCTTTGAAATAGGACACCGCCTCGTCGCGCGGCAGCACACGGCGCACCACCGGCTCGTCCTTGTTGGCGAGCTCGGTCATCTTTTTCTCGATGGCCGCCAGATCGTCGGGCGTGAACGGGCGTTTGTATGAAAAATCGTAGTAAAAGCCGTTGTCAATCACCGGGCCAATCGTCACCTGGGCATCGGGAAACAACTCCTTCACCGCATAAGCCAGCAAGTGGGCGGTGGAATGGCGAATCAGGTCCAGACCATCGGCGTCTTTGGCGGTAACGATGGCCAACGACGCGTCCTGCCCAATCTGGAAAGAAGTGTCCACCAGTTTGCCATCCACTTTGCCACCCAAGGCAGCTTTGGCCAAACCGGTGCCGATAGACGCGGCCACTTCAGCCACCGTGACTGGACCGGGAAATTGGCGCTGAGAACCGTCGGGGAGTGTGATGTTCAACATGGGCAGGTATCCAGAAAACAAAAACGCGGCTCGGGGCCGCGCTGGTGACAAGAACAAAGTGCAGGCGCGAACTGCCGCCCGTTAACGGGCAGGAACAAACCTCTGGGTAGTTCGCGGTGTCATAACCAAAGTGCCTTTCTCGCTCTTGTGTGGTTGGTACACGGATATTTTCGCACAACCCAACGTCACCCCAACCACCATCCGGTTGCATGTGGTCTTCGCAAAGGCCCCATCGCGCTGCTCGAAGCGGCCCCCAACCGTTCAGTTTTCACGCATGTTGGCAAACTTCACCAACTCGGCGTACTTGGACATGTCGGTTTTTATGACCTGGGTCAAATCCGTTTTGGTTGAAGCAGGGGTGGCACCACCCATTTCCAGGCGTCGGCGAAACAACTCATCACCCAACCCCTTGTCCAGGGCTTCTTTCAAGCCACCGGCTATGCCCGGCGGCAACCCGCGCGGCGCGGCCAAAGCAAACCAACCGGACAAATCATAGTTCTTGAGCTTCGGGTGTTCGCCCAGCGCGGGTACCTGGGGCATGCTGGGCAGGCGCGTGGCCGACGTAACACCCAAGGCAGTGATGCGACCACTTTGAACAAACGCCGCCGCTGCCGTGGGCGACATGAAACCAAAGTCCAGGGCACCCCCGACCAAATCGGACGAAATGGCCGCTGTGGCCCGATAAGGAATATGTGTCAAAAACAGGCCAGCCCGTTGCTTGACCAATTCGCCGGCAAAGTGCAAGGTGGACCCCACCCCCGAACTGCCGTAACTGTATTTGCCGGGGTTGCGTTTGACCAGCTCAATGAATTCATCCAGATTGTTGACCGGCAGCTTTTTGCTGGCAACCAACAACACAGGGGCAGTGGCCACCATGCCAATGGGGGTCAAATCCTTGATCGGATCGTATTTTTGGGCCGGATTGACCAAGGAAGTGGCTGCCATTTCGTTGCTGGACCCGACCAACAAGGTATAACCATCGGCGGGCGAGCTCACCACCTTTTGCGCCGCCAACACCCCCGCTGCGCCCGGCACGTTTTCCACGACCACGGTTGCGTTCAACTTGGCTGCCAGGATGTCAGCCACGGTGCGAGCCGCCATGTCGACCGACCCCCCTGGGGCATAACCGACCACCACTTTGATCGGCTTGGACGGATACGGCACCTGGGCCATTGCTTGTGTGGCCCACAGAACGGTGCTGGCACCGATGGCGCCCAAGAGGGCGCGGCAAGCAATGGAGCGTGGATGACTGTTCATGGTGACTGTTCCTGTTTCAGGTAAAAGGAGGGTGAAAGGCATCGCGCTCAAGGACGCGCGACAAGAAAGCTTCTGGCCAGCTGCACCCAATAGCTGGCTGCAATCGGCAACATGGCATCGTTGAAGTCGTAACCGGGGTTGTGCACCATGCAGCCCCCGCTGCTGTGGTGATCCCCTTCCCCGTTCCCGACGATGAGGTAACTGCCCGGGCATTGTTCGAGCATGAAAGAAAAATCTTCGCTGCCCGTCAGGGGCTGCAACTCGGGCAGCAAGCCGTCTTCGCCCAGCCAGTCAAGCGCCACTTGCCGGGCAAAGTGTGTGGCCTGTGGTTCGTTGACCAAGGCGGGGTAACGCCAGTGGTAATCGACCTCCGCTCTCACCCCCAGCGTCACAGCCTGCGCCTGCACCAGCGCCGTGATGCGCTCACGCAACAGGGCCCGGACCTCTGGGCGGTAGGCCCGCACCGTCAGGCGCATTTGCACGCTGTCCGGAATGACGTTGGGTGCATCGCCAGCATGAATGGAGCCAACTGAGATCACCGCCATGTCGCGCGGATCGACATTGCGCGAAACAATCGTCTGCAAAGCGATCACGATGTGCGCCGCCGCCACCACCGGATCTGCAGCCTGGTGCGGTGCGGAACCGTGCCCGCCACGTCCCTTCACCGTCACGGTCACCGTGTCCGAAGAAGCCATGAAGGCCCCCTCCTTGAAGCCAAACTTGCCCACCGGAAAACCCGGCATGTTGTGCAAGGCATAGACAGCATCGCAAGGGAAGCGTTCGAACAAACCGTCCTCCACCATCCTGCGCCCGCCGCCCAGCCCCTCCTCGGCCGGTTGGAAAATCAGGTGCAAGGTGCCGTCAAAGCTGCGCTCTTGCGCCAAACAACGGGCTGCCGCCAGCAAGATGGCGGTGTGTCCATCGTGTCCGCAGGCGTGCATCTTGCCCGGGATCTGGCTGGCGTAGGGCAGGCCCGTGGTCTCCTGAATCGGCAGTGCGTCCATGTCGGCCCGGATACCGAGCCGACGCGATCCGTCACCCAGCCGCAGCGTGCCCACAACCCCCGTTCCAGCCAGACCACGATGAACTTCGTAACCCCAGCCTTCCAGACAACCTGCGACCAGATCGCTGGTGGCATGTTCTTCAAACGCCAGTTCCGGATGGGCATGGATGCGATGGCGCAAAGCAACCATTTCGGCGGCAGTGGCACGAACGGAGGGCAACACATGGTGCGTTACCGCCACTGATTTAATTTGAGAAGTCATAGCGCTGCACTGTACGGTTGGCTGCCACCCAACAAAAGGCAGGCAATACCTATCATTGAAAGGCATTACCATTCTCTCAAGTCCATCTTGGCCATGCGATTTCATGATGAAAGTCCACCAGCTTCGCTATTTGACCTCCTTGGCTTCCGAAGGCAGTATCCGGGCAGCTGCACGGGCGCAAGGGGTCAGCCAGGCCACCGTAACGCAAGGCTTGCAGGAGCTGGAAGCCCAGGCCCGTGTTGCGCTCTTCAGCCGCCTGGGCCACCGGGTTACGTTGACACAAGCGGGCCTGGACCTGCTGGAACACGCGCACAGAATAACGAGTCAGCTTCGTGAAGCTGAACAAATGCTCGCTCGGCACCGGGAGTCCACAGTGGCACAAAAACTGTCGATTGGGGTGACCCCCTGGATTGCACAAACATTGCTCCCCTTGGTCATTCCAGTCTTTCGTTTGGAGCTCCCTCATGTGCAACTGGAACTCGTGGATGGACTCTCTGCAGTGGGCTACCCCAAATTGCGCGAAGGGCATCTGGATCTGATGATCAGTCGGATTCCACCTTTGGCCCACATGACTGGACTGCAATCCCTTCCACTGTTCAGCTACGACATGACGGTGGTGGCCCGCCGAGAGCATCCCTGCAGCCAGGCCCGCTCACTGACAGAGTTGCTGGAACAAGACTGGATCATCAACTACGCCCCGACGGAGCGCGATACATTGCTGGAGAATTTGTTTTTGCAGCACGGTATTGCCCCTCCGCACCAACACATACACCTTGCGCATTCGGCTTCACTGATGTTGACCTTGGTGCGAAAAACAGACATGCTGACTTTTTGCCCCTGGCCGCTGGTCGAATCGGACAGTTTGCGAGGCCATGTAGAGGCTATTCAGTTGAAAGAACGCTTCAACAGCCACGTGGTCGGCATCGTTCGACGGGCCCAAGAGTCTCCCTCGCCGGCTGCCAGCCGATTCATCGAATTGTTTCTTGAACAAATTCGTGTATGGCGCACCTCAAAGCAGCTGGAGCTGCGCCGTGTTTTGCATGCAGTAGACGTGCTGGTTGAATAAACCCTCGTCCCAAAACACCGCCCTGGGTTGAACGCTTGTCGTACAACCCAAAATGGGCTTTGCTCACTTCTGCAAGGCAACAAAAAGCCACCCGACACCGAAGCATCAGATGGCTTTTTGAATCAAACGCCTTTTCAGACGCTTGCTGTAGATCAGTGGAACTGTTCTTCTTCAGTGGAACCGCTCAGGGCTTTCACGCTGGAAGAACCGCCCTGGATCACGGTGGTCACGTCGTCAAAGTAGCCTGCACCCACTTCCTGCTGGTGCGACACGAAGGTGTAACCCTTGTCGCGGGCGGCGAACTCGGGTTCCTGCACCATGTTCACGTAGTGCTTCATGCCTTCGCCGCGTGCATAGGCGTGGGCGAACTGGAAGGTGTTGAACCAGTTGATGTGGATACCGGCCAAGGTGATGAACTGGTACTTGTAACCCAGCGCCGACAGCTCTTCCTGGAAGGAAGCGATCTGGCTGTCGTTGAGGTTCTTTTTCCAGTTAAAGGACGGCGAGCAGTTGTAAGACAGCAGCTTGCCCGGGCAGGCGGCGTGCACGGCTTGTGCAAATTCACGGGCGAAGCCGATATCGGGCACGCCGGTTTCGCACCACACCAGATCGGCGTAGGGCGCGTAGGCCACACCGCGGCTGATGGCTTGCTCCAGACCGTTCTTGACGCGGTAGAAACCTTCTTGGGTGCGCTCGCCGGTCAGGAACGGCTGGTCGTTGGCATCGTGGTTGCTGGTGATCAGGTTGGCGGCTTCGGCGTCGGTGCGGGCCAGGATGATGGTGGACACGCCCATGGTGTCGGCGGCGAAACGCGCGGCGATCAGCTTTTCGATGGCTTCTTGTGTCGGCACCAGCACTTTGCCACCCATGTGACCGCACTTCTTCACGGCGGCCAGTTGGTCTTCGAAGTGCACGCCTGCCGCACCAGCGGTGATCATGTTCTTCATCAGTTCGAAGGCATTCAGCACGCCACCGAAACCGGCTTCCGCATCGGCCACGATGGGCAGGAAGTAATCGATAAACTCCGGCGTACCTGGCTCGATGCCACGGCCCCACTGGATTTCGTCGGCGCGCTTGAATGTGTTGTTGATGCGACGCACCATGGTCGGCACGGAGTCGTAGGCGTACAGCGACTGGTCGGGGTACATGGTTTCAGAGGTGTTGCCATCGGCAGCCACTTGCCAGCCCGACAGGTACACCGCCTCCAGGCCAGCCTTGGCTTGCTGCATGGCTTGGCCGGCGCTGATGGCGCCGAAAGCGTTGACGTAGCCCTTTTTGGCACCGCCATTTACCTTCTCCCACAGCTTTTCGGCGCCGCGCTGAGCGTAGGTGTACTCGGGCTGCACGCTGCCACGCAGACGCACCACGTCAGCGGCGGTGTAACCACGCTTGACGCCCTTCCAACGCGGGTTGTGGGCCCAGTCTTTTTCCAGCGCTTCGATCTGCTGCTGGCGGCTCAGTTGTTGGGTCAGGGATTGAGGCATAAGACACTCCTAAGGGTTGACGACTTTGAAACGGAACGCCAGATTTGTGAAGCAAAACCGGTGCCGATGGGTCCAGTTTAAGTCTTATATAAGAGTCAAAACAAATCTTATGTCTTATATAAGACAAATTTTTTATTGATGTTTTTCAAACACTTACAAGTTTGATTTTGCAATGCGGAAATAAAATTCAAAATACAAGAATTTTCCACCAAGATTTTTTTTCTTGTTTTTATATTATGAAATAATGTTTTTACATTGCAAAAATACAACGCTGCAATCGATCAAAATACCCGCACCATTCCCAAGCAGCACGCATCAATGTCCGCCTCACTACCCCACCATCCCGCGCCCCCGCTTTGGGCAGCCTACGGCAGCTTGGCCTTGAGCATGACATTGGTGGGCAGCTATGTGGCGTTGTCCAAACCCCTGGTTGCGGCGCTGCCAGTGTTTGTGTTGGCCTGGTTGCGTTTTGGCATCGGTGCTGCGGCCATGTGGCGCTGGCTGCGCAAACCAGCGCATGAATCGCCGTTGTCGCGTAGCACGCAAAAACTGTTGTTCTTGGAGTCGTTCCTGGGCAATTTTTTGTTCACCTTGTGCATGCTGTGGGGCATGTCGCTGACCACGGCCACATCCGCTGGGGTGATCACGGCGGCCATCCCGGCCGTGGTGGCCTTGCTGGGCGCACTGTTTCTGAAAGAGCGCCTGGGGCAACGCGACTGGTGCGCCATTGGCTTGGCAGCGATCGGCATCGGCTTGTTCGCCTGGGCCAAAACGCCCACTGGCCACCTGCCCGATGAAACGCCTTCCACCACCGCGCTGTACGGCCTTCCCGCCCACTGGGTGGGCAACCTGCTGGTGTTTGCGGCGGTGGTTTGCGAAGCCTCTTATGTGGTAATTGGCAAAAAATTGACCCAGAACGTGAGCCCGAAACGGATTGCGGCCATCATCAACCTGTGGGGCCTGGCACTGATGACCCCGCTGGGCATTTGGGCCGCCTGGACTTTTGACTTCGGCACCGTTTCGGCACCAACCTGGCTGCTGTTTCTTTTTTATGCAATGGCCGCCAGTGTCTGGACCGTGTGGCTGTGGATGTACGGCCAGCGAACCGTCAACGCCAGTCAGGCCGGGGTATTTACCGTGATGCTGCCGATCAGCACCACGGCAGTGGGGGTGGCTTTCCTGGGCGAACACCTGAGTGGCACCCAAACCATCGCTTTCTGCCTGGCCTTGCTGGGATTGCTTGTGGCCACCTGGCCACGCACCATGTCATCCCAACGTTAAGCGCACCACAATCCGGTGGGCTGGGTCATGCCCATCCACAAGGCCCAGCCGGACGTGGCCACCAGTGCCACCCCTGCCAGACGTATGCCCCACCCGCCCGAACGGGCATTTTTGAGTTGAAGCAGCAGCCACGGAGCAACCACCAAGGACACCGTGGACCCCACAGCGAAAGCCGCCATGACCAGGCCCCCCTGGATTGCGTTGGCGGACAACGAGGCCACCAGCAACGCGGAATACAGCAAGCCACAGGGCATCAAAGCCCACCCCGCGCCCAAAACCACCGGGGCCTTTTGCCCCATGGACACCATCAGAGGGCGGAATCGGCGCCAAATGGTCTGGCCCCAACCATCCAAGAACGCAGGCTGGCGTGCGGCCCAAACCAGCCAAAACCCCAGCAGCAAAGCGGCCACATGCACCATGGTCCAAACGGGCCGCAACACCGCGGTTTGCGCCCCCATCCAGCCCAAGCCCTGCACCGTGCCACCGGCCAAAGCCCCCATCAGGCTGTAACCCGCCAAGCGACTGGCCTGAAATTTCCACAACGCCCAGGCCCCACGGGGTTCGGCCGCTCGGGCGATGCCGGCACATGCGGCACCACACATGGCTACGCAGTGGGGGCCACCCACCAGCCCCATGACCAAGGCCGACAAGACCATTGAACTGTTCATGCGTCAATGTAGCAGGCGGTGGGTTAGCCGGTTCAGATGATCTTGGAAAATCGGGCGCGGTTCTGGTCTTTTTGCAGGTAATTGTCGAACACCATGGCAATGGCGCGCACAAAGTACCAACCCGCTGGCGTGACTTCAATGCCTGACTCGGAAATCTCCACCAAGCCGGAGACCTGCAGCCCCTCCAGCGCGACCAATTCACGGTTGAAATAGGCCTTGAAATCCACCAGGTGGGCCAAACCGATCGATTCAAAATCGACCGCTCCTTGGCACATGATCGCCATAATGACCGAGCGTCGTACCAGATCATCGCGATTCAAGGCCAAACCGCGAACAATGGGCAAGCGCCCCTGGTCCAAAGCGTCGTAATATTCCTCAAGGGTTTTGGCGTTTTGGCTGTAGGTGGCCCCGACGCGACCAATCGCCGAAACACCGAGCGAAATCAAGTCGCAATCGGGCTGGGTGCTGTAGCCCTGAAAATTGCGGTGCAAGCGCCCCTGTCGTTTGGCCACGGCCAAAGGGTCATCCGGCAGGGCAAAATGGTCCATTCCCACGTACACATAACCGGCATTGCTGAAAGCATCGAGCGATGCTGAAAGCATCGCCAATTTCTCGGCGGCACTGGGCAACTCGGCAGTCAAAATCCGGCGTTGCGGCTTGAAGCGTGCGGGCAAATGGGCGTAGGCGTACAGGGCAATGCGCTCGGGCCGCAGGTGTTTGACTTGCTCCAGCGTGCGGGCAAATGATTCGGGGGTTTGCAGCGGCAAACCGTAGATCAAATCCACGTTGACCGATTCAAAACCAATGCTGCGGGCCGCCTGCACCAGATCAAATACCTGCTCTGCCGGCTGAATACGGTGCACGGCCTTTTGCACTGCCGCATCGAAGTCCTGAACACCAAAACTCAAGCGGTTAAAACCCAACCGCCACAAATGCTCCAAGCGTTGCGCGGTCACAGTGCGCGGGTCCACCTCGACCGAATACTCGCCGCCAGGCACCAAATTGAAGTGTCGGCGGATCATGTTGATCAGGTCTTCCAGCTCGGCATCGCTCAGGAAAGTGGGGGTACCACCGCCCAAGTGCAACTGGGACACATTGTGGCCGCGACCAAAATGCTCGACCTGAAGCTCCAACTCACGGGACAAATAGCGCAGGTATTCGGCCGCTTTGCTGTGGTGCTTGGTGATGACCTTGTTGCAAGCGCAGTAGTAACAGAGCGACTCACAAAAAGGGATGTGCACATAAACCGACAAAGGCAGCGCCATGGACCCGACACGGCGCTGTTCAAGTGCCTGGATGTAATCAACTTCGCCAAACGCTTCCACAAAACGGTCTGCTGTGGGGTAGGACGTGTACCGGGGGCCGGGCACGTCGAAACGCTGCAGCAATTGTTCGTCGATCACATGGCTCACGGGACTTCTCCAAAACTGGACGCTACTGTGCCCCAGCCGTGGAAAAAGCCCCTTGATCTGAGTCAATAAACGGGCATTGCTGCCTGTTTAAACCGAGCGTTTGGCCAGTCGCTTGTTGCGGGCCCGAATGTTGAGCGCCTCGACGGCCAAAGAAAATGCCATGGCAGCGTAGATGTAGCCTTTGGGCACGTGCATCTCAAAAGCCTCGCCAGTCAGGGCCATGCCCACCATCACCAGGAATGCCAGGGCCAACACCTTGACCGATGGGTGCCGATCCACAAATTCACCGATCGGCTTGGCGGCAAACAGCATGACCGCGACCGCTGCGATCACTGCGGCAACCATCACGCCCAGTTGGTCAACCATGCCCACGGCCGTGATCACCGAGTCCAGGGAAAACACGATGTCAATCACAGCGATCTGGGCGATGATGCTCCAAAACAACCGAGCACCACCCTCTTTGACCGCACCGGCGTCAGACGTGCCTGGGCCACCCTCGTCTTTGGCTTCGACCTCCAGGAAAATTTCGTGCGATGCCTTGTAAAGCAGGAACAACCCACCACCCAACAGCACCAAATCACGCCCGCTGATGCTTTGGCCCAACACGTGGAACAACTCCTCTTTCAGCCCCATGACCCAGGTCAGCGATGCCAGCAACAGCAGCCGCGACACCATGGCAAAACCCAACCCCAGACGGCGCGCCTTGTCGCGCACGTCGGCAGGCAGGCGCCCCACCAGAATGGAAATGAAAATAATGTTGTCCACACCCAAGACGATTTCCAGGGCGGTCAACATGGCGAAAGCAATCCAGATATTGGGGTCGAGCAGGAGTTCCATAAAAGCAGTGTTTGGGTTGGGGATATGCAAAGGCGAGTCCGTGACGATACCCAGTGTGCCACTACAAACACAGCAGGAACCGGCGCACACAATCTTCGAAAAAACCGAAGTGTTTCTGAAGAATACTTTAGAAACCCCCTGGGGCATAAAGCACGCCGATGCGCGTTGCCGCATGATCGGTTAAGCTCGACGCAACAATTTCTGTTTTCAGATGGATATTCAAAGCATCAAAGTCGCTTGCTCTAGCTGCAACCTGCGTGAGTTGTGCTTGCCCATGGGGTTGAGCTCGAACGAAATGGACAAGCTCGACACCGTGATCAGCAGTCGCAGGCGGGTCAAGCGGGGGGCGTCCCTGTTTACCAATGGCGAAAAGTTCACATCGCTCTATGCTGTGCGTTCGGGCTTCTTTAAAACCTGTGTCACCACGGCCGACGGTCGCGACCAGGTGACGGGTTTTCAAATGACGGGCGAAATCATCGGCATGGACGGCATTGTGAATGACCACCATTCCTGCGATGCCGTTGCCTTGGAAGACGCCGAAGTGTGCGTGCTGCCTTTTGACATGCTGGAACAACTGTCACGCGAGTTCAGCACCCTGCAACACCATGTGCACAAAATCATGAGCCGTGAAATTGTGCGCGACCACGGTGTGATGCTGTTGCTGGGCAGCATGCGGGCCGAGGAGCGTTTGGCGGCCTTTTTGCTGAATTTGGTTCAGCGCCTGCACGCGCGGGGGTTCTCTCAGTCCGAACTTATTTTGCGCATGACGCGCGAAGAAATCGGCAGCTACCTGGGCATGAAGCTGGAAACCGTGAGCCGGACTTTTTCCAAATTCATGGACGAAGGCATCATCGACGTCAAGCAGCGTTACGTTCACATCAAGGACACGTCGGGTCTGGAGCGGATAGTGAATCCGCCGTCGGCCGAATGCGGCCGCTGAACCCACCCTGACCCATCAGCAACAACGTCCACTCTTGCAACCCGTGTTGCATTGCGTGGTACGTGCGCAGTCCAGCGGGCGCTCAGACGGTGGAACCGGGCAACGGTTCACTTCAAAGGGCGACATGGACAACAAAGTGGTCAAGCCGCTGGACACCATGGCGGCCACCCAAAACACAAAAAATCCGACCGTGTAGACCGCCTGACGGGGAATATCGAGATCGGTTCCGCCAATCCAGTGCAACTGGTCGGGGTCCACCACCGCAAACACCAGCATCTCCAGCACCGCGGCCACCAAAAAGGCGGGCCACGCAATCCACATCAGTCGTTGGGCAAGCATGTTTGTCTCCGGTTTGTGTTTTATTTGCCGTCAGGTGCCACCGGCGAGGCCGCGTGGTTGCGTGCTTTCTGGGCAGGCTCCAGACTGGACAACACCGCGGCACGTTCTTCCGGGCTCAGGTTTTTGAGCATTTGTTCAGACACCGCAGGGGTGGCTGGTTTCTGAATCACAGCATCGGGGTGCTTCAGTGCCAACACAACCGTGACGATGGATGCCACCACCACCAGCAAAGGGCCGCCAATGATCATCCAAACCAGGGGCTCACGAAACCAGGGACGGGGGCCAGAAGAAAGCACGGTAGACATGACAATGACCTTTAAAAATCAACGGGGCACCAGGAAAACAGATTTTTCCTTGACCTGCACCGCATCACCGCCATTTGAGCGGATGAGGAAATGAATAGAGTGCGAACCGGGCTGCGCCGCACCCGGCGGCACCTGAACACGGACGGCCACGGCACGAGATTGGGTCGAGGCCACAGCCATTTCAAGCTCCGATGCCACACGGACACCGGGCAAACCCTCCACGCCGATGGAGTAGATCTGATCCGACTCGGTGGCATTCATCAACTGCAAGCGGTAGACGTTTTCAACGTATCCCTGCTCGACCATGCGGGCCAAGGCACCTCGGTCACGGATCACATCCACCTTGAGGGGGGTGCGCAGGAACAGGCTGACACCCAAGGCCACACAAATCAGTCCAAGGATGGCGGAATACACCAAAACACGTGGCCGCAATCCCCGCTTGATCAACTCGGCTCGACCCCAGCCATTGGCCATGCCGTTTTGGGTGGAATACTTGATCAGCCCCCTGGGGTAACCCATCTTGTCCATCACGTCGTCACAGACGTCAATGCAGGCGGCACAGCCTATGCATTCGTATTGCAGGCCTTGTCGAATATCAATGCCCGTAGGGCAAACCTGCACACACAGGGTGCAATCCACACAAGAGCCCAGGCCCAGCTGCTTGGGATCGGCACTCCTTTTGCGGGAGCCACGGGGTTCGCCACGGGCTTCGTCATAGGTGACGATCATGGTGTCTTTGTCGAACATCGCACTTTGAAAGCGCGCGTAAGGACACATGTATTTGCAGACCTGCTCGCGCATGAAGCCCGCGTTGCCGTAGGTGGCAAAACCGTAGAAAAACACCCAGAAACTTTGCCAGGGGCCCAAGTCAAGGGCTGTCACCGCGATGGTCAGTTCTCGAATGGGCGTGAAGTACCCGACGAAGGTCAGACCGGTCCACAAAGAAAAAAGCACCCACAAGGCGTGCTTCAACCACTTCTTGCCAAATTTTTGCATGGACAAAGCGGACTGATCCAGGCGCATGCGGGCGGAACGGTCGCCTTCGATCTTCTTTTCGATCCAGAGAAAAATCTCGGTGTACACCGTCTGCGGGCAGGCGTACCCGCACCACAACCGGCCGGCAATCGCGGTAAACAAAAACAGCGCCAGCGCTGCAATGACCAGCAATCCGGTCAGGTAAATGAAGTCTTGCGGGTAAAGCACCAACCCGAAGATATAAAACCGGCGGGCTTCCAGATCGAACAGAACGCCTTGGCGGGCGTTCCATTCGAGCCAGGGCAACCCATAAAAAACAATTTGTGTGAGCCAAACCAGCACCCAACGCCAGCTGACGAACACCCCACTGACGGAACGCGGGTAAATTTTTTGCCGTGCGGCGTAGAGGGAAATCTCTACTTCGTCAGCGCCCGCCGCAGCCACAACGGGGCCTTGCTCGCTCGATCCGGTCACACAAACTCCTGAGGTTGGCCGTTGGGCTTATTTGGCCGCCTGGTGCGACTTGCCCCAAACATAGGCGGACAGCACATGGATCTGCGATTCGGTCAGCTTGTGCTTCTGGGCGGGCATGACGTTGGTCTTGCCTTCGTTGATCATCTTGGTGATCGCGTCGGCACCCCAACCATGCAGCCACACCCCATCGGTCAGGTTGGGCGCGCCCATGGCGTTGTTGCCTTTGCCGTCCATGCCGTGACAGGCCGCACAGGCCACGAACTTGCTTTTGCCCAAGGTGGCCTGCACGGGATCGTGCGGGCTGCCTGACAGGCTCAACACATATTGCGCCACATTGCGCACGTCTTCCGAGGTGCCCACCGCTGCAGCCATGGGGGGCATCATGCCCTGGCGGCCTTCGGTCAGCGTGGTTTTGATCACCGCCGCGTCACCACCCCACAACCAGTCGTTGTCGGTCAGGTTGGGGAAGCCCTTGCTGCCGCGAGCGTCGGACCCATGGCACTGGGCGCAGTTGTTCATGAACAAGCGCTCACCGATCGCCATGGCGGAAGCATCACCCGCCAATTGCTCGGGCGTCATGCCGTTGTACTTGGCGTAGATCGGGGCTATCGCGTCTTCTACCTTCTTCACTTCAGAGGCATGCTGGCCTTGCGAAGACCACCCATATTGCCCCTTGAAGGTGCCGAACATCGGGTACAACGCACCATAGATCAAGGCAAAAATGACGGTGATGATGAACAAATACACCCACCAACGGGGCAAAGGGTTGTTCATTTCACGCAAGTCGCCGTCCCACACGTGACCGGTGGTGTTGTCGGCAGCGGCTTTCACCTTGGTCTTGCTGGACACCCACAACAGCAACGCACAGGCCAGAATACTGACCAGTGTGAGGCCACCCACGTACCACGACCAGAAATCGCTCACAAAATCACTCATGATGGTTCTCTTTTCTTTGTCGGTGCTTCACTCGTCATTGAAAGGCAGCCGCGCTGCCTCGTCGAACGACGCCTGATTGCGCTTGGACCAAGCCCAGCCCACAATGCCCAGGAAGAGCACAAAGCTGAGCACGGTCACCACACTGCGTAAGTCATTCACATCCACAGCGGCCTCCTTTACTTGACGGCGGTGCCCAGCACCTGCAGGTAAGAAATCACGGCTTCCAGTTCGGTTTTGCCTTTGACGTCCTCTGCGGCCTTGGCGATTTCTTCATCGGTGTAAGGGGCGCCCAGCTTGCGCAGCACCGTCATGCGGGCCGGAATACCGGCGGCTGCCACGGTGTTCTTTTCCAACCAGGGGTAAGCGGGCATGTTGGATTCGGGCACCAGATCGCGGGGATTGATCAGGTGGATGCGGTGCCATTCGTCTGAATAACGACCTCCGACACGCGCCAGATCGGGGCCCGTACGCTTGGAGCCCCACTGGAAGGGGCGGTCGTAGACAAATTCACCTGCCAGCGAGTAGTGCCCGTAGCGCAGCGTTTCGGCCTGGAAGGGGCGAATCATTTGCGAGTGGCAGTTGTAGCAGCCTTCACGCACATACACGTCGCGCCCAGCCACCTGCAACGCGGTGTAGGGCTTGAGCCCTTCCACCGGTTGGGTCGTGGATTTTTGGAAGAACAGGGGCACGATTTCGACCAGCCCCCCCACCGCCAACACCAACACGATCAGCACGATCATGAGGAAGTTGTTGGTTTCAATCCGCTCGTGGGTGAAGCCTTCAATTTTTTGGTTATCAGCCATTTGTGTTACTCCTTGGGGCTCAAGCGTGTGCGGGGGCGGGAATGGCCACCTGCGGCAAGGCGCCCTGCTTCATGCCCTGGCGTGCGGTCATGATCACGTTCCACAACATCACACACATACCGCCCAGGTACAACAAGCCGCCCATCAGACGAATGACGTAGAAGGGGAAAGTGGCTTTCACGGACTCCACGAATGTGTAGGTGAGCGAACCGTCGGGGTTCACAGCACGCCACATCAGGCCCTGCATCACGCCAGCAATCCACATGGCGGCGATGTACAGCACGATGCCGATGGTGGCCACCCAGAAGTGCAGCTCAATGGCCGGCACCGAGTACATTTTTTTCTGACCGAACAGGCGAGGGATCAGGTAATACAGCGTGCCCATGGTGACCAGACCGACCCAGCCCAGGGCGCCGGAGTGCACGTGGCCCACGGTCCAGTCGGTGTAGTGGCTCAAGGCGTTGACGGTCTTGATCGACATCATCGGACCTTCAAAAGTGGACATGCCGTAGAAGGACAGCGACACGATCAGGAAGCGCAGGATGGGGTCGTCACGCAGCTTGTGCCAGGCGCCCGAGAGGGTCATGATGCCGTTGATCATGCCGCCCCAGCTGGGGGCCAGCAGGATGAGGGAGAACACCATGCCAACGGATTGGGTCCAGTCGGGCAATGCGGTGTAGTGCAAGTGGTGCGGGCCCGCCCACATGTAAGTAAAGACCAATGCCCAGAAGTGAACAATGGACAGGCGGTAGGAGTACACCGGGCGCTCGGCCTGCTTCGGGATGAAGTAGTACATCATGCCCAGGAAGCCAGCGGTCAGAAAGAAGCCCACCGCATTGTGGCCGTACCACCACTGCACCATGGCGTCTTGCACGCCTGCATAGGCGGAATAAGACTTGAAGAAGTCCACGGGCAGCGCTGCGCTGTTGACCAAGTGCAGCATGGCCACGGCGATGATGAATGCGCCGAAGAACCAATTGGCCACATAAATGTGGCGCACCTTGCGTATGCCCACGGTGCCGAAGAAAACCACCGCATAGGCCACCCACACCAAGGTGATGAGGATGTCGATCGGCCACTCCAGTTCGGCGTATTCTTTGCCGGAGGTGTAACCCAGAGGCAAGGACACCGCTGCCAGCAGGATCACCAGTTGCCAGCCCCAGAAGGTGAAAGCCGCCAGCTTGTCAAAGATCAACCGCGTGTGACAGGTGCGCTGCACCACGTAGTAGCTTGCAGCGAACAGGCCGCAACCCCCAAAGGCAAAAATCACCGCGTTGGTGTGCAGGGGACGCAAACGCCCATAGCTGAGCCAGGAAATGCCCAGGTTGAGCTCGGGCCACGTCAATTGCGCGGCAATGATCACGCCCACCAGCATCCCCACCACGCCCCATACCACGGCCATGATGGAAAACTGCCGGACGATTCTGTCGTTGTAGACCCTGGATGGGTCTGCGGCTGTCACGGACATACAAACACTCCTCGTAAATGTCACCACGTTGGAGTGTGGGGGAAACCCGTATAAGGTGACTTGACTTATGTCAATCGCCGCGAAGAATCCTCTCGCCTTCTCGCTCTATGTTGTCAAATTGGCCCGACTGCAAGGCCCACCAGAACAGGCCCATGATGCCCAGCACCAGAATCAAAGACAAGGGGATCAGGAGGTACAGAATGTCCATGGCAATGATCAGGCGGCCGTTGGGGCGGCAACGTGTATTGGGTAAGGGGTTTCTGGCGGAGAGCGGGTCAGGCGCAATGCGTTGAGTATGACCAGCAAAGAGCTGCATGCCATCCCCAAGCCCGCGAGCCAGGGAGGCATCCAGCCCACCAAAGCCAGCGGTATGGAAACCGCGTTGTACAACGCCGCCCACAAGAGATTCTGGCGCACGACGCGCAGGGTTTGACGGGCCAAGCGCACGGCAAACACCACATCGGTCAGTTCGCCACTTTGCACCACAAAGTCGGACTGGGCCTGCGCCAAAGGAGCCCCATGGCCCAACGCGAATGAGACATGGGCTTTGGCCAACACCGGGCCATCGTTCAAACCGTCGCCGACCATGGCAAGGCGCTGCCCGGCCTGCTGCCATTCGGTGACAACGCGCAGCTTGCGCTCCGGTGTGGCTTGGGCTTCGATACTTTCGATGCCCACCGCCTGTGCCACGCGCTGTGCTGCCGCCTGCTGATCCCCCGAAAGCAGGCGGACCTCCAGTCCCAGGGCTTTCAAACTGGCCATGGTTTGCGCTGCATCCGACCGAATGCCTTCGTCCAGCCAAAAAGTGGCCAGCCAACCCTGGGCGTCGCTCAAATAGGCCCCCGGGGCATCCTGAAGCAGGGCCTCGGGCGCCAGGGCACCACGTGCCAGTCCACACCACCGGGCGTTGCCGAGTCGCCATACCCCGCCATCCGCGGCAACCCATTGCAAGCCCTGACCCGGCGTTTCCTTCACCTCACCTGGGGTTTGCACACTTTTTTCAGCCTGACCCAACGCCCGAGCAATCGCCTGGGAAACGGGATGCAATGATTGGGCCGCCAACGCAGCGGCAAGAGGCAACACCTTCGATTCATCGCTACCTGGGCGAACCAGAAAGCGGCGCAACGTCATGCGGTCGTGCGTGAGGGTTCCGGTTTTGTCGAACACCACTGCATCCACTTCGGCCAGAGCCTCGAAAGCTTGCAAACGTCGCACCAGCACACCGCGGCGGGCCAAGGCACCGGCCGCACTGAGCATGGCCGCCGGTGTGGCCAAAGACAAGGCGCACGGACAAGTCACAATCAGCACCGCCACGCCTACAGCCAAAGCTTTGTGCGGGTCTTGCAACCCCCAATAAGCACTGGCCAGGGCGGCGGCAATCAACACCAGCACCAGAAACGGCGCGGCCACGCGGTCGGCCAGAACGGCCAGGCGTGGCTTTTCTGTGGAGGCCTGCTCCATCAATTTGACGATTTGGGCAAAGCGGGTGTTCGCACCCAATTGCTCCAGACGCATCAGCACCGGACCGGCCAAGTTGTAGCTGCCGGCCACCAGATTTGCATGCAAACGGTGCGTCACGGGGCGCGACTCCCCGGTCAACAGGGCTTCATCGACGGTTGCACTGGCGCTCAAAAGCACCCCATCCCCCGGAAATGCCTGCCCGGCATGCACACGCACCACATCCCCCACAACCAGACGCTTGAGCGATACCGCCTGGAAACCCCCTTCGGGTGTCTGGCGTTCACAACGCTCGGGCAAGCGGTTCATCAGTGCGTCCAGCGCCCCAGCGGTGCGGTCGCGGGCTTTGAACTCCAGGTAGCGCCCACCCAGCAAGAAAAACACAAACATGGTGAGCGAATCGAACCACACCTCGCCTCCCCAGGGGCCTGCAGGATCAAAAGTGGCAGCGGTGCTGACCACAAAAGTCACCAAGATGCCGATCGACACTGGCGTGTCCATACCCACGCGGCCTCGCTTGAGATCGCGCCAAGCCGCGTCAAAAAAAGGGCCACTGGCAAAAAAAACCACCGGCAAGCTCAACATCCAACTGGCCCAGCGCAACAGCTGTTCAATGTCAGGGGTGATTTCGCCGGGAGCGGCCACATAGGCGGGCCACGCATACATCATCACCTGCATCATGCAGAAGCCCGCCACGAACAAACGCCACAGGGCTTTGCGCGTCTCGGCCAACCGGGTGTTCAGGCTCAAGGCCTGTTGCATCGGGAGAAGCCGATAACCCGTTGCCCCCACTGCACGGGCCAGATCGGACATGCGAGTGAGCGCTGGGTCCCAGCGCAAGCTCAGGCGGCGGGTGGCTGCATGCACCTGCGCCGACAGCACCCCTGCCACGCCCTGCAGGGCCGACTCCACGGTATCCGCACAGGCCGCGCAGTACATCCCTTGCACCATCAACACCGAGTCACACGCCGTTTTGCCGTTGTGTTCGGCAACGGATGTGAAGGTCTGTTGTTCGAGCGGATCGTCCAGAACAGCGAAGTCATCGACCACATGCAATGGCCCGCGGTGTTCTGGTTCACCCTTTTCCGGGAACGCCGACGCCTCCGCACGAGCAGGCAACACCTGTCCGCGCGCAATTACAGACGCCGAGACTTGATTCATGTACGTAGATTACCTGATGCCACCCACCCCCCGCTTGACTTACATCAATGGGTGGGGCGTACAGGCTGTTACGCTCATTCCGAATCCAACCCATTTTCAGGAGAAAACCGTGTACAAAAAAATTCTGGTGGCCACCGACGGCTCGAAATTGTCCAACATGGCCGTGGAGCACGCCATTGGACTGGCCGACGCCACAGGCGCCGAAGTCATCGCGGTGAAGGTGGTGCCCCGCTATCCACAAACCTACTTCGAAGGGGGTGTTGCCCTGGCCGCCGATGAGGTCAAAAAAATTGAAAAGCAGTGGCAGGACGAGGCCATGGAAGTGGTCAACGCCATCAAGGCCGCCGGGCAAAAAAAAGATGTCAAGGTCAAGGCCACCACGGTCAAGTCTGATCTGATCGCCGAAGCCTTGATCGCCGCGGCCAAACGCAACAAGGTGGATTTGATTGTGATGGCGTCACACGGTCGAAAAGGACTCAAACGCCTGTTGCTCGGCAGCGAAACGCAGCAAGTGCTCACCCACTCGCACATCCCGGTGCTGGTGCTTCGCTGAGCTGCGCCCGCAAAACGTTTTTTTGCACCTTGCCCATGGTGTTGCGTGGCAGTTCTGCCACCAGCAGGCAACGCTTGGGCACCTTGAAGTGGGCCAGGCGGGTTTTGAGTTGTTGCAACAGCTCGTTGCCATCGGGTAAACAGCCCGGCCTGGGCACCACGAAGGCCACCCCCACCTCGCCGAAATCGGGGTGTGCGGTGCCCACCACGGCGCTTTCGGCCACCCCAGGCAAGTCGTTCAGGTAGGCCTCCACCTCGGCCGGGTAAACGTTGTACCCCCCCGAAATGATCAGGTCTTTGCTGCGCCCCACGATCGTGACATACCCTTGGGCGTCCTGCCGCCCCATATCGCCGGTTTTGAACCAGCCGTCGGCGGTGAATTCTTCGCGGGTTTTTTCGGGCATGCGCCAGTAGCCCTTGAACACGTTGGGGCCCCTGACTTGAATGGCCCCCACCTCGTCGAGAGGCACTGACCGCAACCCTTCGTCCACCACGCGCAGTTCCACGCCAGGCAGCGGAAAACCCACCGTTCCGCCCTTGCGTTCCGTTTGCATGGCGTAACGTGCGTCCGGCCCGCAGGGGTTGGAGGTGAGCATGATGGTTTCGCTCATGCCATAACGCTCCAGTATCGTGTGCCCGGTTCGTTCGCGCCACTCGTTGAAGGTCTCCAGCAACAATGGGGCAGAACCGGAAATGAACAACCTCATCCCGGCCGCGGCTTCCCGGGTCAAGCTGGGTTCACCCAACATGCGCACATACAGCGTGGGCACCCCCATGAACACGGTCGCGCGCGCCATCCATGCAATCGTTTTTTTGGGATCGAATTTGCCCATCCAAAGCATCGGACTGCCGTTAAGCAAAGCGCCGTGCAGCGCCACGAACAAGCCGTGCACATGAAAAATCGGCAGGGCATGGATCAGCACGTCGCCGCCCTGTGCTGGCGCACGCCAACCCCAATAATGTTGTAGCACTCGGGCGTTGCTCAGCAAATTGCCATGGGTCAGCATGGCCCCTTTGCTCCGACCCGTGGTGCCGCTGGTGTAAAGAATGGCGGCCAAATCGTCGGCCTGGCTGTGCACGGGGACGTGTTCATCACCGAAGTGCGCTGCGCGCTCCAGCAAGCTGCCGGACCGGTCGTCGTTCAAAGTGAACACGTGAGCCGTGCCCTGCCGGAATGCGATCTTGCTGACCCACCCAAAGTGGGCCGAGGTACACACCACCACTGCGGGCTCGGCATCCATCACAAAATACTCGATTTCGGACTTCTGGTAGGCGGTGTTCAAAGGCAAAAATACCAACCCGGCTCGCAACGTGGCCAGATAAAGGGCCACGGCTTCGACCGATTTCTCGACTTGCACCGCCACCCGTGCACCGGCAGGCAACCCCAGCGACAACAGCAAGTTGGCCATCATGGCGCTGGCCCGGTCCAAATCACGCCAGCTGTAACAAAGCCCGGAGTCGGTCTCTACCGCGCAACGGTCCCAGTCCGACGGGAACTGCTCGCGCAATGCGGCGTACATGTTGTGGTTGTTTGCCATTTGCACCCCTTCAGTAACGGGCCTGCTTGCGGGCCCAGGCCCACAACCCCAGCCCGGCCACCACCATGGGCAAACTCAACCACTGCCCCATACTCAGTCCCAAACCAAGCAGGCCCAGGTGGGCATCGGGTTCTCGGAAAAATTCGGCCACGAAGCGAGCCAAACCGTAACCGATCAAAAACACCGCCGACACCTCACCGCGCGCGCGGCGCCCTCGGGCGAACCACCACAACAACACAAACAACGCCAATCCTTCCAGCAGCAACTGGTAGATTTGCGAGGGATGACGCGGCGCGGGACCGGCAAACGGAAACACCATGGCCCAAGGCAAGGTCGAATCGGCAGCGCGCCCCCACAGTTCGCCGTTGATGAAGTTGCCCACCCGCCCCGCGGCCAAGCCGGTGGGCACGCAAGGGGCCACGAAGTCCATGACCTGCAGCCAAGGCCGCCGGCGTGTGCGAGCAAACCAGACCATGGCCACCAAGACACCCAGCATCCCGCCGTGAAAGCTCATGCCCCCCTGCCAAACGGCAAACACCTCCAGGGGATGCTCCAGGTAATAGGCCGGTTTGTAAAACAAGCAATACCCCAAGCGCCCCCCAAGCACCACGCCCAACACCCCCAGAAACAAAATGTCCTCCACGTCCCGGGCTTGCCAGCCCGAGGCTTGGAAGGTGGGATGGCGCAACCGGGCCCGCCCCAACAGCATGAAGAGGGCAAAAGCCACCAGATAGGTCAGCCCGTACCAATGGATGGCAAGCGGCCCCAACTGCAGGGCCACCGGGTCAATTTGAGGGTGAATCAGCATATTCGGCATAGCCCCACGCGGGGTCAAGTGAAGAGATGATATGAATCAAAAGCCTGAAGTTTGATGTTCGTAGAATGCCAACACCTCAGACCAGAACCGCCATGGACAGCGCCAGCCCCTACCCCATCGACCGCCGTCAACAACACAACCTGCGCGCCATTTTTGAACAGGCGTATTCGCTGTGTGTGCCCTACCTGGACCCGGCACGGGGCATCAACGGGCATCCCTTGACACGACACGTGGGGATTGTGCTGCGTGAACATTACCCGGCCTTGACCGGGCAAGACATGGTGGTGCTGATATCAACATTGCAATCCACCTTCAGGGTTCGCAACACGGCGGTCCACAAAGGTCGTCTGGGGGGCTGAAAGCAGCGAACCAGGCGCCTGGTTCAGTCTTCCAGCATCGATAAATCACGCACCGCCCCCTTGTCGGCCGACATGGCCAACTTGGCGTAAGCCTTCAAGGCGGCCGACACCTTGCGTTTGCGTGGCAAAACGGGCTTCCAGCCCTGCGCCTCTTGCTCCACACGGCGCTGCGCCAATTCGTCATCGGACAACAAGACATCGATACGGCGGTTGGGAATGTCGATGCGGATTTTGTCGCCATTGCGCACCAGACCGATAGCGCCCCCTGCTGCGGCTTCGGGCGACACGTGTCCGATGGACAAACCAGAGGTTCCACCAGAGAAACGGCCGTCCGTCAGCAAAGCGCACGCTTTGCCCAGGCCCTTGGACTTGATGTAGCTGGTGGGATAGAGCATTTCCTGCATGCCGGGCCCCCCTTTGGGACCTTCGTAGCGGATCACCACCACGTCACCGGCCGTCACCTGGTCACCCAGAATGTTCTCCACTGCCTCGTCTTGCGATTCGAACACGCGGGCACGACCTTCAAACACCAGCAAGCTGTCGTCCACCCCGGCGGTTTTCACCACACAGCCGTCCAACGCAATGTTGCCGTGCAACACGGCCAAGCCACCCTCTTTTGAAAAAGCGTGGTCGTATGAGCGAATGCAGCCTTCAGCGCGATCTGCGTCCAGGCTGGGCCAACGCGTGGCCTGGCTGAACGCGACCTGGGTGGGGATGCCTGCCGGACCGGCCATGTAAAAGGTTTTTACCTCGTCGCTGGGGTTGCGGGCAATGTCCCAGGCATCCAGTGCGTCTTTCAGGGTCGGGCTGTGGATGGTGGGCACGTCGGTGTGCAGCTTGCCGGCACGGTCCAGCTCACCGAGGATGGCCATGATGCCACCTGCGCGGTGCACATCTTCGATGTGGTACTTGTTGGTATTCGGTGCCACCTTGCACAGCTGGGGCACCACAAGGGACATGCGATCGATGTCCTTCATGGTGAAGTCAATACCGGCCTCTTGAGCGATCGCCAGCAGGTGCAGAATGGTGTTGGTGGACCCCCCCATGGCGATGTCCAGCGCAATCGCGTTCTCAAAGGCCTTGAAACCGACCGCGCGCGGCAGAACCGACTCTTCACCGTCTTCGTAGTAACGTTTGCAAAGCTCCACCGCCAGCCGACCCGCGCGATTGAACAGCTGCTCCCGGTCGGCATGGGTGGCCACCACGGTGCCGTTGCCGGGCAGACTCAAACCCAGCGCTTCGGTCAGACAGTTCATGGAGTTGGCGGTAAACATGCCCGAGCAGCTGCCACAGGTGGGGCAGGCCGAACGCTCCACCTCAGCCACTTCGGCATCGCTGACCTTGCTGTCGGCCGCCATCACCATGGCGTCAATCAGATCCAACTTCTTGATTTCGATGGTCTGGGTGCCAGGCACCGCCAATTTGGCCTTGCCAGCCTCCATGGGGCCACCCGACACAAACACCACAGGGATGTTCAGCCGCATGGCGGCCATCAGCATGCCGGGGGTGATCTTGTCGCAGTTGGAAATGCACACCAGCGCGTCGGCGCAGTGGGCATTGACCATGTACTCCACCGAATCAGCAATCAGATCACGGCTGGGCAGCGAATACAGCATGCCGTCGTGCCCCATGGCAATGCCATCGTCCACCGCAATGGTGTTGAACTCTTTGGCCACGCCCCCTGCGGCTTCGATCTCGCGGGCAACCAACTGGCCCAGATCCTTCAGGTGCACGTGGCCCGGGACGAACTGGGTGAAGCTGTTGGCAATGGCAATGATGGGCTTGGAAAAGTCATCGTCCTTCATGCCTGTGGCGCGCCACAACGCGCGGGCACCTGCCATGTTGCGGCCGGCGGTTGATGTCTTGGAACGGTAAGCTGGCATGGGTACCCTTTTTCTATGACTGATACGGCAAATACAGGATCAGATTATCTCGCACCCAACCGATGCTCAAGCCCCGGGTATCGGGCAAGACCCCACCACCGCATCGACGAAATGAAGTCCGTTCAGCGCTTTTTCTCTTGGCTGGGCAAACCCAGCGCACGACGGCTTTTGTTGAGCCGATCCAGCTTGCGGTCTTCGTCGCGTTGCTCTGCCTTGCGGCGCGTGTAACCGGTGGCATCGGCGATCCACCACCAGATGGCCGCGAGCGCAAAGGGTGACAACACCCACCACCAATCCCACTGCGCCACCGGGCCCAGCTCTGCCCACTTCAACACCAGAAGCACCACCCCCACCACCAAAAACAACATGCTGCGCCCCTTTTGAAAAAGAATGTGTATTGAGAATGAAACAAGTCGTTAAAACGCGACCAGCGACCGGGATGGCCCCTATAAAATGCAGAGCGCTCCCCCTTCCCATTTTCACCCAAGGATGCCCTTCATGATCAAGCAAGCATTTCTCGTTTTGGCCACCAGCACCGTGTTGGCCGCGCCCGCCATGGCCGACCAAGCGTTGGCCCAGTCGAAAAACTGCATGGCCTGCCATGCGGTGGACAAAAAGCTGGTGGGTCCTTCGTACAAAGATGTGGCAGCCAAGTACGCCGGTGACAAATCTGCAGCCGACAAACTGGCCAGCAAAGTCCAAAAAGGCGGCTCTGGTGTTTGGGGTGCCATTCCCATGCCCGCCAACCCCCAAGTCAGCGATGCGGAAGCGAAGAAACTCGTCGCCTGGGTGTTGAGCACAAAATAACTCGCCTCCCTGCTTTCCAGCAAAAAGGCCCGCGATTGCGGGCCTTTTTGCTGAGCCACCTTGAAGGGGCGGCTCTGTGATCCAACACCGGTCAGTTGGCCTTGCCCAGCTGGTCCAGAATGGCGGGGTTTTCCAAGGTGGAAGTGTCCTGGGTGATGGTTTCCCCCTTGGCAATGCCACGCAACAAACGGCGCATGATCTTGCCGGAACGGGTCTTGGGCAGGTTTTCGCCGAAACGGATTTCCTTGGGCTTGGCAATGGGGCCAATCTCTTTGGCCACCCAGTTGCGCAATTCATTGGCAATCTGCTTGGCTTCGTCGCCCGTGGGCACCGAACGCTTGAGCACCACAAAGGCCACGATGGCTTCGCCGGTCAGATCGTCCGGACGCCCCACCACGGCCGCTTCGGCCACCAGATCGGTCTTGCCGACCAAGGCAGACTCGATTTCCATCGTGCCCATGCGGTGACCCGACACGTTCAGCACATCGTCGATGCGACCGGTGATACGGAAGTAGCCGCGGTCGGCACTGCGTACTGCGCCGTCACCAGCCAGGTAGTAGCCCTTGAGTTCTTCGGGGAAGTAGCTCTTCTTGAAACGCTCGGGGTCGCCCCAGATGGTGCGGATCATCGAAGGCCAGGGTTTTTTGACGACCAGAATGCCACCGGCCCCGTTGGGCACATCGTTGCCCGTCTCATCCACAATCGCCGTCATGATGCCCGGCAAAGGCAAAGTGCAGGACCCGGGCACCAGCGGCGTGGCCCCTGGCAACGGGGTGATCATGTGACCACCGGTTTCTGTCTGCCAGAAGGTGTCCACGATGGGGCAACGCTCGCCACCCACGTGCTTGTAGTACCACATCCAGGCTTCGGGGTTGATCGGCTCGCCCACCGAACCCAGGATGCGAACACTGGACAGGTCCCAGTTCTTGGGATGCACTTTCTCATCGGTGTCCGACGCCTTGATGAGCGAGCGAATGGCGGTCGGGGCCGTGTAAAAAATGGTGCACTTGTGCTTCTCGATCATTTGCCAGAAGCGCCCGGCATTCGGGTAGGTGGGCACGCCCTCGAACACGATCTGGGTGGCACCGGCGGCCAGCGGGCCATAAGCCACATAGCTGTGACCGGTGATCCAGCCGATGTCGGCGGTACACCAGAACACGTCGTTGTCCTTCAGGTCGAACGTCCACTGCATGGTCAGGTTGGCCCACAGCAGGTAGCCGCCGGTGCTGTGTTGCACGCCCTTGGGTTTGCCGGTGGAACCCGATGTGTAAAGCACGAACAGCGGGTGTTCGGCACCCACCATTTCGGCCGGACAGTCGGTGGACTGGGTGGCCATTTCTTCGTGCATGAAACTGTCTCGGCCGGCCACCATGTTCACAGCCGTCTTGGTGCGTTGGAACACGACCACACTCTTGACCGATTCGCATCCGCCCAGACCGAACGCCTCGTCCACAATGGTCTTCAAGGGCAATTCTTTGCCGCCGCGCATCTGGTAGTTGGCGGTCACCACGGCCACGGCACCGGCGTCCTGGATGCGGTCCCGCAAGGCACCCGCAGAAAAACCACCGAACACCACGCTGTGGGTGGCGCCGATACGGGCACAAGCCTGCATGGCCACCACGCCTTCAATCGTCATGGGCATGTAAATGACCACACGGTCACCCTTCTTGACGCCCTTGCTTTTGAGCACATTGGCAAACTGGCTGACCAAAGCCAGCAACTCCTTGAAGGTGACCTTGGTCACCTCGCCGCCGTCTGCCTCAAAAATGATGGCTGTTTTGTTTTCGTTGGGCGTGCCCATGTGCCGGTCCAGGCAGTTGTACGAGGCATTCAGCTCACCGTCCTGGAACCACTTGTAAAAAGGCGCGTCAGAAGAGTCCAACACCTCGGTGAACGGCTTGTGCCAAGTCAGCGCCTCTTTGGCACGCTTGCCCCAAAAGCCTTCAAAATCCTGCTCTGCCTCGGCGCACAAGGCGTTGTATGCATCCATGCCTGCAATACGCGCAGCCTTGACAGTGGCATCACTGGGCTCAAATACGCGGTTTTCCACCAAAGTGGATTGAATGGCGGATGAAGGTGCTGACATGAATAGGTCTCCTCTGATGACACGGAATCTGTACAGCGGCAAATGTGCGCAAAGGCTCTTACGAGGCTCTTACATAAGAGTTGGGCGGCCCATCGACTGTCCCAGACGCCTACAATCACAGCGCTACAGTGCAACCCAATTCCCATGCAAGCTCCACAGAACAAACCCATCGGCGCGCTTCCACAATTGATTTTTGCCAGCCGTTGGCTGCAATTACCACTTTATGTAGGACTGATCGCCGCACAGGCCATTTATGTTTACCATTTTTGGGTCGAGCTGCTTCATTTGATCGAAGCAGCGTTTGGCAACCAGAACGCACTCAACGCACTGGTAACCAGCATCGGCTACAAAGCCGATGCCCCAGTCACCGCCCTGAACGAGACCATCATCATGTTGGTGGTACTGGCCTTGATCGACGTTGTGATGATTTCCAACCTTCTGATCATGGTGATCGTGGGGGGCTATGAAACCTTCGTCAGCCGCATGGGGCTGGAAAGCCACCCCGACCAACCCGAATGGCTGAGCCACGTCAACGCCTCGGTGCTGAAGGTGAAACTGGCCACCGCCATCATCGGCATCAGCTCGATCCACCTGCTGAAAACCTTCATCAATGCCGACAACTACACCGAAAAGGTGCTGATGTGGCAAACACTGATTCACGTGGTGTTTCTGCTCAGCGCCATGGCCATTGCCTTTACCGATCGCCTGCTCCACCCTCCCGGCCACGCCAACGAGCACTGACCCAGGCGACCACCAACGATTACCTTAGTTGAACCACGGAGCCCCGCATGACCGCCATCAAACAGGACGACCTGATCCAGTCGATTGCCGACGCCTTCCAGTACATCAGCTTCTACCACCCGCTGGACTACATCCAGGCGCTGGGCGAAGCCTATGAGCGCGAGCAGAGCCCCGCTGCCAAGGACGCGATCGCGCAGATCCTGACCAACAGCCGCATGAGCGCCGAAGGCCACCGCCCGATCTGCCAGGACACCGGCATTGCGGTGGTGTTCTTGAAGGTGGGCATGAACGTGACCTGGCCGGACGCCACCATGAGCGTGCAGGACATGATCAACGAAGGCGTGCGCCGCGCCTACCTGAACCCGGACAACCCGCTGCGCGCCTCGGTGCTTTCAGACCCTGCCGGCGCCCGCAAGAACACGAAAGACAACACCCCTGCCGTGGTGCACTATGAGATCGTGCCGGGCGACCACGTGGAGGTGATCTGCGCGGCCAAGGGCGGTGGCTCCGAGAACAAATCCAAATTTTATGCACTCAACCCATCCGATTCGATTGTGGACTGGGTACTGAAAACCGTCCCGACCATGGGTGCGGGCTGGTGCCCCCCGGGCATCTTGGGCATTGGCATTGGCGGCACACCCGAAAAGGCGTTGCTGCTGGCCAAAGAATCGCTGATGGCGCCGGTGGACATCCACGAACTGATCGACAAGAAGAAGTCAGGCGCCGCGCTGAACCGCGTCGAAGAGTTGCGCCTGGAACTGTACGAAAAGGTCAACGCGCTGGGTATCGGCGCGCAGGGCCTGGGGGGCCTGACCACCGTGGTAGACGTGAAGATCATGGACTACCCGACCCACGCGGCCTCCCTGCCCGTGGCCATGATCCCGAACTGCGCGGCCACCCGCCACGTGCACTTTCACCTGGACGGCACGGGCCCTGCCAAACTGGAAACACCCAAGCTGGAAGACTGGCCGGCCGTGACCTGGACGCCCGACACGAAAAGCGCCACCCGCGTCAACCTGGACACGCTGACCAAGGAAGAAGTGGCCAGCTGGAAAGTGGGCCAGAAACTGCTGCTCAACGGCAAGATGCTGACCGGCCG
>JACCDQ011121208.1_pt1 | contig 29941 bp, 27 predicted proteins | sample 7446031 | NCBI WGS metagenome assembly JACCDQ01 (sample SAMN15323442, study PRJNA562643) | freshwater metagenome | isolation source: river surface water | place: USA:Blue River Watershed | collected 2017-08-17 | reverse complement strand
TGAGCGTGCGGGCGTTGTCGCGCCAGTCCGCCTGAACTTTCACAAAAAGCTCCAGGTGAACCTGGCGCTGAAAAAAGGCCTCCATGGCCTTGCGGGCACCGATGCCGACTGCCTTGATGGCTGCGCCTTTGTGCCCAATGATGATGCCCTTTTGGGACTCCCGCGCCACATACAGCACCGCGCGGATCTTATGAATGTCTTCGCCCTCCTCAAAGGTGTCAATGCCCACCTCGACCGAGTACGGAACCTCTTTTTGGTAGCGCATCAAAATCTGCTCGCGAATGATTTCTGAAGCCACAAAGCGCTCGCTGCGGTCTGTGAGCTGGTCCTTCTCAAAATAGGCCGGCCCCTCGGGAATCAACTCCAGAATTCGCGCCATCAAGTAGTCCAAGTTGAATCGGTTCAGCGCGCTAATCGGAATCACTTCTGCGTTCGGCAGCCGTTCGTTCCATTTCACCGCCTCAGCCTCCAGCATCGCTTGGTCCTTGAGGTCAATCTTGTTGAGCAGCAGCAGCACCGGCGTCTTCGTCGTTTCTAAATGCTTGAACAACCCCTCATTCTTGAGCGGACCCTCGCCCAGCTCCACCACATACAAAAACACGTCGGCGTCCTTCAGGGCATCGCGCACCGCGTCCAGCATGCGCTCTTGAAGTTCGTAGGCCGGATCCAGCACGCCCGGGGTATCCGAGAACACTACTTGGTAGTCGCACTGCTCGTTTTCGCCGTTCAGAATTCCAAAAATGCGGTGGCGCGTCGTCTGGGCCTTGGGCGTAATAATGCTCAATCGTTCCCCCACGAGGGCGTTCGCGAGCGTGGACTTACCCACATTCGGGTGGCCAATAAGGTTTACAAATCCAGACTTGTGGGGCTTCGACATGGCTGCAAAGGTCGGGCTTTTCTGCGGAACCCCACGAGACTTGTGGGTTTTTATCTTTTGTTGTACCTTTGCCGTCCATATCGCGGGGTGGAGCAGTTGGTAGCTCGTCGGGCTCATAACCCGAAGGCCGTCGGTTCGAGTCCGGCCCCCGCTACTACTCGAGACCCGAAGACATTTTGTCTTCGGGTTTTGTTTTTTTCACTAGTCCAAGTATCTATAAAACAGCCTGTTATCTCAAGCAGCAGGTGGATGTTCGTGGTTCGATATTCTCTCGTTTTTGGGACGTACCAAAGTCCATCTGGAAAAATGAGTTCCTGAAGCCTTCTTTTGTGCTTAGTGCTCAAGGATTCCCAGAACTGGCGCGGGTTTTCGAGCAACTGAATTATCCGATCATCCAAAATTGCTTGGTTCGATTTTTTTGTGGGCAGTGCTTTAGCCTTTTCACCTAATTGGGCGATCTCCCCCTTGACAATCGACGAATGCTTGAGCCACATGGCCTCATTGAGTTCCCCGATTACATAGCGGTGTTCCATGCGGTCAAGTTGCTGCTCCTTGACCTTGATTTGAGCATCAATGTCCTTACGCTGCTCATCAAATGTGTCTAACGATTTCTTAAGCACGAGCCCCACCTGCTCTTTTAATATGGTAATCAACTGAGGATTGAGCCTAAACCTACTTAGCAGTTCACCAAACTTCTCGTGCATTCCAGGACGCATCGCACGTTCAGTCGTATTCGCATTAACCGTATGGTTGCAGCGATTGCACTTATAATAGAAGTTGCCTGTTCGTTTGTGCTCATAGGATGTCATATTTAAAGAGCACTCTTGACACTTTAGAAATTTTGGCACCAGCGGTGTATCGAGCTTCCCTGGCAACTTAGAAATGCCCTTCATAAAGGAACCCGATAATTTCCCTTGAAGCAACATCCAATCTGACTTCGAAATCAATGGCTCCCAATTTCCTGGGACATCCACACCGTTCAACAGTTTGTTGCGACTAATCCCCGCATAAAAAGGATTTAGCCACATATTACTCATGGTCTGTTTCGGAATATGGTAGCCCTTGGACGCCATGAAATCAATGATCTCCCGGTCGGTCGCATCGTGGTAAATCTTCATTTTAAACGCCTTGCGCAACCACCTTCCTTCATCATTAATCTTAATCTCTTGGACACCTTGTACCCTATTTGGGTCGGTCACTCGGGGGCCGTACTTGTCGTATCCGCGAGGAGCCGTACCAAGATGGAATCCCTTTCGAACGAAATTCTGCATCCCCGGTATAATCACATCTTGGCGATTGAAGTTCTCTTGCTGTGCCAAGAGCAATTCTTGAGCAAACTCATGCTCCCTGCGCTCATCGAACGTGCACTTGCCGTTGCTTACTGCATAAATGCGAACGTCAAAATTCACGCGGAGCGAAGACAATAAACTGATGTGGCCAACACCCGAGCGACCGAATCGACTCGGTGACCACAACAGAATCAACTTCGGACGCTCCTTAACTGGAGTATCCTCTAAGGTTTTGACAAGATTCAAAAGAGTCTTCTGCCTACTCAACGACTTCGAACTCTCATAAGTGGCGTCGAACTCTCGGGTAATGATCAATTGGTTTGCTTCAGCAAAGTCCTTAATCGCCATTACTTGGGTCTCAATACTTGAGTTACGTTCAAATTGCTCTTTTGAACTCACCCTTGAGTATGACCACACTTTGGTATTCTGAAAGTCTTTAATTGTTGGTGAAAGCATATTTCTCTGCTTAATTCGATTCAATAAGTATTAGTGCGAGTTCGAAAAGTGCTGCGGCAATTTCTTCGTACTGCGACTCTTCGAGCTCAAGATTTAAATGTGATTCCAATGCTTCCTTGGCCAGAAGCACAGGGGCGTTTGAACGACGGTCCATCCCTGAGGTGTATTAACCCAGGGATTCGCCAACGAGGCTGAGTGGATGGTACCATATTATGACTTAGTAATGATTTGAAACTTGTAGTGACTCGCGTTTCGCTTGGTCATCACCAAGCTTGAACCTTGCGGTATGTCGTTTTCTGAAACGTAGCGAATGATCTCTTCCACACTTTTGGTGGTCTCATAAACGCAGACAAACTCTTTGGACCAACCATTGATCACTACGTCTACATACGTGGGCTTCTTTCGGGTAATGAGATCCAACATCTCACTAAGATTTTCCTCCAAGAGCGGACTGGCCTCCCCTGTTGTCACGAGTTCCTTGGCTATCAGTGCATAAAACTTTGCCGCTAGCGGGATCACTATTCGCGGCTCTTGCTCGAATGCCTTGGGTTCAAAGGTTTCATCATTAAGAACTACACCTGTAAAGCACCATCGGTTAGATTGAGGAAAGAAATTAAAGTCAAATTGCCTGGTGCGGACATGAAACAACTTGATTAAGCCCAGGGTAAAATGATTGATCTCTTGGTCAATGGATATACGCCATATTGGGTCTTTGGCGCTCAACTTCATTCGCTCAATCTCTGCCTTATCCACTCTGGTGTTCGGAGTGCTTTCAACCCACCCTATCAGTAAATCGAATGCGGGAGAATCCTTCCAGATAAACTTCCCCAAGTCAAAGACCTTCTCGCTTGAGACTCCCAAACTGGTGAGCTCATCTACTACCGCAAACCACATTGCTTGGAAGATATTCATCCGCAAATGCGCACCTCCACCGAAGTACGGTAGCAACGACTGGGACTTCCAATAATTCACCTTCCTCGAACTCACACCCAAGTCCTTTGGAGTAATGCTCCACGTAGTAAAAGACTTGGCGACAATTCCCGAAGGCTGTTGGTTCGATAATCTCATATCTGCAAATTTTACTATTTTGTTTTTTACACTTATGTAAATTTACTACGGAAATATGTGTTTACCAAACAGCAAACCCGTTGAATTGATGCATATCGCCACTTAACGAATGAAAAATGCCATAAACCATGGGTTTAAGCGAACCCCTTTAGCGTCTACCTCAAGTAGATTTCACGTAAACACACTGGTTTACAGCACGTAAACAACCACACTATGAACATCCAAAACGAACAATTTCGAAACTGCACGGTGAGTTTTAGGACCACCTCACAGCATAAACTGCAATTAAATCGCCTCTCAGAGTCATCAGGCATGACGCTCTCAGAGTACCTACTCCATGTGGTAAGCAGCTGTGCCGCTCCACTGGATCAGCTCACAGGTGAAGCGAGAGCAGTAAGTGAACTACGAGAGGAATTGAGGAAGCAGCAACTTCAAAACAACCAGCTGAATTTAAAACTTGAAAATGCCGACAAACGAGTGGAGATTGAACAAGAGAACGCGGTAAAGCACATGGCCATTGCCATGACGTTAAATGAAACGATCATTAACCTTGAAGCTGAATTGGCCCAGGCTAAAGCAACTAACGAAGAGACCCGTTCCCTACTTCTAAAGTCGGCACAGAAGGAGGCGCGAATTAGTACTCCGAAAATCGAATCAGAACCATCTTCTGAAGGAAGCGACGAAAATGTTCTGAAAATAGGAATGGTCGGTGTTTTGTTTTCTGCATTAGGAATTATGATGCTCAAACGTTGACGATCACAAGTTCCCGCGAACGAACAGACCACCGCGGCACTAGACACCAATTAATAATCGAAAACCACCATGCACGAAATCAAGATTGGCATCACCCATTTTAAAAAGGACGTGTATTGTATATCGCTCCGCAAGGACGGCGTACGGCACCGCTTTTACAACGGAGAACCCATTGGAGATCCCGATAAGCCCAATCAGCTACCTCTAGAATTGCGATTAAAGGGGTTCCAGGATCTGTTGGTTAAGTACCAAATTGCCCTCAGGGCAGGATGGACTCCACCTGTAATAAACAAAACCACCTCGTCCAAGCCTCGTACGCTTGGTGCCGAGTTTCTGCAAAGAGTATACGAAGACAAGCTTAAGGAAAACCTATCGATGCACTTCAACAAAGACATGAAGAGCTACATCGGACGCATGATCCCATTGGTCAAATCCGAGATCACTGAAGAGACCTTCCAACTTATGCCCGACACCCATCCGCATTGGAACAACACGACCTATAACAACTTCGTCAGATATGCCGCATTAATAGAAAAAGGTTTAGCCAAGTACGGCTATTCCGGGAGCTGGAGTAAAAAAGCCAAGAGGAGAAGAAAAGCAGAGGTACTTCACAAGAAATTCAATCACGTGCCGAGCATCCTATCAACTATTGCCTCCTTCAATGAAGACCTGCACCTATGCGCACTCTTAACCTACGGATGTCTCCTGCGTCCTCACAGGGAAGTACGCGAACTCACTTGGGGAGACTTTAACCCCGAACTCACAACCATTTCGCTCGCGGGTAGCAGGAATAAAGGAAAGCGAAACAGGATCATACCCGTACCTCAATATGTTCGACAGCACTTGACCGGTGGCGCACCTCACCACAACATCTTCTCAGGATTAGAACAACCCTATAATCCATATTACTTCAGCCAGCTTTGGCAACGATTTAAGAAGGAGAACCCCGGGACCATTGCGCCCGGTCAAACCTTATACAGCTTAAGGCACACGGGTGCAATTGCAGTTTACGAGAAGACCAGGAACATTAAGATTCTGCAGACCGTTATGGGTCATTCTGACATGGCAACAAGCTTGACCTACTTAAGGGGGCTAGAAGTAAATGAATTGGATGTGGCCGTACTTCCCGATTTATGAAATTCACCAGACTTCGGTTATGTTCTAAGCATTTAAAACATGTACACCAAGCGCCCTCGCAAGAATTTTAAATTCTAATTCCGCTTAGTCGCGTTAAGAGAAGTAATTAACTGTCTCCCTAAACATGACTGAACTAGGTGAACCTCAACTGATGATTCATAGGCCTATTGCCACATAACCAATGCGCGCACCCTACATTTTAATCAACAATACCGACAACTAATTGAACCCTTGACAAGCCTTTACCAAATTCATATCTTTGAATTCTCCCGCCCACGGTTTGTTTCAAGGTCTCCCCTGGGAGACGTATGTCTAATTCAAACCGTTCTTACACATGATTACTAACGCCAACCAAGGCGGTCTTAATGGCCTCCTTGCGGAACGTGCCTTGCTCGTGAGTTCAATTCGCCGTGCCATTGCGGCAGCGAGCCTCGACGTCAAGGCCCACATTGAGCACGAACTCAACGTTGCGCTCTTTCCCTACGAAATCTGGGTAAGTCTTCCCGACTTGCGCCAGCGCTACACCGAAGAGGATTGCCCCTACGACTGGGTACTCGAGGGCGAATTTGGACTCTCCGCGGTTACCCTCCTGGGGCCTGACGGCGAACAAAAGTTGAGTATGCCTGCTCTGCGCGGCGAACTGCATCCGCGTGATGGACTTCGATGTACCTACCTCCACCTTGGGGTACAAACGCCCGAGGGAGCCAAGGAAAGCTTGGACTTTGCACGCTTCGTAGTGTCCAAAATGGACGAAGTACACGACGTACTTAGGCAAGCGAACGAAACGCTTCAGGCGCCCATCGCGGCGGCTAAAGCAGATTTTAAGCGCTTAGAAACGGTTAACCAAGCACTTCGCGAGGTTACCGGTGGCCGGCACGGCCAAGCGGTCTTCATCCCCCTTTTAGAAGACCATGAGCCGTTTGGGCTTGATTTTTTGATGGACGATGACGAGGGCGGCGGACTGCCGCCCTCTTAATCTGGAAGTTCAATTTGCTGAAATACTGTTGATTAGGAAATATTTTGAAGATAAATTGTGGATTCAAAAACTTTTACTAAATTCACATTATGAACATCAAGAGCCTAGATATGACTAGCGCCAACCGACCCTTCCTGTGGCACGGTGGCAAAACGATGTGGGACAGCGTCCAAAACTGGTAGCACAGGATCCCCTACTCGTCTGACAATGGCTCCGCCCTAGTGCGGCGTTCTTTGGCATTTGGATATACCGAAACCCTCCCAAGCGACGGCTTGGGCACGAAGCGGGTGCGCCCTTTTTGGCCGAAGGGGCGCTTCCGCTCGAATACTTAACTAATTGTATTTAAACATTTTGAAAAACTCACAAGGTTTTTCCTGGATGAACTACGTCCAAACCTAACCAATAAACCCAAACTCATGAGCCAATGGAAGCACCTCACCGACGACGAAGTGCTCGAGCAGGCGGAACGGCATGCCGAGCGCTATACTCAAAACCATATTGACGCTTGGGCCCGCCAAGCGTTTATAGCCGAAATCAAATCGCGTGGCCTTGACCGCGTGTTTGACCCACGTAGAATTCAAATCAGCAAAAACCCTGAATTTCAGGTCGCTGACCGATACTACGGCACCACCCCGAGGATCTTCTTTACCGAAGTGCCCGTTATAATGCCGCCTATGTACTTCCGCTTCCTGCGGAATGAGCATTACCCTTCGTGGTTCGCGTTCCCCGAGCCCGAGTACCGCCGAGTAATGTACCTCGATCTTATGCATCCAGGGCTTTACACCCACTCGTCGGACACACTACTCGAACGCAGCTCACTCAAGATGAGCTACTTCTGTGTACTCAAACGACTCTGCCGCGAACGGCCAAGCGTCCTTCACGTGAACACCCACTTCGGAACCTTCCGAGCGGAACTCGCCGAAGACCTGCTCAACGCCATCAACCAGTGTATTGCCGATAAGGTCGGAATCGACCAAGTCATCGTACATGGGCTGTCCCGAGACCTAGCTCAACAGCTAGTGAACTACCAAGGCCGACGGCTCAAGGATACATGGGCCTTTGTGGCGAAAGCACAACTAATCAATTAACTCAACACTAAATACTTAAACACCATGAAAACATTTGAATTCGGAAGCGCCAAAGGAAAACACTTAAGTGAGTTTGGACTCCAACTGCGATTTAATCAACTCAAGGAGAATCAACTCGTGATCCACGATGATGCGGTACACATAATATTAGTTGAAGACAACATCTATTATGACGACAAGTCTCCAGCCAGTCTCGATGTTGTTGCAGAAGTAGCATTGTTGATACAGCGCTCTCTAAACCTTAAGGCAAATCGGATTCACGTTCACTTTGACCCACCGCGCAACGCAAGGAATGAAGTGAGGATATTGATCAATGTTGCTTTGAGTCAGGCTCTACAATTCAAGGCTAAGCTTCAAAGCGTCCATATTCACTGGAGCATGTTGTCAGAACATCACAATCCGCTCCAGTATGGAGTTTTAGTTGATCCAGCGCTCATCGTTTACCACCCCGAGTAGTATGAACCAGTGGGCCAACCTAACCAATGAAGAAGTGCTTCGCACCGCGGAGTTCCTACAAGCCAAGTACCTCAATTCCAGCGAAGACCTCCTATTTCGGGCTGCATTCGTTAAGGAATTGACGTCGAGAGGCTTGAATTATCAGTTTGATGTTCGAGGGATTGAGCCTTGCCTTAAGCCCGAAGTGCGGGCCGTAGAACTACTTTACCGCAATCGCTACCGATTCTTTTTCCGCTCCGACTCCTTTGATCTACTCCATAAGGAGTTAAACGAAGGTTCTGAAGTGAACTACCCGTGCTTCGTGTACGAGTATGAACAACAGCATATTGGTCGAATACGCGTTGAAGATATCGGGTGGTATGAGGATCCTAAAACAGCTCGTTCATACCCCCATTTTTCGTTGCGAAGGCTGCTGGACCATCTAATGACCCAAGCCGTTACAGGCCTTGAAATCGATGTGTCTTATGGTTCAATGAACGAAGAATCTGCGTGGGCCCTGGTTCAATTCCTGAGTCAGTACCTCTACGACAAGCCCGATGTCTGCTTCGTATGCTTTTGGGGCCTTCAGAAGGACTTAGCCGAAAGGGTCACCAAGCGCCTTGCTCTTTGGCGCGAGGAGCCTCGTCCCAATGCACCGCGAGGTATTGTACTCTTCTAATTCAACAACAATGAAGTACCGAGCCCAGCTCATCCCCAAGCACCCAAACCCTCGGCTTCACGACGCCCGTGACCCGAGGGCCTACGTGGGCGACCCTGCCCCCGACGACCCGACCGAAGCTGACTGGGAATTGTTCTATGAACTCTTCACTGGTCGAGCCGTACAGCCAAAAACCAAACCCCAAAACCCCAAACCATGAAAAACTCAATCTTCTTCATCGCCCTGGCCACCGCGCTGGTCGCCACTTCTGCTTTAGATGCTAAAACACCCCGCCGGTTCCGCAAGGCCAAGCCAGCGCAAGAGACTCCGGCGCTCTTTATCGCTGACTCCTGCGTCTACGGCGACTGCTGGGACGGCGTGGGCACCGCCCGCGACGCCTACGGCGACCTCTACCATGGTCGCTGGTTCAAGGGAGTGCCCCACGGCTTTGGAAGCATCTACTTCAGCAGCGAAGACCGCACCGCGGCCTACGGCGACGGCACCATCCTGATTGCTCGCTTCAATGAGGGCAAACTCGACGGGCTCTGCACCTTTGACCGCCCGGGCAACCGGCGCCTTACGGTGCAGTACAAGCGAAGCCCCAACCTCGACAACTTTACCCTTCAGGAGGGCATTAAGCCGCCCAGTGCGCGCTTTGAGCTCCCCGGGCAGTTTGACTGGATCGGCTACGAAGTTCGCCGCAACGAAATCCTCAAAAAGGACCACAGCGCTCAGGTGCTGGTTGACGTGCACCAGGCACCTGGCGAGGACTACACGCTGAGCACCACGCTGTACTTCAGCGGAATCCCCGTTCCATTTCTCGTAGACACGGGCTGCTCCACCACCTCTCTGAACAGCGAGACCATTCTCTTCTTGCGCCGGTCGGGGGTCGTTCTTGTGCCCGGTAACCGAGAAACCTACCTCACCGCGTGTGGCCCCATGGAATTCCAGGAATACACGATCGACGCAATCTCGTTTGGCGGAATCGAGTACGGACCCTTCACCGTAAGCGAAAGCCAAGGTGACAACCTCTTGGGCATGGACATTCTCTCTTCGTTCGGTGCCCTGAACATCAATTTCGAACAAGGAATTTTAAAACTGAACTGACATGAAACGCACCGCCAAAGACAACATCGGAATCGCTCGCATGGTGAGTGTCCAAACCATTTCACGCAGGTCGCTCGGGTACGGTCTTAACCCCGGAACCCGGCCGCCTGTCGTAAGTCGAATCATCGACGGACACGAAATTTATTCGGACCGAAAATGCGATTTCTTCCTAGGGCAACCTCCTGAAGACCGCGAACACATTCGCCACCACTTAATCGGTAGATTTTACCACCCGAGTCTCGCTTCCACCCAATTCGACTATGGCGGAGACGCCAAGGTGGCGGTCGACACACGCTTCCCAGGCTGGTACGTGCTGTGGATCGGAACCAAGCTTGACCCGGGGTTCATGCCCGGCACCATGCCCTGGTTTTGGGACTACGTGTGCTGGACCCAAAAGGTCAAAGGCGATAGCGTCTACTCTGCTGGAGCGCGCATGTTCAAGTGCTGGCTCCTCGACCAGGGCTTCGCTGAACCTGACGAAGACCACATCATTCTTGATGTCGAAGAGTGGTGGCCGAGTCACAGGCTTAAGCCCCTCTTTAATGCTGTATGTATTCCTCCAACTAAAAATTCAACTGAATCATGAAACCCTTCATAACCATTATCACGCTGGCACTCGCCACCACAAGCTCTCTCGCCCAAAAAGCTACAGACAAAACCAACGACCTGCCCACATACCCACCCCTACCGGCAGGATTGCTCATCGAACCGCCCGCGCATTACCTCCATTGGGAGTGTGACACGTCGTTAGAAGACCAGTCCCTTTTCTTCACGGAATACACACCAACATATACATACCATGTTTTATCCTACGGCGCAACCGGATACGACAGCTCAGCCCTTGTTATGATCAGTTGCCATCAATACGGGATATCAACCACCCCTACCCAAGAACTTGAGACGGCGTTACGCCTTTTTGAATCAGTAGAATGGGACTCGATTGAATACCTAGTTCCTATTAGGGGAAGCTTGAAGCAGCAACACAAGCGGAATACAAGCCTGCCTGAGAATACGCAATTAATTAGAGCCTTCAAGGGACAACGGCTCGGTGATGTAATATTAATTAGAATAGAGGGGCGAGAACATTATGTAATATTTTCAGCTTTATCAACAAATTAATCACAATCAATAACATAATTCAAAGAACAAGTGCCTTTTGGATAATTCGGATTTCTGTAAAATGAATAATTATGATCAATTTTTGAGAGCCAAAGTAATAGATTATAAAGTCCATCATTCTTACTATATACCTCATAATCTGTGTAGCCCAAATCACCCCAACGTAATCTCTTTTCTCTTTTATTAATTAATGGTTGATCGTGCAACATTTTTAATGCTAATTGACCATAAAATGAATTTTTAATTGCGACAATCAGTGTTTCTATCGACGGAACACTAATAAAGCCCAACGATTGAATGTATTCTCTATGTTCCGTCAATTCAGGTTTAAACGTAGTTGGATCAAAAGGTGGTAATTTTTGTCGATATTTCGGATAATATTCTGCAGGCTTATCAAATAAAATTGGAGCTGGATTCTCAAGTTTAGCCAAATCCAAATCCTTCGTCATGATTTCAATTGCCTTCGAGAAATTGTCAATAATCACTGGAGTAACCAAATCCGAGCAATTTAAAGAAGCGGTAATTCGCATAAAATCATGAGCAGAAAGTTGATGTATTCCTGAATTCCATTCTATATTCTCATGACCACCTCCCAATCCACTTTGTGTATAGTTAGAGCTACCAATTAAAGCATAGGCTTGATCGATTATTAATGCCTTCGCATGAAGCGCTTGATTATAGTACAGTTTGTATCCGTTCTTTTCACAGACATCATACAACGACTTAAAGTCGGAAACACCACGAATAATATCGATCAGTTTCCACCTCACATAAATCTTAACATCACGGTGACACATTAGTTCTGTCATTTCCTCCAATACTGAACTTTTGATAAATGCTGATATAAGTAGTACTTCTCGAGAAGATGTGGAAAGTAAAGTCTTGACTTCCTGCCTTAAATCAGAGCCACTAAATAACATACCTTATAATTATTCAAAATTAATTGCCTGAAGATACGACCTCGAACAGTTCAATTATTCTTTCTACAATTAACCAAATTCGTGAAGCATGACGAAACTTAATCATTCATCTGTTGAAAACTTCGTCCGGAAATACACTGGTCAAATTTCAACCAGTGCTATTATGTCATAACTTTCTAAGACAATTCAAATTGAAGAGATGAAGTTTTCTGGACATGAAACATTCTCATGTAGAGCCACTTGGCTTAACAAGGGATGGGAATTTGCAATGAAAGATGGTCAACCTGACCTCAAGGGATTCGCTCAACCTGAAGCCGCTACCTACTTAGGCGTTGGGCGCAACATGGTAAACTCAATTCGATATTGGCTCCATGCTTTTGGGATAATCCAAGAAAACAATGACGAGTCTGCACAAACTGCATCCGTTCATGATTTTATATCTAAGTTGGAAGAGGATGATGAACCTTTAGATGAATTTCTCGAGGACCCTTTAACCCTGTGGCTTCTGCATTACAACTTAGTTAAAACAAATTACGCAACTATTTACAACTTCTTTTTTTTACACTTTATTCCAAGAAAATCAAATGATTCTTTTACAGAGCAAGAATTTCTTAATGCTTTAAAGAGTTTTATAAGAACACATGGGCAAACCGTCCCAAGCAATAAAACACTCGAGAACGATTTCAAGGTTTTAATGGATATGTACTTAGTTAAAGCGCACAAGGCCAATGAAATCGATGATGCCGCCTTGAATATTCTACAACCACTAGAATTACTTTCAAGGCAAAGACTCAATAAAGAAAAAGTAGTTTTTTACTCCCTCAACCGAACATCCATCGAAGATATTCCCGCAGAATTGATTGGTTATTTAATTATAAAACAAACTAATATGAGCAAAAGCGCCGATTTACTTTTCGAGGAAATTGGCAGACCATTCTGTTTCAGTCGGGAAAAATTCTTCGACATATTACACACATTGGAGGCCGAATATTCAGACCTCTTTGTTTTTTCACAAGCAAGAAACACTGGTATCAATGAGTTTCAAAAGCGCCGTACCATCACAACAACTGATTTTTTAAGATTAAAGTACTTAAAATGATTATATCAACAAATATTCTTAGCGACTACTCCAAAGAAGACTTTAAATATATTGTTACACCTTCCGCCGAGGCTGTCAGTGACGAAATATTAAATTCTCTAGACAAACGATACCGCTGTCTGAGCTTGATCGGAAGTTATGGCACGGGTAAGAGTAGCTTTCTTTATGCTCTCGGAAAGTCAATATTAGGCGAAGCAGATTATTTTCCAAAATTAGCATCATCTAATTCGATAGTAGTAAAATCAATCGGACAATATGAATCATTGTTGGATCAACTAGGAAAAGCTCTAAAGACAAAAGCCGAATTAGATTCAATTTTCAAGGCATTAAAAGAGATCGATCAACAAAGTAATAGGGTATATATACTTTTAGATGAGTTTGGAAAATTAATCGAGTTCTCATTAAAAAACAATCCAAAAAAAGAAACGTATTTCTTCCAACAAATAGCCGAGTACATTAATAATGAGTTGAATAATACAATCCTTGTCAGCACCTTACATCAAAGTATAGAAAGTTACACGCAGAACATAAATTCCGTTGACGTAGCCGAATGGGAAAAAGTAAGTGGTCGCTTCTTCAGCATTGTGTTCAATGAACCTATAGAGGTTGTGGCACAGATAGTTCTAAAACACTTCACAAGCAATCGCACAAGACACGTAGAGTTAATAGAAATGACCAATGTCGCGGCGAAACTCAACCTTATCCCTTCTAAATTTAGATCAGAGGAGCTTAACTTCGGCTCTATAGGGATAATGGACGGACTGACAACCTTTGTCGCCATTAGCCTTTTCAGGAAATATGCTCAAAATGAGCGTTCCGTGTTCTCCTTCCTTAACGACCCAAGCTCATATGGTTTAAGCTCTTTTTCTAACTCCCGTTTTACACTACCTGACCTGTACGATTACGTATTAAACCGCTTTTCTCATGTAATCTATTCAACAATTAATCCTGATAAACTCCAATGGGAAGCGGCTGAAAGAGCTATACAAAGAGCAGACAGTCACCAAGAAATCAATCCAGAAGTTTCTCATCGTATTTTAAAAACAATTCACCTAATAAACCTTTTTTCAAAGGAAGCAGGAAAATTTAATTCAGAAGAATTAATAACCTATTTACAGTTTGACAGACCCATTGACTTTAAGAAAATCATTGATCTTTTATTCGCAAAGAACATTATTCAATACATCAATTACAAGGGTCGGTTAACTTTTGTCGAAGGCACAGATGTAAACTTAGAAGAAGAGCTTAAAAAAGCGTCCGGAAAACTATCACTTAATGCGAACTATGAATATGAAATTAAAAAACTCTTTTCATTAGATCCAATCGTTGCAAAACAACATTTGTTTCGCACAGGAACACCACGTCTATGGTACACAACTATACAAGTTGATCACACTAACCCCACAGAACTAGCAATTGTATTACCAACAAATGGACTTATATCAATTTATTTTCAAAAAGACTTTGAATCACCACATGAAATTTTCGGAGCCCCTGTTCTAAAGTGTTTGTGCACAATAAAAGATGAAATCAAAAGCCTCATAGAGCGAATCAGGAAATTTGAAATAATAATTGAAGCGTTCAAAGAAGATAACGTTGTTCGAAATCTTGTACAACTCGAACTCGATTATGCAATTAGGGAACTAAAGGCATCATTTCTAAGAACTATATATTCTGAAGGAAATTGGACATATCTAGGAAATAAACTGGAAATATATTCAAGCAGAAGTCTCAACTCTCAACTTTCCGAAATTTTTGATTCTTTCTATCACGGACATCCCAATGTGAATAACGAATTGATCAACAGAAGTAAAATTTCAGCTTCAATTAATACAGCAAGGAAACGACTTATTGATAATTTACTTACTCAGGGTGGTGTTTTGAATTTTCCCAAAAACATATATCCACCTGAGCGAATGATTTATGACTCCACCCTTATTAAAGAAGGAATAATATGTCAAAATTCGAATCGTTTCACTGTAGAACAGGACTCATCTTATTATTTTTTTTGGCAACGCTTGGACATGCTATTTGAGGAGTCTCGTCACCAAAAACGACCTTTCTCGGATTGCGTTGATTTATTAAAATCTAAACCAATCGGCATGAAAGACGGTTTAATTAAGCTTTTCCTTTCATATTATTTAATAGCTAATAATGATAGTTTCGCACTTACGCATGAACCAACATTAAAGTTTTTACCATTTCTACATGTTGACAGTATCGAAGCGATGTTTTCTAAACCAAAGGAGTTTTACATAAAAAAATATAACTTTGACAAGGTATCAAAAACTACAATAAACTCATTATTTCAATTATTGAATATTGAACAAACTAATAGAGCAGAAAGAAGCGCATTTTTCGGAATTTTCGCTCAACTCACTCGATCGTTCAACCAATTGCCGTCATATACAAGAAAAACGCAACTTGGTCTCCAAACTAAAACAATAAGCCTTAGAGATTCAATAGAGAAAGCCACGGACCCAGAAAAAGCCTTACTAATTGATTTGCCTATCGGTTTAGGATACAAACCATTAACAGAGCTATCAGAGTCAGAATTTTCGAACTTTTACAATCAATTAGAAGTGTGTCTCTCTGATTTGTCTAGTGCATTTCCAAGACTCGTTTTAGATTTCAAATCTCAATTATTGGAAAAGCTGGGGGCTCCAGAAGTAGGGCTCTCCGCTGAAAGAGAGTACTTGAGAGAACTAATTTCCACAATCAATATCGAAACCCTTGGTTCGCAAACAAAAATTATTCTTAAAAGAATGCTATCCCCTCTTGACGATGAAGTTCTTTATTGGAAAGCAATACTTGACGCTGTAGCAGAATTCAATATTGAATCTATTCATGATGAACAAATTGAAATCGTTAGACAGAAAATCAACATTAGCGCTGAAGCAATTCAAAATCTTTTAGGTATGATAAAAACGGGGACAGCTAACATAGGAATTACATTAACAAAAAGCGATGGTAGTACGAAAAGAAAATTCTCTAATCAATTATCAGAAGTAGAAGTTAAAAAAACTCATGCAATTGTGTTAACGTATTTTGAAAAGTTAGATTCAAGAACAAGATTTAATTTACTAACGCACTTAATACAAAAAGAACTATGAAACACTTGTTAGGCATTTCAGGAGGAAAAGATAGTGCTGCGCTCGCAATTTATATGGCCCAATACTACCCTGAAATCTCAATTGAATACTATACATGTGACACAGGTAAAGAGCTAAGGGAAACCTATGAACTTATTGACAGGTTAGAATCTGTACTGGGTAAAAAAATTGTAAAGTACGAAAATTACAACTCAGATATTTCCACAGAAACTAATGCGTTCGATCATTTTTTATCAAGCTACGGACACTATTTGCCGAGCGCTCAGGCCAGGTGGTGTACGAAAAAGATGAAGTTAGAACCCTTTGAACTTAACGTTTCAGATGAACCCACTATATCATATGTAGGTATAAGAGGGGATGAAAACCGTGAGGGTTACATTTCAAAAAAACAGAATATTCAAACAATTTTTCCATTTCGCCGAAATATATGGAGTAGCGATGTGATTGAATTAGTTTTCAGTGAAAAATACTTCAAAACCTTTAAAGAGCACTTTTTAAACCATACTCCCGAAAACGAATTCTCAATTTGCAAACAAGTATTAGAGGAAGGTCTTACAGAAACCTATACCCGAAATCTCAAATGTGACCGCATATTGGACTTAAGTATACAGCGCTTCAATCATGCCGTACACGAGGTATTAAAAATCACCGAGTACCCCGTCGGTAAGCTCGATACGTATCCCCTTTTAGACAAAACCGAAATTTTAAGAATTGACGATATATACAGACTACTTGAAGAAAGCGGAGTTGGAATTCCTGCATACTACCGACCAATAGAGTACGAGGTAGAAGTTGACGGTGTTGTTAAAAAAGGAACCTATTCTCGAAGTAGATCAGGTTGCTTCTTCTGCTTCTATCAGCAAAAAATCGAATGGGTTTGGCTCCTTGAGCAACATCCGGATTTATTCAAGCAGGCTAAAGAATACGAGAAAGATGGCTTCACGTGGAGTGAAGAACCTTTGTCTGAGTTGGAAAGACCTGAAAGGGTCCTTTTTATTAAAACGGAGCATATTAAAAGGATTGAAAGAAAACGTCTCTCCGAGGTTTCTCTAAATTGGAAGGAGGAAATTCTTAATTCCGAAGGACATGGATGCTCGACTTGTTTCATTTAATCTACGATAATAATATCGTCAATTATATCGTCATCATTATCTGCAATGAGTTCCTCTTGGCGGGAAAGTAGATCACTTAGAGTATTTGCAATCTTAGTTTGATAACTTTCCAAAACTGACTGATGATTTTCAGGGGATTCAACTACTGACTTGGTTAAAGTCGAAATCAATAACTCACACGAGATTATTAAATCTTTAGCATTCTGCTCCTTTAGAGGTCCCATAATTTTTTGATAAAAGGGGTGTTCCGTATTAATCAATGTTAATACACGCCCTTGGAAATTCTGTGACTCAAAAAAGACACTTTTATGCAATTGACAATATATTGGAATATTTTTAATACCAATATCTGAATATTGCAACACAGCCCTATAAATATTATCCTTAGGAACACCAGGTAAATGTGTAGCAAGCATTCCAGTCAATTCTTCCTTTTCAGCATCGGACAATCTAGCTCCAGCTCCTAAGGCGTCAATTAGAACACGTTGTGTACCAGCTTGTGGACCGGGGAACCCACCTGGAGTAGTCGTTGGCTCAATTTCCCTACTGTAGGCACTCGCCTGTAGGGCCAACTTTCTTCTCAATTCTTTAATCGCACTAGTGATTTCCACAGTAAGATTATTCATCAAATAAGTCCGCGCAACTGACTCATTATTCGTGTCATAATGCAAAGTTGTTGCATCAGCGACTGGTTTAAATTTAAAACTCTGTTTCGTGTTACTTAAGCCCAGCAACCTATCGACAACATTGTCTGAATCATTTAAAGTCTCATAAGAAATCTCAACACTCCACCATCGGTTCTTTTCCTCAGATACATTGAATAAATTATAGTTTCCACAGTCAATTTCACGACCATTTCGGACCCAACTAATATTACCACCTGGACCATATTTCCCACCAACCATCTTTTTCCGCATTGCTGTCCCAACACCAATAGAACCGGGCGCTTTCATCCCAGGTTTTTGAATATTCTTGTATGCATATGATGCACTAATTGATAGCTTGTACTCATGATTTCGATACTTTACCTTAATATTTCCATGAGTATGTGAAAGTAACGGTTGAAAAAGCGGTTTAACCGTACCACTGTCACTATCAATAAACTCTAAAAGATAATCCTTAGGCCGCAAAGGACCAGGACCATCGCCAAGATGATCTTTCTTAATATCTGCAACAAGTATGTCATATAAGATAGACTGATCTGACATTAAAAAATTAGGGTCGTATGGTCTAATATTTAATGATTTTTTATCATTATTATTTTCAATATTTGAAAATAATATTTTAACCTTTTGACCTTTCAAAAAGTATCGATAAATGCGTCCAAGTAAAGGCTCAATTTTTTTAAACAATATTTCTGGATTCGAAAAGTCAAGTTGATCCGGATTTTTCCAATGAACTATAGTCTTAGGGTTTTCCACGGACGTCTTCGATAAGGCGTAAGTAAGGGAATCACTCAAGACATGTGTTACTTCCGGTACCTCAAGTGTGTCATCAACAATCATCTTTGCCAAATCAATACTAACACAAGCCCAATTATCAGAGGTATTTCGAGAAGCAACGCTAAACGTTTTCGTTTGACTAAAGCTTGAGTTCGGAAGTCCGACACCGAACCGCCCAGTTTTCTTACCATTACCCGGTACATTCCCAGACACGCTGAAAACCACAACACGATTTAACTGCGAATGTTCTATTCCAGTACCATTATCAATGAAAAAAACATCATCAATAATGTAATTTTTTTCACCCATTAATCGAGTACGAAATAAAACTTCAATAAAATTTGCATCAGCGTCAATTGAATTGTCAATAATTTCTGCGAATGCGTACATAGAATTCTTATAATCAGAACTCCTTAAACTCTCTAAATACTTAGGTGTAATTAATTGTGCCATTAATAATTATATAAATCGTTTATATTTTGCTTGTATACTTCATTAATAAATATTACAGTATTCTTTTCATTTCCACCGTTCTTTGTGCCACGCAACGCCCTTCCAAGTACTTGTATTGCTGTGTGTCGTTCATTAAATTTACGTAGTACCAATATACCATTCATTCCTGGAATGTCCACACCAGTGGTTAGGATATCAAAATTTACAATAGCTGTAATTTTCTTATTCCTAAATTGTTCCATAATGTTGGCCCTTTCACTGAAAGGTGTCTCACCAATTATACAAGCGCTTTCTATGCCTTCAATGTTCAACATAGCATTTAAAGCGATCGAATGAGCCCTACTCATTGCGAATATAAGGATATTTTGACCCAACTCTTGAAAAAGCCTACACTTGTTGACGACCGCGTCATTCAGAACTCTTGAATCTTCAGAGAATTCATCAAGCGGTATGTTCAAATAATCATACTCGACCTGAGCAAGATATCCTTGGTCCTGTAGAATTTTAATTGGATCATTCGAGCCGAGAACTTCACTTAGACTTATTGTATACTGATAATAGCTTAGTAAGTTTAAAAAGATATCATCATTTGCCCGCATAGGTGTAGCGGTCAATCCTAAAAGTCTTGCATTATTTGAATTAAGGATATTCTTTACTTTTGGCTCATAGGTACTTGCCGTAGTATAATGTGCTTCATCAATTACAAGTAAATCAATTCTAAAATCCAAAACGGCCAAACTAGCTGAAATTTTCTCGTAAGACGAATATATTATTTGCTTACTGTTACTGTGATCAAACCAATGATTTCGGGTATCAAAATTAAAACCAATATTAATACAATCATCTCCTTTTTCTAGGTGCAATTGCTCAAAGGCCTTTGCCGTTTGATAGAGAAGCTCTCTACGATGTGCTAACCAAAGAACCTTTTTCGCCTTATTGATACGAAACAAATCAATTAAAAACTCATTTGCCGTTCGCGTCTTTCCAGAACCAGTTGGCATAGATATCAAGGCTCTTTGAAAATCTTGCTTATCTAAGTACCAAGAAATACAATAGTCCTTAATACTCTTCTGATAATAGTGAGGACAACCCATGCTCACAATTTTCGCTCCATAGGTTGGGCATGTACATCCTATGTCAATATACTCATTCTTAACTTCTTCTTTCCAGTTAAGACTAAAATTAAATAATTTTACAAAATCGACAAGAGATGAATACATATAATTTGCATCGAGCAAAGGAAGATCTCTTTCAGTGGCTAACTTGTGTAATTCTGAAATATGAAATGTGTTGAGAAATATTATTCTAATATTCAATACCAATGCCACATTTCCATGTAAGTAATATACTAATTCTGAAAAATTTACACTGTCATACTTCGATTCTAAAATTTTTAACGCATCGGAATCTATCCACACCGTCAATTGCGGCCGACTCAATCGACTTACAATTCTATTTAGATCACCAATAAGTTCGTTTTTCATAATCGAACTAATACTTCATTAATAAAATCGTTAATCTTATTGTCAGATCTCAAGTCTTTCATTTCAAACAGTTTATGAATGAATCTTATACTAAATTCCGTGTCCTTAAGATAGATCTCTCTGTGTGATTCATTTATGTGCACTGGGTAACTGTCAGTAAAGATTATTTTGTAAAATTCATTATTGATTTGAACTTCTTTAATTTTTTCTTCACGATCAATCGTATTGTTCAATCTGGTGAAATAGTTATTACTATTTTCGTATCTATAAATATCTATATTCATTAACAAATATTTTATTTCATCTCTATTATTGAATTCTTCCCGGTAAATTGAGATGATTGATTCGTGACTTATTTTATGAAATCCAGTAACAATACTAACAATTCTTGATATCAATAAACTATTTTCAGGTTGGACGGAATATTCCAACTTTGAATTCAACCTATTTTCCTTTGCAAATAGCTTAAGTCTTCGATGAAATTTGGCTTCACCACTTCTTAGTTCATTATCGTATTTATTTATTAGATTTCCACTGGATGTGATTATTGCGTCAATTTCATCTAATCTTAAAAGTACATTATACTTTGATCTCAATAAGTTTTGAATTTGACTAACCTCCCAATTTAATATTGCAGACTGAATAATTGCTAATTTATACATGTGAATGTTATCTAACATATAAGATTATATATCACTTAGAATAAATCTACGACCATCATTTATCAAGTACAAATAAATAAACAATTTGTTCTTAATAATCGAATTTTGAATCTATTCTCATTAAATATAAAGCCAAGGGAACAATGGTGAAGTTTTCTGCTTCGAATAATTAAGAAATATTTTAGTTAAAATGATTGATCTTTACTTAATTAACTATAACCATCAAGCATTGAATTGAATGATTATTGTATTTCAACCCGAACTCGATTATCAAATATAAAAAACTACTTTAATTATACCAAGTGCCTACCAATCGGCTCTTGAGGTGTTCTCCATAGTACTGTTCGGCCCAGAGCGCCTGTCCCTTTGTTAAGTTGTCGATGGGCACTTCAGGGTCGTTGAGTAACATGTCGGTAAGGTTGGCCTTAAAAAAGTCCCGCTCGCCAAAACGGCGAACAATATTTGAGCCTAAGTCTCGGCTGCCCGTCTTGGGCGCAAAGCAATGCTGGTCGTGGCGCTCCTCGCGCGTTTTGCTTGTTTGACCGATGTACACCAAGGTGGTGGGAAGTTTAGCTAATAGTGGGTTCCGCTCGAGAAACCTCTTTGATTGGAGCACCTCGGGATGCAGCTTAAGTGCGTATACCCGGTGATCGCGACGGACAGTATTGAACACGATTAATCCCGATTTATTCGCCGAAAGGCGCACGATTTCAGCTTCGCGCGCAAGGTGGGCCTCGATGGGATCTTCGCGCGCGATTAGTTCGCTGTGTGCCGGGCGCACTTTACTGAATGGCCGGCAACTCTCTTTTAGCGAAACTCGACTCCAGTCTTTGGACTTATGAACTTCGTTTATTTCTGCCAGGTTGTACAGCTTGGAAGAGAACCAAAGGACTTTGGTGGACGCCCATTCCTGCGGGCTTAAACCTAAGGCTGAAAACCGACGCTTAACCCTGCTCGTTTTATAAAGCTCAATGACTAGGGCGGCCAATTTTTTCATGATTTCAAGGTACACTAATGTGTTCGTTAACACGTTTAGCATTTAGTTACTTTCACATCATGAACACCAAACTCCCCCTCCTCTCCCTCCTTCTGGCGTTTAGCCTATACCTTGGCGCGCAGACAGCGCGCAGGGAAGTTCCGCTCAAACCAGAATTTGTTCCGCACACCTGGATTATGATGCCGGCCATTGACTTCTTCAAACTGACTGGATTAACTCCATTGGACAGCCTTACGTTTAATGCATATATAGTGGGCGACGTAAATAAAGAGCACATCTCTGTGATTTTGGAACACATCGAAGAACTCAACATGGACGTGGTATCATGGGTCGAATACAGCAACTTTAAAAATAAAAACGTCAAGAAGATTGCTGCAGATCTTCAGACGAAGTACCAACCCAAGGAATTAGGCGACGATTCCACATGGTTTGAATTCTTCACCCCTGATGCATTTGTAGAACTCACAGCTAGCTCTGCAAAAAAGAACACTATGTCCCTGACCCTAAACGCTTATCAGCTTTACCAATTCATGCCTCCGATTGAGCAAGCAATGGCCAAGTTGGACTCTACTTGGCAGCAGCTAGCAACCAACTTTACCTATGGGGAGCGGGAGGTTGTTCACGATTCAGATGGTTATGCGGTGCGGATTAGTGACGTAACTGCAATGGTGGGCTACTATGTTGAGTTTCCATCAGACCGCAGCAAAAAGCCTTCTGTTGGTATTTATACTAAAGATGATGGCGGCTATGCAGCCATGAAATGGGCTGTAAAAGAATACTACGACATGTACCTAGACGAGTACGAGGGCACCACCTACTGGGTAAAAGACACCGACAAGGATTGGGTTGGCATGGGTGTACTCTTTGATAATGGCGTGCTTTTGAACAAGTTCATCACCCAAGAGGAATACCAGGAATGGATTCAGGATGGGGAAACCGATGAGGAGTAACTTGCTTAAATTAAACGTATTTCCTTAAGTGTCCCAACTCAAAAGACTTGGTAGATTTAAAGCGATTTCCCTCAACCCGTATTTGATAAGCGAAGTGATTTAATATGTGTTCCGCGACTGAATTTAAATTTTGCACGTGCCTAAATCGTGAAATAAATAAATCTGAGCCCCACTGGGTTCTCTATTCCGCTTCACATAAGAATCCGATTTCAATAAAGACAGGAGTCATCTACCAAGAAATACGAGTTGGTCCATTTGACTTTGAAGATTTCGAGCAACGGGTTGAAGCCAGTTTGAGAAGCAACACGCTCTTTGACTTTGACTATAAACCGCGTGACCTAGACTTGATCCATATTGTACTTCCTGACCTGCGTTACAATGTTACCTTTCAGTATCACGGTATTGAAGACGCGGACCACTTTTGGATGAACTTGAAGTTTGGATTCGACTCCATGGATGATTTTAAAATCAAACGATTGATCCAAGGTGAAGTGAAGTTCAATTAATCACGAAGAAGCAGACTTGATTTAATCAACGGAGAACAACTTCCACAAAAGCAGTCGCCACCAAGTCAATGGTGTACTAACAAGGGGGTCAGTGTCTCCTTCTGTTTTGCCAAAACGGCACAACCCTGAAGCGCAAAGCGGCTAAAAGGTAAAGAGCGCCGGTTAGAATCAACAACCATACAGCATCAGACTCCGAAAAGCCACCCATCATTTCAATCAATAGCGAAACAAGTATTTCGACGATAAAAAACTCAAGGACAGTTTTAATGACAATACCTTTCATGGATAGGCTTTTAAACATTTTCGAAGTTAGTCTACGTCGACAAATTGAATTGAGGCAAGTTTACCCTTCAAGCTCTGTAACTCCCTTCGTATCTTTTACCTATGGCAAAATGCACTTACTGCGGTGAAGGCGCAGGTTGGTTTCGGTCCCAACACAAAGAGTGCGCGGCAGCGCACAAACTGGCCGTTGACGACATCGCGACAGCAGTCCGCAATGGATTAGTTGATGGCTTGGATGCAACGGCAATTCGGCCCGAAGTGGAGTCGCATGCGACCAAAGGCCGAGTGGCAACTGCTGCACTGAGCATTGCGATCGGATCAGGAATCGCCCATGCCGTTCAAACCTTTTTAGAAGACCACTCCCTAAGCGCAGACGAAGAACGCGCCATCGAGCGCTACTTGGCCGACCTACCCATTGAGGACGCCACCGTGCAAACCTCAGGGCTTGCAGAAACCATCGTTAAAGCCTCCGTACTGCGCAGCCTGCAAGAAGGTACCGTTCCAGAACCACGCATTTCGCTTAAAAGCGACCTGCCCTTCTTGTTTCAGAAGTCCGAAAAGCTACTTTTTGCCTTTACCAATGTCGAATACTTCGAACAGCGCACCCGAACAGAGTTTCGCGGGCGCAGCCAGGGTGTGTCGATTCGCATCACCAAAGGGGTCTACTACCGCACGGGCTCGTTTAAAGGAAACCCTGTTCAAGTAACCGAACTCCAGTCCCAAGGTCATGGGATCGTGGCGGTGACCACCAAGCACTTGTACTTCGGCTCTGCCATGACCAGTTTTAAAATACCCTTCGCCAAAATCGTAGCCATTCAGAGTTTTTCAGACGGAATCCAAATTCAAAAAGACGGCATTCGTTCTCGCCCTCAAGTTTTTAAAGGGGTCGACGCGTGGTTTGTGTCCAATGTAATCTCCCTCCTCGCCCCTTAGGCCTGCTGGAGTTTTTACCATCCTATGGGATAACAAATATTACCAGTATAGAATTCTACTCCACGAAGGCTCTTAACATGTAATACTCTTAATTCCTTGGGAGAGTCCAGCGGGATTTTTTAATTCCGTCTTATTGTTTGGATGAAAGTTTAATGGGTCGCCGGCAATTGGATTCAAATATGAATTCGACCTTCTAAAAGGATGTTTGCTCAGCTGGGCGCCGCGCGCCAGCGCGGCAATTTGGCCCCTATTAAACTCTGCCTTTACCTCCCCAACTCTTCGAACCGCTGCGTCATTGTCGGATTCCCCTTCGTAAGCTTCTTAATGGTAATATCCTCAGCTTTGTTATTGGCCAATCTTAGGTTGTCCTCCGAACGCACCAAGCCTTCTCGAATTTTTTGCAGCTGATTGATGGTCTTGTCAATTCCTTCAACAGCTGTCATCAAATGTTTGCTCGCCCTATCGTAGTTCATCGCAAAGCCCGATTTGAACTCATTCAACCGTTTTTCAAAATTGGTGATGTCGATGTTCTGGGCGCGAACTTGAGCCAGCTCCGTCTTGAACTGCATCGAATTCATGGCTGCATTGCGGAGCAACGTGATGATCGTTAGAAATGCTTGCGGACGAACCACGTACATCTTTGGGTAACGGTAGGACACGTCCACAATCCCGCTGTTGTAAAGCTCATTGTCGGATTCAAGGAGCGAAACCAACACCGCGTACTCACAACCTTTCTTCGTGCGATCCTCGTCGAGCTTCTTGAAAAAGTCTTCGTTCTTCTTTTTGGTGGCTGTCGCGTCCTGCTCGTTCTTCATCTCAAACATGATTGAGATGATTTCCACGTTCTCGTCATCAAACTCTCGATAGATAAAATCACCCTTGGTTCCCGACGAAGCGTCGTTGTCCTTTTCGAAGTAGACATTCTTGTTAAATGCGGTAGGACGAATGCGATCAAACTCCGTTTTGCAGTGCTCCTCTAAGGACTCTCCAACCATTTTGGTCGAAAGCTTTGTTTTAAAATCTTTGAGGCGATCGATGGCCTCGTCCTTCATGCGGATTTCGTCGTTCTTGCGCTCCACCTCGGAACGCAACCGATCTTCTAGACTTGTACGCAGCTGATCCAACTCCAGCGCCTTGAGTCGACGCTCCGTTTCAAGTTCGGAAGCTAATTTGTTGCGTTCCGTCACAATGGCACTCGTGGCATCGCGAAGCGCTATTTCCTTTTGGAGCTCAAAGCTGGTAAGCTCCGCCTTGAGTTGGACCATCTGCTGCTCCGCCTTGGCTTTAAGCTCTGCGAGCTCCTGCTGCTTGTCGTTCACGGCCTGCTTAAGTTTGGCGTTCGCCTCAACTTCAGCTATTCGAAGATCATTCTGACGGCGCACCTCTAATTCCGCCGCACGCTGCTCTAAAGCCTGCTCAAACTCTTTGGTACGGACTTGGTTTTGAATTTCGGCGTAACCTGCGTCGTCAAGACTGAACGTCTCAGCGCAGTGGGGGCATTTGATTTCGTGGCTCATAATTGGTTTGGTTGTTCTTTGAAGTTATAGGTAATGCAGTGAATTCCGCCCCCCTCCGCAAGCACTTCAGGGGCATGGATGTAGCGGTACGGCATTTGCGCAACGGGCGCTTCTGGCGTTGCTCCATAAAAGGTAGTGCCGTCAAAAACGTAGTTCAGTGAAAGACCCTCTGCCGAAATAGGGTCATCAGACAGGGTCGTCTTTACCGTGATCAACTTGTACCCCGAGTTCCGAAGAATTCGATTCATGTCAGCCTGCCAAAAACGCAATCGGTGCGATGGAAACCAGTCATAGACCAAAACAACATTGCCCTGAAACCAGCGTACGACGCCGTCCAAATGACCAGTGAAATCATCCGGCATCGGAGGCAACCAACGAACTGGTTTATCCAACGCCTTTGTGAGTATCGCATGAATTTCACTCTTTAGGTAGTTGGGATTTTCAGCGAAAATTGCCTCAGAAGCAAACCAATGCCTCGACGTCTCAATGAAGTGTCCGCCGTCAGCGATCAAGGGCAGCCGATTGACTTTGAGGTCGTACCGTGCCCATATTTCGGCAGGATCAAAAATCTCCTCACCAAACTCGTACATGTATTTACATCCGTAGGTGAAGCCAATCATCCCGCCATCTTGGCGCTGCAACGGCATAAAGTCACGAAGCCAAATTGACGGCGCCTCGAGACGCTCAAAATGATCAGGTAACCGTTCACCTGCCTGAAAAAACCTTTGTTGCAAGACTTATCTAAAACCTAAATTACATTTTGGCAATTCCAAATTGACAACCGCATGTTTCAACAACAGACACTTTTCAAGGGGGACAATAGTATTGTAATTCTCCGTACTAATTCCCTGGATCACTTTAGGTAGCCAAGTGATAACATCTTTTAGTTGGAGATTCTCACCGATGACTTGATCTTCTATTTGAAAAGATAAGCTTGAGAATAGGGGATCTACGTCATTAAATAGAAAATCTACTTGAGCATCAAACCGATCTAAATAGTACAAACGAAGCCATGCGCCTCCATCTTGACACAAATTATGAAACTGTCGAGTTAATCTCATATTGGTGTTCTGTAGTTGTCTAGTTGGATCCCTTAATAAAATCGGCAGATCATTAAGAACATCATTGTGGTTCAATTCGGGTTTAACTCTTGCCATAATAAATTGCTCTTTCGTATTTCCTATGTACACAACTTTAGGAATGTCGTTTCCATGGTGTAGTTCATATACATAAGTCCAACCCTGATCAGAAGGGGGATTTTCGAGATTGTCAATTTCCAAGGTCCCATTGTCATAATGGATATCGACATTAATCCAATTTTGCTGGTGTGGCACTAGTTCTTGAAACGTCATATAAACTTTTTTAAATAGTTAAAAATCAAAACCATACTCAATGTGTCCAATTTGCAGTACGCCAACAACTCCTCAGCAAACTTGTACCGAACAGCTTGATCCTTGGACCCAAGTCCATAAAGCATCTGGTCGTAAGCCGTCATAGCCTGAGTTCCATCTTTTACACCAGGCAAAAGCTTGTAGGGATCTACTAAGCCTTTGCCTTCATCAGCCTTGTGAAGACTGACAGACTTTAACAACTCGACATTCGTTTCTGGTTGGGCCTCTGACAAAATTGCGGGCAGCACCACCTTTATGGACGTGCGGCTCGCCATGCGGTGGTGGTAGTAGTATTTTTTTACCACGTCGTCGTGTAAGTCAATTTGGCGCCAGCCACCATCCTTGTCTTTAAGGACGCTTCTAAGCCAAGTAGCTAACCCGTGATCGGTTTGCCCGTCCAAGTCGAGCTCATCGAGGTAGTTGCGAAGCTGGGTGTTCTCATAGGAACTCCACGTAAGCACTGTTCCGCTTGAACCTAAAACCTCGCGAAGTGCGGTAATAAACCGATCGTTGGGCATGCTTGGCTCCGTGTTGAGGTACTCAAAGTGCTCAACTGGCGCGCCAGGAAAAGCAATTTTGTGGCAGGACCACTGAAACAAGACTATCGAGCGGTGCGGCGACATGCCCGCATGGTAGGGGATTGCGGCCCGAATGGCCTCGAAGTCAATGAAAAACAAAGGATAGGTAAGCTCCCCAAAGAGTTCCGAAACCTCTTCGCCAATATGCTCTCGAACGCCTTGAAGCTGAAGGTGCGGAATACCGTAAACCCTCGGCCCCTTTTCGGTTTCCATTAATTCAGGTGAAACCTGATCCAAACGAGCTAACCCTTCAGCCACCAACGGATTGAGCACCTTTGATACACCCGTGTCCCGACGAATAGTAAAGATGTGGGGTTCGGCATGCGCATCCTCACCCCAGCACTTCGCGAAACCGTTGCGTTCATCAGGTTCATGCATTACCCGATACGGACACTTGACGCATGCCATCTTTCGAGGACTTCGAAAAGCTTCAAAATCATCCACGCGTTCAAGGGCGTCAACCATTGTTTGCGAAAGATCCCAAGCCTTTTGCTTTCTAGCTTCAATCTGCGGACTGCACGGCCAAAGTGTCAGCAGTTCTTGAGCTCGCAGTTCGTCCAAGTCCCCGTTATAGAAGACTGCAGTTGCCTTAAATCGGCCTTGGGTAGCTAACTCTTCAACCCGAAACCGCCCATAAAGTCCCTCAACTTGGTTTACCGCATTCTTGTCAAGTAGGCAGAGCATGGGCTCAATTCGGTAGTCGGGTATAGCGCGTTCCACCAGCGCAGTCTGAAACGCCAAGTCGATCAACTTCGGGTCAAGCGACGACTCCTGCTTTTTAGCTTCCTTACCGGTAAGGGTAGCATCATAACCCGAGCTCTTTACCTCAATCACTTCAAGCACGCTGCCCCGCTTGCGAAGCACGTCGATACGGGCTGTTCGGCCTTCGAAGGCAAAAGTCGCTTCGTACAGAATGCCCGATTCATTCGATGCGATCCAGTCCAAGGTTTCGCGCGCCGCAGCCTCTATTCCACCAGACATGCTGATTTCCGTTCCGCCCTGAAACGTAACCTTGGCGAGGTAGCCCACAATGTGGCCGACCCGAGCGAGGCTCTCCATAAAGGCGTTCTCGGTAGAACTCGGGTAGTTGTGCTTGCGGAAGTATAGTTTCGCCAAGCAATCCTCAGCGTGGGTGAAGTCCGATTTCGATAAGTACATAAGAAAAGGTTTGGTGGTCAAAAGTTAAGGCCTAGCCCACCTGCCGCAGCAGGTTCAGGGCTTGATGCTGTTCCAAGAGCATTTGATCAAAGGCAGTCGGCGCTTGTGCAGGAAGCTCAAGGCCCAGTTCTTGGGTCAGGTAGGCCTTGATTTCATCTTCGCGCAACGTGCCGTGCGTAAAAAGTTCGTGAGCCAGACCGACCAAGGCATGCTGGTTTTCTGTGAGCAGCTGTACTGCATTTCGATGAGCATTTTCGAGGAAGTTCGCCACCTCGCGGTCGAGCTGGGCGTCTTCAGACTTAATCGACCAGTCGCATTCGGAGGCAATCGTGTCGGCATGGTAGCGCACCGAGCCTTGCCCCCGCTTCTTAACCTTTAATC
>JACCDQ010039275.1_pt1 | contig 29994 bp, 49 predicted proteins | sample 7446031 | NCBI WGS metagenome assembly JACCDQ01 (sample SAMN15323442, study PRJNA562643) | freshwater metagenome | isolation source: river surface water | place: USA:Blue River Watershed | collected 2017-08-17 | reverse complement strand
CTTTGGGTGGCGCGCTTGATTTATCTGCCTACAACGGTGCGGGCGCTTTTACTACGCTGTCAGCATCTAGCACTGTAACCCTCTCTGGCGGCACAGCCAACGGAGTAACCTATCTCAATGGTTCAAAGGTTCTGACAAGTGGCTCTGCGCTAGTCTTTGATGGGACTAATTTAGGTGTAGGACTCAGCTCTAATTTGAGTGGGCTAAATGTAAATGGTGCAGTTCGCTCACAAAATACTTCGTCAAACATTAGCTACATTGGATTTACCGCATATACAGGGACATCCACTGCGGGAGCAATGTATTCTTACATTGGCGGGGATGGTAGGAATGGCGGGTATTTAAATTTTTCCACAAGCGACTCAGAACAAATGCGCCTCACCTCAACAGGGTTGGGTATTGGTACAAGTTCGCCTGCGGCTAAGTTGGATGTTCAGTCATCTGGGTCGTTGATGCTGAATTTGAACTCAACGGCAAACACGCCGTATATGCAGTTTAGTCAATCAGGTACGGCAAAGTTCTATATTGGAGAATCTTCGCAAGTTGGTGGTGGTTCAGGCTTCTATGACATTTATGCTGTCAATGCGTTGGGTTTGCGTTTCTACACCAACGGAGTGAAAGCCGCCACCCTCGACACCTCAGGCAATCTAGGTTTGGGAGTTACTCCGAGTGCTTGGGGTAGCACTATTAAGGCTATTGAAGTCGGTTCTTGGGGCGCAGTTTCAAGTTCTGGAACTGACGGAAAAGCTGAATACTTAAACAATGCTATTCAGACTACCAATGCAGGTGCATTTGCTTACAAAAATACTGCGGGTGCTTCTCGTTATTCGCAACAACTTGGCGCACACGCTTGGTACACAGCAGCATCAGGCACAGCAGGAAACGCTATCACCTTTACTCAGGCGATGACTCTGGATGCAAGTGGGAATTTGGGTGTGGGGACTACAAGTCCTGCTTTACCGCTTCATGTATATAACGCATCTGCTGCTCTTGCTTATTTTGAAAGTACTAGCGCAAATGGCCCATATGTAATTTGGCGTTCTTCTGGAACAAGCATTGGTGATGTTGGCTCTGGAAAAGGCATTAGCGGCTCAGGAAACGCAACTGATTTTTTAGTTGCATCACGCTCAGGCCCATTATTATTGGGAACAGGTAGCACAGAACGAGCCAGAATAGACTCTAGCGGTAACTTGCTGGTGGGGACTACGAGTACATCAATTTCAAGTACTGGTTTTGTCGCTTTTCCTAATAAAACACAGGTTGTAACAGATAACGCTGGCGCTGCTTTGTATGTTGCAAAAACGGGTGCAAATGGCGACCAAGTTTATTTCTATAACAGCGGGAGTCTTGCTGGCTACATTGGCTCAACAAGCACAACAGTTTCGTACAACACATCCTCAGACTACCGCCTAAAGAACACAATCGCCCCAATGACAGGCGCATTGGCTAAAGTAGCATTGCTAAAACCTTGCACATACAAATGGAACTCTGACGGCTCTGATGGAGAAGGCTTTATTGCTCACGAGTTGGCTGAAGTTGTGCCACAAGCAGTCAGCGGTGAAAAAGATGCTGTGGATGCTGATGGCAATCCTAAATACCAAGGCATTGACACATCATTCTTGGTGGCTACATTGACTGCGGCTATTCAAGAACTCAAAGCAGAATTCGATGCCTACAAAGCATCACACCCCTAATCAACTGAAAGGTAAATTATGACTACGACAACAACATGGACAGTCACACAAATGGACTGCTACCCACAAGAAGCGGGTAAAACAGATGTGGTGTTTACCGTACATTGGACTTGTGCGGGTACAGATGGAACATACAACGCCTCTATTTACTCCACTTGTGCTGTCCCTGCCCCTACAGGCACATTCACGCCCTACGATCAATTAACTCAATCTCAAGTTTTGGGTTGGGTTTGGGCTAATGGCGTGGACAAGACTGCCACAGAAGCAGCTGTTAATCAGCAGATTCAAAACCAGATCAATCCTCCCGTAGTGACTCCCCCACTACCTTGGGCAGCATGATCTGCCAATGGTCAATCACAGAGACTCAGGCCCAAGATGGCTTGATTCTTTGTGCTAAATATCATGTGATCGCAAAAGACGATGACCTATCTGTTGAAACAGAGGGTTATTGGACATTTGACAGTCCTGTACTATCAATTCCTTTTGACCAAGTGACAGAGGAAATGATTGTTGGTTGGATTGAAAAAGAGACTATGCGAGATGGCGTTTGCATCATAAAATCTAGGCTAAAAGAGCAATTAGATTCTCTGAGCAAAAGCCAGTTCACGCCTCCCCCTTGGCAACCTCAGACTTTCACCGTGAAACTGTAAGGAATAACTATGGCTGTGCCGTATGACATTGTTAGCCGAGCGCTAAAAGACATTGGCGCATTGGAGGCTGGTGAAACTCCAAGTCCAGACGCAGCCCTTGATGCGTTTGAAATGATGAATGACATGATTGACCAATGGTCAAACGAAAACATGATGGTTTTCAATGTCACAGAAATCATTTGCCCTGTTATTGCTGGTCAGACCCAATACACAATTGGCCCTAACCCATCAACGATTAACTTCATCGGTGCATCGTTTACAGGCTCAATTGCTGGCAATATCCTCACAGTCACAGGCATTGCATCTGGCGCATTGGCACAAGGGCAAACTCTAAGCGGAACTGGCATTGCAGCTGGCACAAAGATCACGCAGTTTTTGACGGGCGCTGGCGGCAACATTAACGAAACTGGCACATACCAGGTCAGCATTCCTCAGACCGTTGCATCCACAACCATCACGGCTTATTACCAAAAGCCTTTAAACATTGATTCGGCTTTTGTTCGAGTGAACACCACATCCAACGGTCAGCCGATCACAGGCGGTGGCTTGGACTACCCAATGTCGGTTTTGGCTCTCCAAGACTATGAAATGATTGGTTTAAAGACGCTGAACGGCCCTTGGCCCAAAGCGGTTTACTTTAATCCTGGTTCAGACTCTGGAAACCTTTTCATTTGGCCCAGCCCCTCCCAAGGTGAACTGCATTTGTTTGCCAATACCTTGTTCAGCCGTTACGAATCCATGTATGAGGATTTATTCCTTCCACAAGGCTATTCAATGGCCCTCAGATGGTGTTTGGCAGAGCGTTTGATGCCCATGTATGGCAAAGCCTCTGCAACGCAAATAACGATGATTCAGACCTTTGCGGGTCAGGCCAAAGCTACATTGAAGCGCACCAATATGTCGCCCCTCCAAGTGGCACGTTATCCTGATGCGCTGCTTACGGGTAAAGCTAAAGACGCTGGATGGATTCTCACAGGCGGCTTTGTTTAAGGGACTACCATGCCAGATTTCGGTTTTGTCGGCCCATCCTACGAAGCACCCAGCATTTACCAAGATGCTCAAGAGTGCATTAACTTTTTTCCTGAAGTTGACCCCCAAAAGCAACCAGGCGAACGTGGGGTCATTGCGCTTTATCCAACGCCAGGCTTAACCGTCAAAGCTGTTTTGCCCAACCAACAAGAAGTTCGTGGGCTGCATTCGGTTTCTGGTGGTGAACAACTTATTGCAGTCTGTGGGCCTTACGTCTATGCGCTGACAGCCAACCTAGTTCCATCTGTAATTGGTCAACTTAATTCCAGTTCTGGAATAGTTCGGATCACCGACAACGGGGTCAATGTTTACATTGTGGACGGTGCTTATCGTTACACCTGGTATATCTCAAGCCCAGCTGCTGCCGTGTTTACGGGTTCAACAAGTGGCACAACATTGACTGTGACAAGCGTTTCTAGCGGAACAATTGCCATTAACCAGTCTTTATATGGCGTTGGAATCTTGCCAGAAACGGTGATCACAGCACTTGGAACGGGTACAGGCGGAACGGGTACATACACTATCAACAGAAGCCAGACTGTAGCCTCTGAAAGCATGAGTTCTGCAAATGTTGGTGCTGTGGTAACTGCCACAATATCAGGAACGACAATGACGGTTTCTGCGGTCACATCTGGCGTGTTGCACGTTGGTCAAACCATCCAAGGTGTTGGCGTTACTTTAGGAACAATCATCACCGCATTGGGTACTGGAACGGGCGGTGCGGGAACGTACACATTAAGCACTTCTAGCACCGTTGGAAGCGCAACGACAATGTTTGGGCTTAACTTTTCTGTTTTGCCATCCACAGACGGTGCGTTTAGCGGTGCGAACACGGTGGATGTGATGGACAACTACATTGTCTATAACAACCCAACAACGCAGCAATGGGGATCAACAGACCTTTTGTCGCCTATCTCACCTAATACCAGTTATTCGTTGAAAGACGGTGCGCCTGATGACCTGGTGGCTTTGATCGTTGATCACCGTGAAGTTTATTTGATGGGTGAGATTTCTTCTGAAGTGTGGACTGATGTGGGAACTGTACCGTTTCCATTTCAGCGCATTCCAGGCACATCTACCCAACACGGTATTGCAGCACCATTTTCCTTATATCGCCTTGGAAACTCATTTGCTTATGTCTCACGAAACAACCGTGGACAAGCGCAGATCATGCAAATGCAGGGCTACATCCCTCAAAGGATTTCAACTCACGCTGTAGAGAACACAATCGCTAATAAATACGTTGAAGATGCGGTGGCGTGGACTTACCAGCTTGAGGGCCATGAAGTCTATGTGGTGACATTCCCATCACTTAATTTGACTTGGGCCTATGACGCAACCACTCAGATGTGGCACAAATGGCTCTACACGGCAACTGATAGCACCTATGAGCGTCACCGTGGCAACTGCTGCGCTACTTTTCAAGGTCTAGTCATTATTGGCGACTATGAGAACGGCAAACTGTATGAATTGGACAAAACCAATTACACAGATGACGGTCAAACTGTCCGCAGATTACGCAGAGCGCCTCACCTGGTGACTGAATTTCAGCGTCAATATTTTGATGAATTGCAGATTCAATTTCAGCCAGGCGTGGGAACAACTGGTTTGTCAGCGCCTTTTGGTCGATATATTCAGAATCCCTATTACATTCCGCCTGATGGGACGTTAACAATTGGGCCTTTGGATACTGTTTTCTTGAGCGATTTGGCTACAATCAACCAGAACACTCCGACAACTTATCCACAGGCAATGTTGCGGTGGTCAAATGATGGTGGTTCTACCTGGTCAAATGAGCATTGGACGGGTGTTGGTCAGCTTGGAAAGTACAGAAATCGTGCCATTTGGCGCAGATTGGGAACAGCCCGTGACCGTATTTTTGAAGTTGTGGTGACTGATCCTGTGAACTTTGTCATCATTTCAGCAAACCTTAAAGTGCAAGGGGCAGAAAACTAATGGCTACTTCAGGATTATCCACTACACAGCAGATTAACCCCTATCCACAAGCGCAGTTTTTGGATGTGGCGACTAATCGCCCCTCACGGTCTTGGCAGCAGTTTTTTTTGAATTTGCTTAATTTCAGTTCTGCCACAACTGCCACAGCGGGTTCTGCAACACTCCCCGCTAATCCTGTTGGGTTTATGAATGTCACCGTAAATGGTAAGCCGTACAAAGTGCCTTACTACAATGTTTGAGAAAGTTTAAGTCATGGACAACACAATAAATTCATTAGTTTCTCAAGCTGTTGGCGTTACTGATCAACAGATCAGAGACTTTTTGGCAACTAGCCCAAGCGATGCCCAGATCGTCAAGGCAATGGAACAGTACGGGGTTTCACCTACTCAATTGGCTACGGTTGTCGGAATGCCAGAAGGTCAAGTGGTTGCTAGGATTGCTGCAACAGTTCCTCCCAATCAAACGGTTACTTTGGGTGACACGATTGTCCAGCCTCAATATCAAACAATTGGTTCAGGTCAAGATCAGCAAATTGGTGGCCTCCAAAACGTCCTGACCTATAAAGTTGGCGAGAATCAAGTTGGCGGTGGTTACAACCAATATACACCCTCTGGCGAATTAGAACGCACAGGCACTCAACAAAAAGTTGACAGCAGCTTATTGCCCTTTGCATTGGCAGCTGGTGGCATGATGCTTGGCTTGCCTGGCGTTGGTGAAGCCGCTGCGGGTACGACTGGCGCTGGCGTTGGTGGCTTGTCTGCCTTGGAAGGCGGCTCTACATTAGGCTCACTTGGTTCATTAGGCACAGCGGGAACTGTAGGCGCTGACCTGGCGGGTCTAAGTGGCATCCCTGCGGGGACTGGTGCATTGACCGCAGCTGAAAGCGCAGCATTGGGTGGTGCAGGGGCTGGTTTAGGCGGTGCAGTTACTGGCATGGGAACAGGCACAGGACTTACTACTGCTGGCGCTGGTGGCCTTGGCGGTGCAACGGGCGCAGCTGGTTTGGGCGGTGCAACAGGCGCTGGCCTAACAGCTGGAACTGCGGGTTTAGGCGCTGCTGGATTAGGTGCGGGCTTAGGTGGTGCTGGCACTATTGGCGCTGGCCTGGGAAGCACTTTGGGAAGTCTGGCAACAGGCGTGGGAACTAGCGCATTAGGCTCAACCCTTGGCTCTACGCTAGGTTCAACTTTAGGCTCTACATTGGGTAATACCGCTGGCTCTGCCCTGGGGACTACTTTGGGTCAAGGTTTGACTTTATCTGCATTAGGTAATTTGGCTGGAACTGGTGCAAATGCTGCCGCCATCGCAGATGCTAGAAACATGATCAACCAATATGGCACGCAAGCGGGAACAACACTTGCCAATGCTTATCAAAATGCACAAAATTTAGGCACAGCCAACCGCACAGATTTGGGCAACATTTACGCTAATACTGCTGGCAATTTACAAGATTTGTACAACCAGCAAGTTGGTTATCAAGACCCATACCAAAACATTGGACGGGCTGGCTCTCAAGGTCTGTTGGCAAATCAAGACTATTTGACCCGTCAATTTACCAATGCTGACTTGAACGCTAATTTAGCGCCTAATTACGCATTCCAATTGGCTCAAGGCCAGATGGCTAACCAACGTGCTGGCAACATGGGTGGTGGTGCTTTGGGCGGTAATGCTCTACAAGGTTTGCAACGTTATACCCAGGACTATGCGGGTAATGCTTACCAACAAGCATTTAACAACTTCAACACGCAACGCCAAAACATCTTTGGCAACTTGTCTAACATGGCTCAGACTGGCACAACGTCAGCGGGTCAATTGGCTAATTTGGGCGCTAACTACGGCTCTAACCTTGGTTCTTTGGCCTCCAACTATGGTGGCAACCTGACAACAACTGCTGGTCAGGGAATGAACGCAGCCAACGTGTATGGTTTGAATGCTGCTAACCTGGCAACGGGTATTGGTTCAGCCCTGGCAAGCAACGCCACAGCTGGTGGCGCTAACACAGCAAATGCTTTGAGCAACCTTGGAAACACGGCATTGCTTGGCTCTATGATCAAAGCGACATAAGGATAAATCATGGCTGACTTTTCAATGAATGTGAATTACCCAAAACCACAAGGTTCAAGCCTTGGGGATTTGGTGAACATGGCTTCTGGTATTCAAAACTATCAACAAGCTCAGCAGATGAATCCTTTGGTCTTGGAAAAGGCTCAGATTGAAAATCAGGTTTTGCGTCAGAAAAACGATGAGCGTTTGAGACTGCAAGAATTCACCAGCAACCCTGACAATTGGCAGACCAACGGTCGGATTGACATGGACAAGCTGAACTCTGTCATTCCAAAAATTGCCCCGTTGACTGGTTCTGATGTAATTAGTTCTCTGAGCCAATTGCACACAAGCCAAACCAATGCAACAAAAGCCAAAAATGCTATGACGCAAGATATGCGTCAAATTGTTGGTGGACGCCTGGGAATTTTGGGACGCATGGGAATTGATGATCCAAAAACCATCATGGGTGAATTGGATCGTTTGAAAGCAGAAAACCCAGACAGCCGTGAAGTGCATGACTTAATTGAGGCTTACAAAGTCCCATTGAGCAAAGCGCCCCGTGGCCCTAATGTTGTTAAAGACTTAATTGCCCAGGAACAATCTTTGTTGTCGCCAGCGCAAAAAGAAACTGCTTTGACTCCAAGCATTAGCACAACAGCGCAAGGTCAAACCATCCTTACGCAGCCAAGCGTGGCGGGTTCTGTGCCAACAGCTACTGTCGGAGTGGCTGGCGGTTTGCAAAACACTCCAATGCAGCCTGGTGGCCCTGTGCAAAAGCCTGTGCTTGGCAATATGCCATTGCCTTACCCTGTCAGAAGCGCCTCACAGCCTTACGCACCAGAGCCAACAGAGGCAGCAGATCAGACAGCTGGTCAAGCCTATCGTTCACGTTTGGTTGAAGCCCAAGGCGGTTTAACCCAGGCCCGTAGGAATACTGAAGAAGTTATCCAGCAAGCCAACAAAATCGGAAGTGACCTTTACTTTTCTAAAGGCGGCCTCCCTGGTCAAGTTGAACAAAAAATTCGCATGGCGGTTGGTAGTGAGCAATATGATATGTTGGCTAAAGATTTGGCTAACATGGCGCTTTCAAATGCCAAAGCAATGGGCGGTCTAGGCAACACCGTGGCTGGCCTGGATATGCAAGCGGTTGCTAACGGCACAATCAAAGTGCCTCCAGAGGTTTTGACTAAAATTGCCCGTAGGGTTCAGGCTGACCAAACCAACATTGATATGCAAGCCAATGGCGCACAAAAGTTTGCGCAGCAGTTTGGTGACAACAACATGAAGGCTTATCAGCAATTGTGGAATGCAAATGCTGACAGCAAGATTTTTGAAGTTATGAACATTTATAAGGACATAACTGACCCAACGCAGCGCAAGTTTGAGATTGAAAAACTGCTTGGAAGTGACCCTAAAAAGCGTCAAGAGTTCTACAATAAGTATCAGAACATCAAGAAATTGTCTGAAACTGGAGGTTTGTAATGGATGAACTTGGCGCACTTATTTTAGGCAAAGCGCCTGAAGCCAAAGCCTCTGTCGTTACAGATGAATTGCTAGATCGACTTAAAAAGGTTGAAAGCGGCAAAGACCCGTTTGCCATCAATAAAGATACGAAGGCAATGGGCGCTTACCAGTTTATGCCTGAGACTGTGCAAATGCTGCACAAGCAAGGGATGAAGTTCAATCCCTTTGACGAAAAAGAAGCCCGTGGCGCAGCCAAAGCATACCTAGAACAATTGGTTCAGAGAAACAATGGCGATGTAAACAAAGCATTGGCCCAATATGGCGGGTTTGTCACTAAAGACCCGTCAAGCTATGTCAACAAGGTAATGCAGGGCGCAGCGCCAGCACAACAAGCCCCTGAAGATGAATTAGGGGCAATGATCCTTGGCAAACAAACAAGCAAGCCCATGCAGCCGACATTTGACGGTGGTGCGGGGCGTGGTTCTTACGCAGGGTTTGATCCCCAGGCTAAAGCAATAGCTGAAGGCCAGTCAACCCGTGGGCCAAGACAACCAAGCGGCAACGCAGCAGTTGACCTTTACAACCAGTTTCAGCAAGGCAAACGTGCTTTGGGTGAGATTATTACTGCACCCTTGGCTGGCGCTGCAACAAGCGTTTTAGGCCCTGCGACTGGCATTGTTGCGTCTTTGCGTTCTGGGCAATATGGCACGCCTGAAGGCATCCGCATTGGTCAAGAGCAATCAGAAAACTTACAACGACAGCTATCACCAGAAATTAGAACGCCTCAAGCCCAGGCTGTTTTAGGTGGGCTGCAACAAGCGTTTGAAGCAAGCAAAGTGCCTCCAAGCATGATGCCTGAATTGGCTGGTTTTGCACCGTTGGCTGCGCCAGCTGCGCAACAAGCACGACAGGCCGTTGGTCAAGTTGTTCAAGCTGGCAAACAAATACCAGGCACTATTGGCAAACAACTTGGCGTTGGTGAACTAGAGTTACAAAGACAGTTTGAGGCCAAAGGCGGTCAACCACAAGTACAACCCCAAGCCAAGCCTGGCAGCATTGGCGCTGCCAAGGTTGAGAACAATCCTTACGCTGGTCAGATTACGGGTGAAGAATCAGCCCGAGGTCAATTTCCTCAAGTCAAGTTGTCTAAAACTGCGCAAGATGTGCCAATTACTGAACAACAGACCAGGGCGCAAATTGCTAATGAGATTCTTGGCAACACGGGACAAGTTCGCCCAGGCGTGATTACGGGCAACGAAAATCTGTTGCGCAATGAACACACCAAAGCAAAGATGGCAAACCCAACGCCAGAAGGTGAACTGTACAAACAGCAAATTGCCAATGAACAAGTGGCGCTGTCTAACTATGCTCAAAAGCGCATTGAGAACACAGGCGCAAGCCCAACATTGATCACGCCCTATGAGCGTGGTCAGCGTATCAATGACGCATTTGCTGGTGAAGAAGGTCTTGCAGGGTTCTTTAAAGGCGAGAAAAAGAAACTGTATGACGAAGTTACCCAAAAGGTTGGCGACAACCCAATCCAAACCAGCAACGTTGAAAACCTTTTTGGTGACAAACAATTTAAAGCTGGCCTTGGTCTAAAGGGTAATGAAGGCGTTGCCAAAGCTGCTGAAGATTTGATCAATCACGCTAAGACTGTCGGTTTCAAAGATGAAATGGGCAACGTGTATGCACCTAATACTGTGGGCGCATGGACAGCCGTTCAAAAGGCTTTAAATAGCAATTGGACAAAAGACAATGCTGGCGTGATTAAGCAAATCAATCAGGCAATTGAGCGTGATATTGGTCAGGCTGGCGGTTTAGACTTGCTCAAAAAGGCTGACAGTTTGCACCAGGCCGAAAAGGTTTTGTTTGGCTCTAAGGGCATTAAAGAGATATTTGGCGACATTGACCCCAATGGCGTTCAAACTGCCACAGCTTTTGACGCAATTCCTCAGAAGTTGAACAGTATGCCCCTTGACCAATGGCGGCACATTTACGACACAGCTGAGAAAGTTTCCAAAGGCACTATTTCTGGCCCTATTGATAAGGCTACGGGTTTGCCAAAGTGGACTGTGGAAGTTCCACAAGAGCTGCGTGTTTCAGCCCAATCTGCCATGAATGAGATGCGTGGCAACTTGGCCCGTGAAATCTACCAGGCTGGCGCTGCCAAAGCGGGTGAGTGGAATCAGAATGCTGTCAATAAGATTTTGAATGCCAGGGCAGACAAGATCAAAATGGCGTTTTCACCTGAAGAACAACAAGCATTTCACACGTTGAACATGGGTGGATACTTGATGCCAGGCGTTCACAGCTATGAGGGCGCTGGTCAGCAATTAAGACGAGTTGGCCTTATTGAAGGTAATCTTGGCAAACTTGGCACAACAGCTGGCGCTGGCATCGGTGGCGCTATTGCAGGGCCAGGCGGTGCAGCTGTGGGTGGTTATTTGGGCGGCAAAGCTGGCATGGCTGGTTCAGAGAAACTTGCTGCCAAAGCATTGACTAAAGAAGCACAAAAGTCCCAAAAGGAAATGCAGAAGGCATCCCAACTTGGCACAAAACTTTCAGATTTAGGAAAATAATATGGCAGTCAATCTTTCCCCTATTGGTAACGGTTTCCAATTCTTTACCAACACAGGCATTCCCCTAAACGGTGGGTACATTTACACTTACCAGGCTGGCTCAAGCACTCCCCTGGCGACTTACACAACGTCAGCGGGAACTATTGCCAACACCAACCCTATTCAATTGGGAACAAGCGGACGTCCCCCACAAGAGATTTGGTTGACTGAAGGTTACTCTTACAAGTTCATTCTGACCGACTCTGCCAACGTGCAGATCGCCACTTACGACAACCTTTATGGCATTCTGGGAACAAGCGCCAGCGTGACCCCAATTCCCTCTGGTGCGATTGTGATGTGGTCAGGCTCTATTGGTTCGATTCCTACTGGTTACTATTTGTGCGATGGTCAGAACGGCACGCCAGACTTGCGTGACCGCTTTGTGGTGGGTGCGGGTAATACTTACGCTGTGGGTAATACTGGTGGTTTTACTTCAAGCGTGGCTGGTTCTGGAGGCACAAACTTGCCTTTGTACTATGCGCTTGCGTTCATCCAAAAGGCCTGATATGTCTGACATTGATTTGGTTAAATACGGGGTTCTTTGGCAAAAAGTTGAATCAATGGAAGCCAAAATTGACAAGATGGAAGCCCAGCTGGAAACCCTGGTTGAATTAGCCAACAAGGGCCGTGGTGGGTTTTGGATGGGCATGGCTTTTGTATCGGCTATTTCATCGGTCTTTGGATACGTCAGTCATTACTGGTCAAAATGAAATGGTTTCTTGTTGGACTGCTAACAATGTGTTTGTTGGCAGCATCCCAACAGAAATGCGTTGTTGCTGACTTCTACGGTTTAAGCTGGCTTGGAAATCCATCAGAGCGTCATCTGCGTTTATCTCAATGGTTAAGCGTCAATGGCGACTTATGCACGACTGATCAAATGCTTGCGATTTGGAACAACCTGGCAATGTGGGCGGGGACTGCTGACAGTTCAGAACTGCGTGCCAAGATTCTTCACTTTTATGCGAGGGCGGCTGAACGTGAAAAAAAATGATCCAGCTTCACAAGTGGTTTCCATTTGTCTTTCCCAAAGAATATGACGTTAAGCAAATTGCTTTTGAGAAACGTGTTGAAAGATTAGAATTTGAATATTTACAAGAAGAAAAAGCGCAAAAGGTGCGTGAGGCCGTAGAAGCCTACGATTTAGAGCTGTACAACAAGCGTGCCAGGCAGACCACAATTGAGTTGGAGATATTTCAAAACCGTAAAAGGTTTGACAAATATGTATGAGGCAAGACGATGCAAGACACAAAGGACAAACTGGTTTATACGGTCACAATTTGTGTGACCCTTACCCTGTGTTTCTCCGTATTGGCTATGGTAATCAGCTTTATGTTGGGGCTATGGGCAAAGGAAGTGGACAACGCAGAAATCTTCAAAATGATTTCACCAGCATTCAGCACCCTAATTGGAGGGATGATTGGATTCCTGAGTGGTATCAAACTAAACCAGAGCGAAGATTCTCAACCAAAGGAGACTGAAAATGTTAGGACTGGATGCACTATTGCAAGTGGGCGGGAAGCTGATCGACAAACTGATTCCTGATCCAGAGGCCAAAGCCAAGGCGCAGCTTGAACTGCAAAAGATGGCTCAAGACGGTGAGTTGGCGAAAATGGCTAACGAAACCAAACTGTTTGAGGTTGAGCAAAACAACCTCACAGAGCGTTTAAAAGCTGACATGGGTAGCGACTCATGGATGAGCAAAAATATTCGCCCCTTGACCCTTGTATTCCTTTTGGTAGCCTATTCTGGGTTTGCTATTGCATCCATCTTTGAATATGAAACCCGTGGCGCTTATGTTGAGTTGTTGGGCCAATGGGGAATGCTTGTAATGTCGTTCTACTTTGGTGGACGCACAATGGAAAAAATTGCTGATCGGGTGAAAAAATGAACTTGACTGAACACTTTACTCTTGAAGAACTGACGCACACAGATCACCGTGAATTCGACAATATCCCTAATGATGCAGAACTTGAGAACATTAAACGCCTGGCTGAATTCCTGGAACAAGTCAAAACTGTCCTGGGCGGCAAACCCATTATGGTCAATTCAGCTTTCCGATCAAAACAAGTCAATGATGCTGTGGGCAGTAAAGACACTAGCCAGCATCGGATCGGCTGCGCAGCTGATATTCGTGTTCCCTCTATGACCCCTGATGAGGTGGTCAGGGCTGTGATCGCTTCAGACCTTGGATTTGACCAGGTAATTCGTGAGTTTGACCGCTGGACGCACATCAGCATCCCAAATGAGGCAGCCCGTTCACCCCGTAAACAGGCGCTGATCATTGACAAACAAGGCACTAGGGCGTTTGCTTGATTAAGTTCTGGCGTAAATGTCGGCCTGTGGTTCTGGAAATCCAGCAAGACTGACAAATCCATTTGTGGCCCATGTCGATCCCGCCCTCTGGTGGTCTATCCTGGTCACATTTGTTGCAGCATCTGTACGGGTGCAGGGGCTGTTTGTCGTTTAGGCCGATTGGATACATTGCCATTCTCTTTCGTTGCGTCCTGAGTTTGATTTGACTTTGTTACCAGTCAGTTCAATCAAACCAATTACTTTCATTTCGTTTAAGCGCCTGGCAACCTGGTTGCTGTCCAGGTCTGTGTGCGCTGAAATCCCGTCTTTACCCAAAGGACCATGTGTTTGGAGGCATTCCAAAATGACCTGGTGATGCTGGGAGACAGAATCTTTGATCGACTCTGCTGCCTCAAATGAGGTGATTGGATCGTTGGCCCTGACTCTTGGAAAGTTTGGCATGGCAAAAATTCTTTTAAATGTGTCTTTATAGTCCATGATTATTCCTAAAAGGTGGGGCTACGACTGTTCGTCCGCAAGCTAAATTGCACAGCTTTCACCCCGTAAACTCAAAAATCCATGTCATCGTCCTTTGGCAAACCCTGGTATTCCTCTTTGGGTTTGGGTGTGTTCAGATAGGCCCAGCCGTTCCAGCCGCCATCCATTAAAGGGATATTGTCCAACTTCAACATTGGGCCGTTTTTGGTTTCAATTACAGAGCCAATGGTTTGATAGCGGGACTTTTCCACACCATCTTTGTTTTTGTATTTTCCAGAAACAACGGTGATTTCATACAGTTTAGACATTCTTGACTTTCATGAGTTTTATGATTTTGTCATCCAGTTCGGCTAAGAATTGGACAATTTCGGCTTCTATTTGCTTGATGAAAGCGTCATCCCGTGGGACACGTTTCACAAACAACTGAAGTTCTGCGGGTAGGCGATTGTCAAAGCTGACGAAATCGCACCACTTACGCCCTGTGCAAGCCATCTGGAATTGCATCTGCGTGTTGTATTTGCCTGGCACAGTTTGACTGAGCAAAGTCTCAATGTGCGTGGCTGTGTTGGGGCATTTGATTTCCAGCAACCCATCATCCCCTACAAGGCCATCAGGGGACGCACCAGCCATTTCAATTGACGGGTGAGGCACAAACCCCACTTCATCGACTAAAACGTTCTGAGCGACTTCATAAGACAGCCTGGCAAGCGGTTCTGTTTCTGTGCCGTGTTGCATGGCAGCGTTGGTAAATCCCTCTGCCTTTTGTTTGGTCAGGCGTTCGCACACCAGCTGCGCCATGTAATTGTCTCGACTGGTTGAATAACCCGTTTTGGTCTTGGCGATAACGTCAGCCACACGGGAGGCCGTGACTTTACCAATACGAGCCTCAAACCAGGCGTCTGTGCGTTGTTCGATTATTTCAATCATGCTTCTCTCGCTTTCATCATTGCGTCTGCCATCGTGTAAGATTCTTTTGCAACTCGGTGTTCATATAAATTCGTGCCAGTAATACCAGGAATCTTTTGCAAAAACAATTCCATTGCCTTGGCCGCAAAGTAATCACGCAATGACATACCATTGCTACCACTAACAATTACTCCCTTGTCATCAGTAATAATGCCTGTTGGAAATGCTGGTTGATTCATAACGGTGCGTCCTCAAGTGCTGTTTCGGTAATGTGATCGACTAAATATTGCAGCAGTAAATGGGCAATATCCACATCGGTATTTTTGACGTAAGCATTGACCAGTTCCATACTTTCCTGAACATCAGGCTCATTAGGTAAGCCTCTCTCATCAAGTGAGCCACTTTCAAATGGCGTGTATTCCAAATAACACACCAGGTCAACACCCTCAATTTCGCATTCAAATTCAATCAGCCCCTTGGGGCAAGCTGGCGTGTTCATAATTTGGCCTTTACTTTGTCTTTGGCTGCAATAACTTTCTTCTGCCAGTCTGCATCACCGTTGCAAGCTGCATAAGCGGCCTTGTAAGCTGCTTTCAGGCTTTCCTGGTCTGTTGATGCCTCAATAGCTGCCAAGTGATCTACCAGGGCGTTTTCATTGACTGTCTTTTCAACAACTGTCTTACGACTGGCTGCATTACCGTCATCATCCTCTGGGGCTATGCCACAGGCCGCCATCAGGCTGTAACGCCTGGCGTAAGTCAAAGCCGAAGCGTAACCCTGCGGATCGTGTTTGACAGCTGGAAAATGGACAATCCCGCACTCCAGCATTTCGCCAGATTCGTGGACAAATACAGTCTCAACCATTACACCGTTGGCGCAGTCATAGTTTTTCTGAAGTAAGAAAATGCCGTTATCATTTAAAGCGTCAATAACGGCCTCAACGCAAGCGGATAGGTCAGCATAGCGTGAGCGAAAATGCGGGTTTGTAGAGGTCTTTAAAGCTGGCCCAAAGGCCTTTTGTGCTTTGACCAATGCTGTGGCTAGATTTTTCATGCTTGTTCCTGTGAGAGTTCGAGTTGGATTTGTTTAAGTTGTTCTGAAGTAACGTTGATCAAATAGCAAAGGCTGCGGATTTTGGCTTGCAGCATTCCGACTTGAAAAGCCAGGCGATCCCGTGGGTCTTGGTTTTCGTAGATCGTGGCTGCTTGCTGGGCCACTTGCGTGATGATGTAATCTGCGTTCATGATTCGTCCTTTAAATAAGCTGTTAGGCGTTTAATACGGTCAGAGTGATAGTCAGCCATGCGCTTGGCGTATTCCTGGGCGCTGAGAGCGTCTAATAGCTTTCGCTGGGCCTCTGCAAGTTCTTTGGCAGCCAGTTCTTTGGCTGATGGCATACGCCAGTATTCTTTGATCTGTTCAATCATGATTAACCCCTCCAGGCCAACATCACGCCCCAGCCGCCAAAAATGATGATGGCTAAGACGCATTCAATTAAAGTGGTGATGATTTTTTGTTTCATGGTGTTTCCTTAGAGGGCCGAAGCCCTGGTTAGTTAATTTGGAATCAAGTTCTGGGTAATGGTTTTTTTTGCGTCTTTCAGTCTGGAGAAAGTCCAGCGAAACTTGCCATCAACAAATAATTCCCAGCTGGATGAAAGCGTGTTGCAACGAAACCCGTAATCCTGGACACGAACAATGGTGATGTTGCCCTGGGTAAAAACTGTTTTGCGGTTCATGTGCAGCCCCTTAAATGCGTGAGGGCTGTGAGCCAACTAATTCACCATCTGCAATCATGAACAGAATGGTTTTGGCAATGTTTAAAGTTTGTCTGGCACGATCTGTGTCCAATGTCATCAACTCTTGAGCGTCAGACATAAGGCCAGCAACAACCATGTTGCCGCCTGTAAATTGGTAAGTGAGAGATTCTTTGACTGATTCAATGTAAGCGTCAATATCTGCAAAGCCATACATTGAAACGTTGCGGCTGATTTGTGTTGCGTTTGTCATTTTGATTTCCTAAATAGACCCCGAGAAGTTCAGGGCATGGTTGAATTATAAGCCAGCTTAACAAGATTGACTAGGTGAATTCCCTTAAATTTGCGTAAAAAGCAACAGTTTCAGCAATTATTTTGTCAATTTGGGCGATGACTGCCTGGTGCTGCGTAACGATGGCCTTTTCTGTGGCTTTGCCGCTGGTGACAGCCCAGGTCATTTGATAGTCTTTTGTTACGGTGAAGTAATACATTTCACCCTCTTTGCGACTGCCCGTCACGGTGGTGGTGATCAGGCCGCTACTGCGTTTCATCGTTGCAATGGCAATGCGGGTTTCATCGTCCAGCGCTGCCAACGTCACAGCTTTCCAGCCAAATGGGGTTTTTGTGATTTGCATAATGTGTCCTTAAACGTTGGCGATTTTTTTGGCGTAGGCGACTGCCTGGTCAAACATGGTTGGCGGGTAAATTTTGGTTGCAACAATTTGTTCCGCATCTGTGTCAATCAAAGTGACCGCATAACCTTTAGTTACTTTGGTGACCAGGGCGCTGATGCCATACAAAACATTGACAAATGTTGCGTTTTCGGTGGATGTTTGAGAAATGATCATTTGTGTTCCTTAGAGGGGCTTGCGCCCCGTTGATTTAAGCTGCTAAGCGTCCAACAGAATTGAAGCCGTAACCGTCATCGCCTAAGAAAGCGACACGGGCCAATGTGGGGCTGGGTTGTGTCTCGCAAAAGCTAGTAGCAGCGACACGATCCATGATGCGTCTTTCATTGTTGTAATCCATGAAATCAGCGATATAAGCGCCACGGTAACCGTCTTTGACAGCTGGCACTTGCAAACCGTAGTATTGGCAAGCCTCTTGCACAGCTGCTTGCATAACTTCAAGGGTCATTTCACGATTGACGAAAATGTAGTTAGCACCGAAGCTGGTTTCAACACCGTCCAGGCTGCTGTAGTTGTAACCTTGGTAATCGGTCATCCCGTCAAAGTAAGCGCCCTCGAACATGGCCACAACGTTTTTGACAGCTTCTGATGTTGGGCCGTTGACGTAACCAACGGTAATTGAAGCGCCTCCGCTGTAAACGCTAGAGCGAACAGAAAACTTTACGCCAGGGAAAGATTCTCTGAGAGCAGCACGAACTAATTTTGCAGTCTCAGCGCAAGAAAGATATTGACTAGCCATTTTGATTTCTCCTTAAAAGACCCCGAAACGTCAGGGCATGGGTGAATATTAAGCCAGCTTAACAAGCGTGTCAAATGGTATTTGTAAAGCCCCCTTAAATTTGTCGGGTATTTGATTGTTTGAGTAAGTTAGCTTAATATGCAAATATGGATAAATTGCAAGCTATAAAAAACGCTGGTTCTGCCAAAGACCTGGCACAGCTGCTGGGGATAACCAGGGCAGCGATTAGCCAATGGGGTGACAAAGTTCCCCAGGCAAGGGTGTGGCAATTAAAAGCGTTGCGGCCTGATTGGTTTATCGGTTAAGATATTTTGAAACACGGCTAGGTTGGGATTGATCCCCCGACTGAAAAGGGTTACCACTTTTCCCCTGCCGCAGTTTCTTTTAAGTGGGTTTTTAAGTGGAAAAAATATGCTTTTAAAGCCAAAAAATTGGTCAGTCTTTCAACATTACAAAGACCGCTGCCCCCCTTGGATAAAACTACACCGTGATTTGTTAAACGACAGATCATTTATGCGCTTGCCAATTGCTAGCAAGGCGCTAGCACCTATGCTTTGGTTGCTAGCAAGTGAATCAAAAGACGGTGTGTTTGATGGCTCACTAGATGAGCTAGTGTTCAGGCTGCATATTTTAGAAAAAGATTATCAACAAGGACTCAAGCCATTGATTGATAACGGTTTTTTTGTTGTTGCTAGTGATGTGCTAGCAGAACGCTATCAATTTGCTATCCCAGAGACAGAGACAGAGACAGAGAGAGAGACAGAGACAAAGAAAGATAAGAACAAAGGCTCACGCCTTTCACCCGATTTTATGTTTCCCGTTGAATGGGCAGAATTCTGCGTCAAACAAAGACCTGAGTTAATTGCTTTTGAAGTTTGGGAAAAATTTAGGGATTATTGGATTTCACAACCTGGTCAAAAGGGCGTGAAGTTGGATTGGTTTGCAACCTGGCGTAACTGGGTAAGAAACACAACAGCACCTAAACCAAACTTTGCTGACATTGCAAGGGTCACAGTTCCATCAACAAATTTGCCTGATCCAGCACTTGAGAAAATAAAAGCTGACGCAAAAAAAGCAGCACCAATACCTGAACACATCCGAGCCAAACTTGCGGAATTACGCAAATGACACACCATGAAGCAACAGCAATCCTCGACAGAGCCAGAGAAGGCCAGCAATTTAGCGAGTTTGTCATCCTCAGAGCGCTTGAACTTACAGGAGACTATGAGGAATGCGGAAGCGGTGGAATGGATCAAACGCTATCGCAAGAAAGCGCTGGAGGAGGGCAGGGGCGAGGCTCAATACTGGTGGCAGCAGACGCTGGCTGACATTTCCAGGAAGCGAGGCCAAGCAGCTGCTGACGATCTGCGCAGACGCATGAACGAACAGAAAGACAAAAAATGATCTCAATAATGTTCACGGTTTACGGTGAGCCAGTAGCTAAAGGCAGACCGAGGTTTTCAACCAGGGGAAAGTTCCCCGTTGCCTACACGCCACAAAAGACAAAAACCTATGAATCTGAGGTTGCGATGATGGCAAAAGCGGCAATGGGTGCGTCAGAAGCCCTAGAAGGCCCGCTAGAGGCTTATATTTACGTTACCTTTCCCGTACCAGCGTCATACACAAAAAAACGCACAGAGGCCTGTTTAAAAGGTTTTGAACAACACACAAAAAAGCCTGACCTGGACAACGTGGTCAAAGCAATTTGTGATGGCATGGACAAAATTGTATTTATGTCGGATGCGCAAATAACGTCAATTCACGCCACAAAGGTTTATGGCGACATTGCAAAAGTTGAAGTTTTAGTGAGGCAAATATGAACATTTTTATTTACACAAAATCAGGCTGCCCAAACTGCGTTTCTGCCAAACAATTATTGAAATCCAAAAATTTGCGTTTTGTAGAGTGCGACATGGACAATGAAAAAGTCAGAAAAGCATTTAATTTTTCTTATCCAGAAGTCAAACAAATGCCTCAAGTCTTTATCAATGACGTTAGGGTTGGCGGTTTAGCTGGCCTTCAGGCAGCGCTAAAGCAGCTGGAGGGCGTATGAGCAACAGAGTTGTATTTATTTTTTTATTGTGGCTGTTAATCGCACATTGGGCATTGATGGCATGGTTTTTATGGGGATAGCCATGATTGTCACGCTACACAACGCACAACAAGGCCATGCGGTGCTGAAAGACCTATGGCCCAAGATCAAAGAGAATCTGCAAGCTGGCAAGCAGCTGCGCCTGGAAATTAAAAAGGCCAGCCGAAGCACAGATCAAAACGCCATGTTTCACAGCCTGATTGACCAGGTTGCAAAAAGCATGAAGACCGTGGGTTCTACCTGGACAGCTGACGATTGGAAACGCCTGTTAATTGATCAATGGGCGCATGAGACTGGACGCAAGATCGGCAAGGTTGCCCCAAGTTTGGATGGTGAGCGAGTTGTCCAGCTTGGCCTCCAAAGCCACAAATTTACAAAAGAAGAAGGCTCAGAGTTTATTGAATGGCTCTTGGCCTGGATGACAGACAAAGGAATAGAAGCATGACACAAGATGAAATCATTGAGATGGCTAAACAGGCTGGTTGGAAAGATATGAAAGACTACGATTCAGAAATGAATGAATCATTCTTTATAGGAAAATTTACAGACCTTAAAGCCTTTGCCAATCTAGTAGCGCAGCATGAGCGTAAACGCATTGAGTCTAGGCCTTGGGGCGCGTGCAAGGAATGTATGGCTCTGGCTGTTGAGGGAGAGCGAGAAGCGTGTGCAAAGGTGGCTGAATGGGAGCCTTGCATGACTGACACGCCACATCGAATCGCATCCGCCATCCGAGCAAGGGGACAAGCATGATGTGTCCCCGTTGCGGCTCTGAAACCCTCAAAGTTTTAGATACCAGGTCAAACCCAGAATTTGTCAGCCGCAAGCGTCAATGTGAAAACAACCACAAGTTTTACACCAAAGAATATGCAATATCCCAAGCACAAATATGTGAGAAGCCAGAAGCTGCTGAAGTTAGTGGCGGGTCTTTCCTGTCAAAACTGTGGCATGGACAATGGCGTCCAAGCGGCTCACAGTAATTGGGGTGGTGGTAAGGGTAAGGGCATCAAGGCCGATGACAACTTGGTGGCTGCCCTTTGCCTGTCGTGTCATTACGAAATTGACCAGGGCGCAAACCTTACAAAAGACGAGCGCAAAGAAATGTGGTTAAAAGCCCACACAGCAACGGTTAAGGCACTTGGAAAGCGTTGGCCTACCGAAGTGCCAAAACCCTCAATATGAGCGCATATTGGGCAGCGATGCGTCTTTTTGTGAGCCGCCTTTGTGGGCTTTGTCCAGGCCTTGCGACTCATGGCGCTTGAGTTCTTTTTCCACGGCAGCAATACGAGCAAGTTCAGAGCGATGCTCAGACTCTTTTTCGTAGTAGCCGCCATTAGTGGGCTTACGTTTTTGTTCAGTAATTTTAAAGTTTGTAGCCATGACAATTCCTGTTAAAATGGTGATTGACATTGTGCCACATAGCGCATAAAGTCAAAACCATAAATTCTTTGCAAGGAAAAATCATGGGAAAAGCAGACACAACAATGGCTAAGAGCACAACTGGTGCAACACCCCCCAAAGGTGCAACATCTTCTGACCGCACAGGCGAGCGCATGGAAAAAATGCGTGGTGGCGTTGCGATGGGTAAAGAAGATCAAACGGGCGCTGACAAACAGTTCAATACTGGTCGCACCGAAGGCATCTGCTACACCAAGACCCGTTCAGAGTACCGCTAAAAAATGGCTGTCCAGCTATCCTCATTGATGGGGATGGGACAGCCAGCCCCTGCAAGGGCGCAAGCGGTTGCCCCCGAACAAGCCCCTGCGAATCCTATTGAACAGGCGTATTTCAACCGCCTGGCAAGGGAATACCCACAACTGATCCAAGAATATGCAGCACACCCTGAATCCAAGGGTGGGCGCATTATCAACACAGACGTTGCCAGGGAAATGTCCCCTGAATACCGATCAGACCGCACAAAGTCAGCAGACGTTCATGAGCCATCAAGCGCTTTCATGAAGCAGCTGTATGCTGAAAAGCTGGCAAACCCCACACCCAAAGGCATGGATAACACCGTTGTCTTTAGCGCTGGCGGGACTGGTGCTGGCAAAACAACAGCGTTAGATTTGTTGGAATCAATTGATCCCGCCCTTAGACGGTCGGAAATGATCTATGACACCAACATGAACAAGTTTGAATCTGCCGACAAAAAGATCAAACAGGCCCTGGATGCCAAGCGCAAGGTTCGTATTGTTTACACATACCGTGACCCAGCTGAAGCCCTGGAGTTTGGCGCATTGAGCCGAGCCAGCCGCATGGAAAAAGAAAAAGGTTCAGGCCGCACCGTCCCAATTGAGGAACACTTAAAGACTCACATTGGCGCACGCAAAGTCATTGAAGAACTCAAAGAAAAATATAAAAACAATCCCAGGGTAAACATCCAAATTGTTGATAACTCCAAAGGAAAAGGTAAGGCTATTGCAAGCCAGCTTGACAAGCTGCCTAAACTAGAGGAGAATGAAGTTCGTAGGAGGTTACATGACACACTTGAGCGAGTTAGAAGCAGCGGCATTGGCGGCAAGGAGAGAATCTCCGATGCCATCTACCGAGGCACATCCGGAAAAGTTCTCTGATTACAAAGAGGCCCGAACTTTTGATTTAGAGAACAAAGGTTTTGCCGAGCGCCTGGCTGCTGGATTGAACAAAGCAGTTTTGGCTAGTGAGGCAAAGTCACGATGACTGAGAAATGCGAAGTTTGTAAATTCTTTCGTGACTCTCAGATTATGGGTAGTTGCAGACGCTATCCAGTTTTACAGAACAAGCACGCTAATGATTGGTGTGGTGAGTTTGTAGTTGCCATCGTCCCAACGGAGGATGTTTCACCCGCACCAGCTGCGGGTTCTTTTTCGCCTAAAAAACGTGGCAGACCAGCAAAGGAAGCAAAATGAACTTGCAGCCATTGAGAGACAAAATTTTAGTTCGCCCTGAAAAGCGCAATTTAAGCGATATTGTGTATTACCAATCTGCTGAAGCTGACAGCCGTGGAACTGTGGTTGCTGTAGGCCCAGAAGCCCAGGCAGAAGGTTTGAATGTTGGTGACTTCATTACTTTTGGCACATTCGGCAAAGACTACAAAGACGAATACCTGAAGTTTGAGGAAATCAAGCACAATGACGAGCGCCTACTCAAAATGAGTTGGCAAGATGTATGTTTTGTAATGGAAGAATCATGAATAAAGAAGCAATCAACAAACAAATCGAAACCCTGATGACCCAGGGCAAACAACTGGAAGTCCAGCTGCACATGATCAACGGTGCATTGCAAGACTGCCAGCATTGGCTCAAAGAACTGGAGAAGCAAGATGCCCCTGAAGAAATCAGCCAGTCCTAAAGCGTTCAAAGAAAACATCAAAGCGGAAGTGAAGGCGGGGAAACCTGTGAAACAGGCCGTGGCGATAAGTTATGCTGTTAAACGCGAAGCTGAGAAAAAGCCTAAGAAGAAATGACTTTTATATACGCATTGGCTGACCCAGATACTGATGAAGTTCGGTATGTGGGTAAAGCCGACTGCGTAAAAGAGCGTTACATGGCACATTTAAGAGAAGCCAAAAGCGGCAAAAACTCTCATAAATGCGCATGGATTCGCAAAGTCATGGATAAGCAACAGAAGCCTAAATTGATTGTTTTGGAGGAAATATCCCAAGACGATTGGAAAAAGGCTGAAATCTATTACATAGCTGAATTTAGAAATTTAGGTCACAATTTAACAAATCTTGCAAAAGGTGGCGAAGGTTTTAAGTCTGGCTATGTGCAAGACAATTTGTTTAAATTAAAGAAGTTTTTTGGCAAACGCTATAACGAAGCCAAAAAATCTAAGAATTACGCTTTGATGAGCCGTTTAGCATTAACAATGGTTGGGCTGACTCAGACAAGGCCAGAGATTGTGCCTAAACGATGGATTGGCATTCAGTTGCCATAAGACTATGGAAGAAACTAGACCTCGCGGCAGACCCACATCATTCAAAGAAGAATACTCTGATCAACTGATTGAGTATTTTGACAAAGTGCCATTTGAGCGTGTCCCATTGAAAGATAAGAATGGGGACGAAAAAGGCTTTGAGTTAGTGCCTACTATGTTTCCGACTCTTGCCCGATTTGCCACAATGATAGGGGTTACAAGAGACACTCTTTACGAGTGGTCAGTGGCTAAAAATGAGAATGGTGAACTAAAGCATCCAGATTTTTCCTACGCCTATAAAAGAGCCAAGGAATTTCAGGAGGCTATTCTTGTTGAAGGCACGATGGCTGGCGCTTTTCAGGCTAATTTCAGCATCTTTACAGCAAAGAATGTGCTTGGTTGGCGTGATAAGACTGAGCAAGAAATTACTGGTGCGGACGGTGCATCGTTACTTGCTGGCATTCAGGTCAGCTTTGTGAAGCCTAATGAGTAACGTCTTGGACACGCAGACGCTAAAGCGAAGTGGGTCTTGGTGGAAGCCCAAGAACTAATTTATGTCTGAAGTAGCACAAGCAATTGCAAAGGCAGAGTTTCCACTCAAGTTAGAGTGCCTGTTCAAGCCATCCCGATATAAAGTCCTTTACGGTGGACGAGGCGGGGCTAAGTCTTGGGGTGTTGCCAGGGCGTTATTGATTAAAGGCGCACAAACCCCGTTGAGAGTGCTTTGCGCCCGTGAATTTCAGACTTCAATCAAAGACTCAGTTCACAAGCTGCTGTGTGACCAGATTGAGGCGCTTGGCCTGGGGACTTTTTACGAGATCACCCAAACCAGCATCAGGGGCAAGAACGGCTCTGAGTTTAGCTTTGTAGGTCTGAAGAACAATGTGGCAAACGTCAAGTCTTACGAGGGTGTTGATATTTGTTGGGTTGAGGAAGCGCAAACAACCAGCCGAATGTCCTGGAACGTGCTGATTCCTACGATTCGCAAAGAGAAGTCAGAAATCTGGATCACATTCAACCCTGAGTTGGAATCAGACGAGACTTACCAGCGGTTTGTGTTAAACCCGCCTGATGACTGCATCGTCACCAAAGTCAACTGGTCAGATAACCCATGGTTTCCTGAAACGCTGCGCCTGGAGAAAGATGCCCTTAAACAGCGTGATCCACAGGCCTATAACGTGGTTTGGGAAGGTTTATGCCGACAGACAGTAGATGGGGCTATCTTTGCCAAAGAAATGCAGTTGGCTGAGTTGGATGGGCGAATCACAAAGGTTAACTATGACCCGACAAAGCCTGTTCACGCAATCTTTGACCTGGGCTGGTCAGACGCTACGGCAATTTGGTTCTTGCAGTTCATTGGCATGGAAACCCGCCTGATTCGCTACATTGAGGGCAACCAGCAGACCATGAGCGACTACCTGGCGAAGATGCAGACCTTTGGTTATATGTACGACACGCTATGGCTGCCACACGATGCCGAGAACAAGACGTTGGCGGGTAATGGCAGAAGCATTGAGGAAATCGTCAGGGCTGCGGGATATAAAACCAAGATCATCCCCAAAACACCGATTCTGGACTCTATCAACGCTGCCAGGACAATCTTTAAGAACTGCTGGTTTGACCGTGAGAACTGTCACGAAGGCTTGCAATGTCTTAGGCACTACCGTTACGATGTTGACCCAGATACCAAGCAATTCAGCAGAACGCCTTTGCATGACCAGTATTCGCATGGTGCTGATGCGTTTAGATACATTGGTTTGATGGTCAATGAGCCTCGCCAGGCGAGAAGGCCAAGGCTGAACTTAAATTATGGTAGCCAACATTCATGGATGGGCTAAAATGCCTCCAACTTACTTAGGGCAACATCATGGCTGATGATTACGACTCACGAATCCAAGAAGCAATCGACTTTTTGAAGCTGGCAAACGATGCCGACACTATGAATCGCCAGGAAGCCCTGGAAGATTTGAAGTTTGGCGGTGGTGATCAATGGCCCGTAGAGTTGCAGAACTCCCGCAACCTTGAATCACGCCCTGTGATCACGGTGAACAAGGTGGACAACTATTGCCGCCAAGTCTCAAATCAACAAAGACAGCAACGTCCCCGCATTAAAGTCCATGCCACAAACACGCATGAGGACATGGTTGACGCACAGACCATCCAGGGCATTATTCGCCACATCGAGGTCAATTCCAACGCTGATTACGCCTACGACAACGCCTTTGACTACGCTGTTCGCATGGGTTGGGGCTTCTTACGAGTGCGCACAGACTATGTGTCTGAGGACTCATTTGACCAGGAAATCTACATTGACCCTGTGGATAACCCATTTACGGTTTATTACGATCCCAATTCAGTAGCCCCTGACGGTTCAGATGCCGAGCGTTGCTTAATTACAACAATGGTGTCCAAAGACCAGTTCCGCAAGATGTACCCAGCAGCGGATGACGGTGGCACAAGTTTTACGCAGCGTGGAACTGGCGACTCACAATCTGAGTGGATCACCAAAGAGGATATTCGCCTGGCTGAGTATTACTACACAGTCAAAGAAAAGGCCAAGCTGTACCTTTTGAGTGATGGCACAGCAACATTTGCTGATGACAAAGATTTCTTTAATCGCCTGGCAGCCTATGGCATTAAAGTGGTTGACCAGCGTGATTCATACAAAAAGACCATCAAATATTGCAAGATGACTGCAATTGAGATTCTTGAGGAACGTGATTGGGCTGGCAAATACATCCCAATTGTCCCCGTCTATGGTCGCCACATCGTCATTGGTGACAAGCGCAAGAAGTTTGGCATGATTCGCTATGCCAAAGACCCACAGCGGATGTACAACTTTTGGCAGACTTCAATCACCGAGAGCGTGGCTCTTGCACCCAAAGCCAAATGGATTTTGGCAGAAGGTCAGGACGAGGGACATGAAAGCGATTGGGCCAATGCCAACATCAAGTCATTCCCTGTCTTGCGTTACAAACAGACTGACATTGATGGTCGCCCAGCGCCTCCTCCAGTTCGTATGCAACCAGAGCCTCCTCCAACGGGCGTGATGGCAGCAGCTGCGGGTGTGAATGATGACATTAAGTCAATCATGGGCATCTTTGACCCTGCGCAATTAGGCCAGGGCAATATTTCAGGCAAGGCATTGAACGGTCAGCAACAACAAGTTGACCTGACAAACTTTGATTATTACGACAACCTGACCCGCACAATTGCCCATGTGGGCAAGATTTGCCTGGACTTAATCCCCAAAATCTACGACACAGAGCGTGTCATGCGGATCATTGGTGACGATGGCAAACCAGAACTGTTGACCATCAACCAACGGGATTCTGTGGGCCGTGTGCTGAACGACATTAGCGTTGGTCAATACGATGTGGTCATGGAGACTGGCCCAGGCTACAACTCCAAGCGTCAAGAAGCCGTGGACAATATGCTGCCATTGCTATCCGCTGCCCCTGAACTCATGCAAGTGGCTGGTGATCTGGTGTTCAGAAATATGGACTGGCCTGGTGCTGACATTATTGCTGACCGACTGGCGGCAGCCAACCCAATGGCCCAGATCGATGACAAGTCCAAAGTGCCTCCCCAGGTTCAAATGCAGCTGGCTATGTCACAGAAGCAGATTCAGGAACTCACCCAGGCGCTTCAGGCCAAAGACCTGATGCTCAAGCAGCGCATGGACGTTGAGCAGATGAAGCAAGACGCTGAGACTAAGCGCACCTTGCTGAAAGAAACAAACAGAGCGCACGAAATTGAGTTGCGTGAGCAAAGTGACCGAGCCGAAATGAAAATGAAAGTTGACGGTCAAGCACACGATACTGTGGTTAAAACACAGACTCAGCTTGAGATCGAGCGCATGAAAGCAGAAATAGCAATTCGCCTGGCTACGATTGATAAATTGGCGCTGAAAAATGCAAGCGCTGAAACAACTGAACGGGCTATTTGAGATTTACAGAATTTGTGGTAAAAACCACTAAACCTTACCCGTGAGGCACATGGGGTCAAATCGTTGGGAAACGTATGTCCGATAAAGAAGCAGGTCAAGTATTGACTAGCGAGAATGCAGCAGAATTTTATGCAAACAGATTAGGTTTAGCTGAATCCCCTGCGGATACTGAGGCGGTAGAAGAAGAATCTGCCGAGCCAGAAGTCCAGGAAGAACAGAGTGAACCGAAAGAGGCAGAAAAGGAAGCAAACCAAGAGGGTGAGCGAAAGCAAAATCCTAAACTTGAAAAGCGGTTTTCAGAGATAACCAAGCAACGTGAGGAAGCCAGGCAAGAAGCCCAGCGGGAACGCCAAGCAAGGTTAGATTTAGAACAGCGTTTGGCGGCACTAGAGCAAAACCGACAGCCCGAACAGGCTATCAACATTGATCAAGAGCCACAACCAAGCCAGTTCAGCGATGCGTTTGAATATGCGAAGGCTCTTGCAGAGTATTCGACAGAAAAAGCGTTAGCAGAACGGGATAGGCAGATCGCCCAGGCGAGAGAGCAAGAAGCGCAGCAAAAGATTATTCAGTCTTGGGCGCAGAAAGTTCAAGCAGCCAAAGCGGAAATGCCTGATTTTGACGATATGGTCGCATCGAGCGATGTTGTGGTAAACAACGCAGTTCGTGATGCAATTCTGGAGAGTGATGTAGGCCCAAAAATCCTGTATCACCTAGCTGAAAACAATGACCTGGCACGCAAAATCGCTGGTTTAAGCCCAAATGCAGCGCTTAGAGAGATTGGGAAACTAGAAGCAAGGTTTGAGGCAAAGCCTGAGACTGCGCAGACAGCCCCTGTTGTAAGAAGTAAAGCACCAGCACCGATTCAACCGATTCGAGGCGGTCAAGGCAAGGCTGATATACCTATTTCACCAAATGGTGAATTTCATGGGTCTTATCAGGCTTGGAAGGCTGCTAGAAAATCGGGAAAAATTCGGTAAACCTAATCTTTTTGGAGTTACAAAATGGCTAATAATTTATTGACGATCAGCAAGATCACCAACGAAGCGTTGATGGTCTTGGAAAATGAACTGACTTTCACATCGGAAGTTGACCGCAATTACGATGACCAATTCGCTGTCGTAGGCGCAAAAATCGGTAACACCGTTAACGTCCGCAGACCTGGTCGTTTCATCGGTACTACTGGCCCAGCTTTGAATGTTGAAGATTTCAACGAGACTTCAGTTCCCGTGACTCTCAGCACTCAATTCCACGTTGACACACAATTCACAACACAAGACTTGGCTTTGTCCTTGGATATGTTCTCTGACCGTGTGTTGAAACCCGCTATTGCAGCAATCGCCAACAAGATTGACCGTGACGGTCTGACTATGGCTAATCTGCAAACTGCCAACATCGTTGGCACAGCTGGCACACCCCCAACTGGCTTGATCACTTATTTGACAGCTGGTGCTTACCTTGACTCTGAAGGCGCACCCCGTGATGGTCGCCGTTCATGTATCGTTGAGCCTTTCACAAGCGCAACAATTGTGGACAGCCTGAAAGGTTTGTTCGTTCCCCAGGAAGCAATTGGCGAGCAATACCGTAAAGGTTTGATGGGCCGTGACTCTGCTGGCATGAACTGGAAGATGGATCAGAACGTGGTAAGCCAAACTTTTGGCTCATTCGCTGGTACAGCTACTGTTTCAACAACCGCAGCCGCTGGTTTCTTGTCAACTGG
>JACCDQ010237051.1_pt1 | contig 30010 bp, 23 predicted proteins | sample 7446031 | NCBI WGS metagenome assembly JACCDQ01 (sample SAMN15323442, study PRJNA562643) | freshwater metagenome | isolation source: river surface water | place: USA:Blue River Watershed | collected 2017-08-17 | reverse complement strand
GAGCACATGACCTTCGGCCGTGGTGGACCACACATGTGCTTGGGCAACGCACTTGCTCGCATCGAGCTTCGCGTGATGTTTGAAGACCTAATCAGTCGCATCGACAAGATGGAAATCACCGGAGAAGTTGACTACCTGCGTTCAAACTTCGTGCACGGCATCAAGCGCATGCCGGTCAAGGTCACTCTGCGCTAAACCAGCTTTGCGACGTGACGGAGGAATCCGTCCACAAGGTCGTAGGTGCGTTGCGCCGCGGCTGACTCATACGCTCTGGTTTGCGCCTTCATGATTTCGGGGTCTTGCCCGTTTTCGATGACCTTTTTGTCGCCGCCCCAATCGAGCCAACCGACGAGCGAGTCTGCCGTGATTTCGGGGTGAAACTGAATCGCGAGCGAATTGTTGATGATGAAACCCTGGGATGCGATCGGGTTCCGCGCGATCTCAACCGCGCCGGGTGGCAACTGCCAGCGGTCATAGTGAAACTGGAACCAGGGGCCGTTGCCGAAGATGTCTGGTCGCTCGCTCCAAACGTCTTTCCAGCCGATTTCGCACTGCGGCGCCGGGGCAACCGAACCGCCCATCGCACGGGCGATGAGTTGCCCACCGAAGCAGATTCCGAGCACCGGCTTGCCGCTTTCAACGGCACCGCGCAACCACGCGATCTCTGGCTGCAGCCAGTTGCCGATGCAGGCGTCATCCCAGGCTCCCCAAGGGGCACCCATCGGGATGATTAGGTCGTACTCGCTGGCATCAGGAAAAACAAAATCTACGTTTGGGCTGGCAAAGCTCGACTCTGGCACGACCAGCTGTTCGACAACCTCAAAACCGTGGTGGCGCAGGCGCTCAGAAACCGGGCCGGTAGGTGACACGTGATCGTGCTGAATGAACAGAGCCTTCACTGAAATCCCTTTTCTCGTTTGTAACCGAACGATTACTTTTTGCACCGCGAACGAGTCGCTATTCCCTCACGATACTAGGCTTTCGTTTGAACCCTAACGAGTTAATAAAACTGCGACAAAGGAGTTGCAATGGCTCACGATCTCGTCAAGCTTCGCGAAGATTTAACCTCGCGCGGAATCGACATCCTGCGTTTTATCTATGCCGACGTTCTTGGCATCACTCGCTCGAAGGATGTGCTGGTCAGCCAACTTGAGAAGGCCGCACACAGTGGCCCGGCCTTTTGTCAGGGCGTATGGGTGACCACCACTCGCGGTGGCGTGCTCGATGCGGGCAACATCGCTTCAGACGGTCTGCAAGACCTAGTCAGCCAGCTCGACCCAGAGACCATCACCGAACTGCCTTGGGAGCCGGGTGTCGCATACGCGATTGTCGACGCGTTCAACCCAGACGGCACCGAAAACCTGTTCTCACCTCGAACCGTGCTTCGCAAGGTGCTCGAGGGCTATGCCAAGCACGGGCTCTACCCTGTCGTCGGTCCTGAGCTCGAGTTCTACATCGCTAAGCAGAACGAAGCTGGCAAGTGGGTCCGCGGTCACGAGCGCACCGGCCAGGTCTACACCACCGGTTCGACCGTCGACCCAGACGGCACTTTCTTGAAGCTGCTGCGCAACCTCGACCGAATGAAGATTGGCGTGTTCGCGGGCAACCACGAATTCAGCCCGAGCCAGTATGAGATCAACCTCTGGCACTCTGAGGCCCTAAACGCAGCCGACCGAACCTTCATGTTCAAGAGCGCGATCAAGGACATCGTCAACCGTGACGGCAAGCTCGCTACCTTCTTGGGCAAGCCATGGAGCGACGAAGGCGGAAGTGGCTTCCACCTGCACTTCTCGGTTACCGACGAAAACGGCATCAACAAAATGCACGACGGCAACGGTGAACTTAGCTCAGTCGCAAAACACCTGATCGCGGGCATCACCGCCAACGCAAACGGCCTAACCGCGCTGACCAATCCAACCGTTAACGCATTCAAGCGTCTCGGCCCAGACACCCTGGCTCCGTTCCGCTCGAACTGGGGTTACGACAACCGCAGCTGCATGGTTCGCGTTCCGCCAGAGCGCGGACAGGGCACTCGCCTCGAGGTTCGCGTGGGCGATGGTGGCGCTAACCCATACCTCGTTATTGCCGGAATTTTGGCCGCAGGTCTCGACGGCCTGAACCGTTCGCTCGAATGCCCACCGGATGCGGTTGGCATGGCCTACGACAACGAGGGTGCACCGACCTTGCCGGCCACCTTCACCGAGGCACTTGATGCGCTCGAGGAAAACGCACACCTGCACGACCAGCTGTCAAAGCAGCTCGTCGAGACCTTCCTGGTGATGAAGCGCGATGAGATTGAGCGCTACAACGCAGAGGTCGCCGACCCGAGCACTCGCGAGGTCACCCAGTGGGAGATCGACGAGTACCTCCTCGACTACTAGTCAAGAGACAAGACAGATAAGTAAAAGACCCCGGCCATCGCGGTCGGGGCTTTCTTGTTTGAAAACTAGACGGTCGGGTTCGACTTATCGGCGACGAGCTTGCCGCCGTTGAAGGTCACGCCAACCTCACGGTAGTAGCCAGCAAGAATCTGCTTCACAGGCAGAATCGACGCGAGCTCATCCCACTGTGAATCGTGCAGTTCGAGCACTGCATCGCCCTTCCATGGCTGACCGAGGTCTGCCTCGACGCCACCCATGGTGATCAGTTGGTCGAGCGAGTTGCCGAGGCCAGGGGTGATTGACGGCATCCAGCGGTTGTGCAGCATCGGGTGGCCGTTGACAAAACCGTTGGTCTCGCTCGGTTCGCGCAGGGTCACGACGGCACTGGCCAGACGGTGGTCGTATGCGGCCACGCTAGCGCCGAGCTTCGCGCCGGCCTCGAGCTTCGGGGTTGCCTTGCCGTGGTTGAAGACGCGGGTCATCGCGATCGAGCCGAGCTTCTTTGGGTAGCCCTGGAAATAACCGCGGGCGATTGCGAAGTCTTTGGTGACCCAGATGGCGACGCAGCGGCTGTAGGTCTTGCTCTCATACTTGCAGCGCACAACCGCGAAAGCCTCGAGGTATTGCGAGCGCTGAGGGTCGAGCAGCTCTTCGCCACCGGTTGAGCAGCTTTGCCAGTCGGCCCAGATGAAGGCGACCGCGCCTGGCTCTTCGTCAGCGAGCTCAAGCTCTGGCGGCAGAATCGCGCGCACGTTGGCCGAGTCGGTTAGGTACTCGACGGTAAGCAGGTTGCCCGAGTAAAACCACGGCATGTTCGGAGCAACCGAACTGCGGCCGGTCGGCGTCAACGGAGCGAAGAATCCCTTGAGATCAGTCATGGAAACAAGACTAGCGAAATCGTTTGTTACCAAATGATTACGGCCATTTTTTCTTTGTAACGATTGCGCAAAACCTCACGCCACGGGGGTCTTTTGCGTTGACCCAATCCCTGCTTTTGCGCAAGTCTATGGGTAGGTCGTTTGCCCCCGAATGACCTTTACTCAATGAGGAGAAAGACATTCATGTCAACATCAGCTAGCTCCGACACCAGCCTGAAAAAGGGCAAACTCGGCGTAGTCGGAATCGTGTTTTTCGTGGTGGCAGCCGCAGCCCCACTTCTAGGTATGACCGGCGCCGTGCCGGTAGCAATGTTCCTCGGCAACCAGGCTGGCACCGCCGGCACCTACCTCGCAGTCGGTCTCGCACTGATGCTGTTCTCGGTCGGCTATGCCGCCATGAGCCAGAAGGTCACCAACACCGGTGCGTTCTTCGCCTACGTCGGTCGCGGCCTCGGTCGCAGCGCTGGTGTAGCGAGCGCGTTCATGTCGCTCGTTGGCTACCTGACCATCCAGCTTGCGATCTACGGCTTCTTTGGTGGCGTCTTCCACTTCACAGCTCTGGGCTGGGGAATCGACGCACCTTGGTACATGTGGTCGGCACTCGCCTGGATCGTCGTGACCGGCCTCTCGCTGCTCTCGGTAGACGTTGGCGCAAAGGTCCTCGGTGTCTTCATGAGCCTCGAGATCCTGTCGCTGATTATCTCGTCGATTGCGATCTTCGCTCACAGCTCGGCACCTGCTGACTTCAACGCATCGTTCAGCCTCGGCGCAATCTTCACCGACGGCCTTGCGGGCACTGCGGGCATCGCGATCGCATTCGCGTTCGCCTCATACATCGGTTTCGAAGCAACCGCGATCTATGGTGAAGAAGCCAAGGACCCTAAGAAGGCCGTGCCTCGCGCAACCTACTGGGCTGTTGGCATCATCACCGCGCTGTTCGCATTCGTATCGTTCGCGATGGCTACCGGTATGCAGAACTTCAAGTGGACCGAGCAGCCTGCAGACCAGGCCGCTGCTGGCCTGCCAGCTGAAGGCATCATGGGCTACATCGCAGCCAACGGTGGCTTTGACCTAACAGCAGGCATCACTAACCCTGGTGGCGTGCTAATGAGCATGGCCGACAACGCACTCGGTGGCACTTGGATGAGCACCACCATGAGCCTCCTCGTTCTCTCGAGCGCTTTCGCAGGTCTACTCGCATTCCAGAACTCGCTCGCTCGTTACTTCTTCGCTCTCGGACGCGGCGGCATTCTGGGCAACTCGTTTGCAAAGACCAACAAGTCAGGTGCTCCGGTCAACGGCGTTATCTTGACCTCGGTTCTCGCAATCGTCGTTATCGTGATCTTCGCGGCTCTTGGCCTAGATGGCATCGGCAACCTGTTCACCTGGATGTCGGCAGTTACCGCTGTTGCGATCATGCTGGTCGAGGTTCTCGTCAGCATCGCGATCATCGTGTTCTTCGCTAAGAACAAGGGTGAGAACATCTGGCGTTCAACCATCGCTCCTGCAATTTCTGCAGTCGTGCTCTCGGTCGGTGTCTACCTGCTGATGGCTCGCTTCAACCTGCTGGGCAACCTTGCAGCCGAAGGCGTGGACCCAACCCTCGCCGACAGCGCATGGAAGCTAAGCCCATTCGGTTGGTTCCTGGTTCTGCTGCCAATCATCGGCGGTGTAATCGGTGTGATCATCGCGGCCGTTCGCAAGGGCAACAAGACCCTCGAACAGGACCTACTTTCATAACACCTGCTCTAACGTTGAAGGCCCTCGCATTTGCGGGGGCCTTCTCGTTTAACGCATTGCAACTTTAGTGACGCTCGAGCTTCGCACCCTCGACATCGAGTTCAGGCAGGATGCGGTCGAGCCACTTTGGCATCCACCAGGCGGCCTTGCCCAGCAGGCGCATGGTTGCCGGCACGAACAGCAGGCGCACTAGGAACGCATCCGCGAGCACACCGACCGCGAGACCCAGACCGATTGGTCGAACCATCGCGAGGTGCGAGAACGCGAAGCTGCCGAACACCGCAATCATGATGATGGCCGCTGCAATAACGACCGGACGACCGGCGCGAACACCGTGGTTGATCGCCTGACGCGGTGATTCGCCGTGCGCATACGCCTCACGCATGCCCGAGACGAGGAACAGCTGGTAGTCCATGGCCAGACCGAAGAGGATTCCGATCAGCATGGTCGGCAAGAAGTTGAGCACCGGCCCCGGATCGTGAACGTCGAAGACCTCGCCGAGCCAGCCCCACTGATACACAGCGACCACGGCACCGAGGGTTGCGGCCACCGTGAGGAGGAACCCGAGGCTGCCGAGCAACGGCACGAGAATCGAACGGAACACCGCAATCATGAGCAGCATGCTCAGCGCGAGCACGACACCCAGATAGAGCGGTAGCGCATCCGCAAGTTTCTTTGAAAGGTCGATGTTGGTTGCGGTTAATCCGGTAACACCAAACTCGGCGTTGTATTCACTAGCGATGGATGCGCTCTCGGCGCGCAGATCACGCACGACCTGTTCGGTCGATGCCGCTGTTGGGCCGTCCTTCGGCAGAACCTGGAACAGCAGAATCTTGCCGTCCTTGCTGTCGGCTGCCGGAACTGCCGCGGCCACGTTCTTGATGCCCATCAGCTCGGTCGCAACGCCTGCCTTTAGCGCCAGCAAGTCGTCTTTGCCGAGCTTCTCTGGCAGGGTCACCACGGCCGCAATCTGGCCGTTCGCACCGGCACCGAACGACTCGGTGATGAGCGAGTAGGCACGGTACTGCGTTGTGTCGGTCGGCTGGGCCGAACCATCTGGAAGGCCGAGGCGCATGCTGGTCGCAGGGATTGCGATGGTCAGGAGCACCCCGAAGGTGAGTGCGAGTGCGAGCCACGGGTGCTTGGTCGCCCATACCGTCTTGTTCTTTTGAATTTCGGCTTCGTTGTGAGCATCGGCGCTGCGGCTCTCGAAGCTCGAGTCGGCCAACTTGCGGCGTTCGCGTCGGCTGAGCAGCTTGAGGCCGGCGAGCTTCATGACTGCAGGCGTGAAGGTCAGCGCGATCAGGACCGCGATAGCAATCGACAGGCCGGCGAAGTTTCCCATCATGCCCAGGAAGCCGATACCCGTGAGGTTCAACGCGACCAGCGCGATGATCACAGTCAAGCCGGCGAACAGCACGGCATTGCCGCTGGTGCCGTTAGCAAGTGCGATGGATTCGTCAATCGGCATACCCGCCTTCAGCTGTCGGCGGTGACGGTTGAGAATAAACAGCGAATAGTCGATGCCGACCGCGAGCCCGAGCATCACGCCCAGAACTGGGGTGGTGCTGGTCATCTCGATGACGCCAGAGAGAGCCATGGTCAGGGTCGCGCTGACACCGACGCCGAGAATTGCCGCTAGCACAGGCAGACCGGATGCGATCATGCTGCCGAGCATCACGAAGAGCACGATGGCTGCGATGATCAGACCGATCGCCTCGCCGATTCCGAGGATGCCCTCAATCGACTGAGTGAGTTCCTGCGAGTACTCGACCGCCACATTAGGCAAGTTGAGCTTGTTGAGCGAATCGATGACCTGGTTCTTCTCGCTCACCTCGAGCTTGGCAACGGTCTTCTTGAACAGCACGGTAGCAATCGCGGTTTCGCCATCGGTCGAAACCGTCTGGAACTTGGTTGCCGCGGTGGCTAGCGCCTCGCCGTTTGCCAGCTTGGTCTTGTTGCCCGCCATTGCGGCGCGTGCGTCATCGATGGCTTTCTGGCCGGCGGTCAGCTTGTCACGGTTCTTGTCGATGAGCTTCTGACCTGCAGCCAGCTGAGCCTGCTGACCCTCGAGCGTCTTGAGCTGAGTCTTCAAAGCGGCGAGCTGCTGGTTCATGCCAGCAAGTTGCTGTTCTGCGCCTTCAGGCTTCGGATTCGCCGCATTCAGGCCATCGATGCCCGCTTGCAGCTGGGTGATGCCATCGTTGACCTGCTTGATTCCGGCGGCTAATTTGGATGCGTTCGCGTCGAGCTCATCCTGTGACTTCTTGATCTGCGCCATGCCGGCGTCGATCTTCTTCTGGTTAGCGCTCAGGGTGTCTGGTGCGGAGTCGAGCTTGTGCTTGGCATCGGCTAGGTCGGCCAACTGCGAGCGCTTGTCGGCGTCAATCTTGAACGGGTCGACTACAGAATCGAGAACCGAGAGCTTGGCAACTTCGGCGAGCGCACCCTGGATGGATGCTTGTTCAGACTTGGTGAACGGTTCGCCGTTGGTCTTGTGAAAAACGACCTTGGCATTGGCCTGAGAAGCCTGCGGAAAGCTGCTCTTGAGCGCATCCGCGACCTTCTGGGCCGGCAAACCATCGATCGACATCGCCGAGGAGAGAGTCCCCGAGAAATTGAGCATTCCAGCGACCGCAAGGCCCAGAATGATGACCCAACTTGAGATAACCAGCCACGCGCGACGAGCCGAGAACCGTCCGAGCCTCTGGAGCAATGTTGCCAATTCGTTATCTTTCTTTTGAGACGCGTCCTCCTCTAGTCCGATTCACGGAAAAAGTAGGAGGGATGTCCACAGCGACGCTGCTTATTGACCTAAACAATAGGCCATCGGCGACAATTCCCTAGCGGCGGCCAGCGGCAAACAGCTCTAGCTTGGCGAAGAAGTCTTCGAACATCAAACGGGTGTCGATCGACTCATACACGCGAATTGTGCGACCGTTCGAATTCGGCTGATAGCTGCCGTCAGGATTCAGGTTCGGGCAGGCGACCTGGCGGTGCCGCGAACTGCCGGTATCGGCCTCGAAGGTGGTTTGCAGCGCGGTCAGCAGCACAAGCGGGCTGTCACCCATAAGGTACGTTTCGCCGCCGAGGTGCGAGATGCGATCAAAGTCGAGCACGGTCGAGGTCAGGGCGTCGGCCAGGTAACCACCGAGCTGACCCTTCGGTGCGATGCGTGTGAGGATTTCGGCGCGACTCATGATTGCCTGACGGTATGCGCTTCGCGGAATCTGCCACAGTTTCAGCTCGCTGCGGTTGAAGACCTCCATCGCCGCAATGCGGTCTTCGGCAAAGTTGTATTCGTCGGTTGTCACACCGGCCGGCACGAATTCGCCCGGGTATTCACCACCGCCAATCCATAGGACGGTCAGTCGCTCCGCAATTCGAGGCTCACGAAAGTATGCGCTCGCAACCTGCGTCAAACTGCCACCACAGACCACAAACAAAGGCAGGTCGGTGTCGTCGCGCAGCGCCTCGCTCACGATGAAATCAACGCCCGGGCTTTCAACCGGAACACCCGACGCCGACATCGGACCTTCGGCCCCGCGCAGGACGCGTACCGCACCCTGTTTTCCGCACAGGCTGACCACTTGCATCGCGCGCTGTTCGGCGACCTCGACAGAGCTCGGGAACCGGTTCCAATGGGTGTCGTCTGCGCGCAAGTGGCTGGCGATGATGGCACGAATCTCGACCGATGGGCTCAGTAGGTGATGGGCGAGCTGAACCAGGCCGTCGGGGTCACCCGAAAAGTCGTTGTCGATAATGACGCGCGATCTAGGCGCACTCGCCTCGACTGGCCACTTCTCACCAATCATTAGGCGAAGTCGACAATCCGCTCGACGAGATTGGTGCCGTTGCACTTGATGGTGTCGCGATACCAGTAGCCCGAGTCCTTGATGGTGCGCTTCTGCGTCTCATAGTCAACGTGCACGATGCCGAAGCGCTTTGCGAATCCGACCGCCCACTCGAAGTTGTCCATCATCGACCACTGCATGTAGCCGCGAACGTCTGCCCCGCGCTGAATGGCCGAAAGCACGGCCATGAGGTGGTCATTCAGGTAGTCGATGCGACGCTGGTCACGGATGCGGCCGTCGGCACCTGGCTCGTCGTCGTATGCGGCACCGTTTTCGGTGATGTAAATCGGTGGCAGGGTGTCCGGGTATTCACGAGTCCAGCGAACCAGAAGGTCTTCGAGGCCGTATGGGGTAATCGGCCAGCCCATGTCGGTGACGTTGCCCATCGAGGTGCTGATCATGCTTAGGCCGGCCAACTCGTCGACAACACGCACGCGGTTCGGGTGATCTGCAGCTACCTCGTGACCGATGCGCTGGTTGAAGTAGTAGTTGATGCCGACAAAGTCGTGCTGTTGGCGGTCGAGGTCGCCAGGCTGAATCAGCTTGGTGAGACGGTCGCCATAGAGCTCGTAGGCGAGGTCGGGATACTTGCCGGCGAAAAAGGCATCCATCCAGAACTTGTTCTGGTTCATGTCCATGACCGCTGCCGCACGCATCTGCTTCGGGTCGGTGATGTCATCGACATCGGCGTTGCTCTGGCTGAGAACCGGACCGACCAGCGCGTTCGGCCGCACTGCCTTAATCGCCTTGAAGCTCAGGTTGTGGCCGAGCATGGTGTGGTGCGAGGCGGCGATAGCGGTGTCAAAGTCGGCGATGCCAGGCGCGTGATAACCGAGCCCGTGGCCGAGCCACGACATCACCCAAGGTTCGTTGATCGGCGCAAACTTCTGCACGCGGTCGCCAAACGCTTCGGCCGCCGCGGACGCATACTCGGCCAGACGCAACGGAGTCTGGCGGCTTGCCCAACCGCCCTGGTCTTGCAAGGCCTGAGGCAAATCCCAGTGATAAAGCGTGGCTATCGGTTCGATGCCTGCGTCGAGCAACGCATCGATTAGGCGGTTATAGAAGTCGAACCCGCGCTCTTCGCGACGTGAATCACCCTCGGGGAACATGCGTGCCCAAGCCATCGAGAAGCGGTAGGCCTTGACCCCCATTTCTTTCATCAGAGCGACGTCTTCGAGATAGCGGTGATAGTGATCGTTTGCGATAGCGCCCGATTCGCCGCGAGCAACCTTGCCCGGAGTCTCGCAGAAGGTGTCCCAGATTGTCTTGCCGCGACCGCCCTCATTGACCGCACCTTCAATCTGATAGGCGGCGGTGGCAACACCGAACAGAAAGTCTTCTTTGAACGCCATTTTTACTCCTTGGGTTAGCCGCTAATCGACCGGTTCGAACTTGAAATAATCCAGCTGTATGCCGCCGGCGGCATTCGCCGTCAGGGTCTTTGAGAGGTTGTGGCTCGCCGAGAGGCGCACGCGATAACTGCCGTGGCCGATTTCGACCTCGCCAATGACGAGCTCTTGCCACTGGCCTGAAGTGGACGGAAAAACCGTGCCGCGGTTGATGTATTGCTCATACGACTGGTTTTGATTGCCGTCATAGAAAAGGTGATTGCCAAACAGGACGCGTCCGTTGAAGTCGCCACCCTCGTTGCGGTAGCGAACCGAGACGCGAATCTTCTGCTTCGCGGTCGGCCCCGCGCCAGCCCAGTCGAACTGCACCGAAGCACCGGTTTCTTGGCCGATTAACCCGTCGACGTAGCCGTGTCCGGTGTAGCCCGCATACCGCTTCTCGACGTGTGCGCCGTGACGGCGAGCGCCCGATGATTCGCCTGCAGCCGCATCAAGAATCGCGACATACGTGTTAGCCGAGCCATCGACGGCACCCCCGCGCGAAGGCGTAAACGGCACAATTTCGCCGTTCGGGCCGTATTCAAAGCGATCGACCATCATCGAACGCGAGGTCGACAGACCAGAGACCCAGGCCGAGTGATAGAACGCATACCACTGGCCCTTGAATTCGACCATCGAGCCGTGAATCGTGCCCGAATTGCCCTCGTATTCAGGGATGAAAACCCCGCCAGAGACGTACGGGCCGAGCGGGCTCTTGGCGGTCGCGTAGCACATGCGCTGAGGCCACTTCTCGTTGTCGAGCGCAGGGTAAGTCAGGTAGTAGGTGCCGTTGTGCTTGTGCAGGAACGGCCCCTCGTAACCTTCGAGGTCGCCACTGAGGTCTGTGATGGTGTCAACTTTCACCGAGCGCAGGTCGCGGTTGAGTTCGGCCATCGTGATTGCCCCGCGACCGCCCCAAATCAGATATGGCGTCTGGTCGTCGTCGACAAAGAACGATGGGTCCTGCCCCCACTCGACTCCCTCGATGACGCCGAGGTCTTCAAACGGACCCTCCGGTCGGTCACTGACTGCCAAACCGGTGCGGAACGTGCTGGTCGCCTTATCGAATGCGCAGAAGACGAGGTAGTAGCGACCCTGCCAGAAGTTGCAATCGATGGCCCACATGTGACTCAGCGCCCAAGGCACATACTCCAGTGCCAGAATCTGCCCGTGATCGACCCAGTTGACCATGTCATCGGTCGAAACACAGTGGTACGAGATCATCGAGTCGTGAGTGTTCGTGAACGGCTGGTCGTATGACACATACGCATAGAGTCGATCGCCGAAAACATGTGCGGCGGGGTCGGCCAAAAAGACCTTGTCGATTGCGGGATTAGCCACGGACGCCTACTTCCAACTGACGGTGATCGGTGCGCGACCGCCTGGGCGCTGACCGGTCGGCGAGTGAATTATGACCTCGGTGCCAGGTGCTGCGTCGAAGGCGGCAAGTTCGAAGTGATCCTGGTATTCGTAGTCGGCTCGGTCGTCGACTGTGCCAATCGCGAGAACAGCGCCAGGGCGCACAAACAGCGGGAGTCCGAAGAAGTCATACTGTCGTTCGTGCCAGCGGCCACCCTCGAACTTTTCGCCCGACTGCAGGTCGGTCCAGGTGCCCTCAGGCAGGTAGAACTGCTTGCGGCCGTCGGCAGACATGACCGGTGCGACCAGAATCGAGTCGCCGAGGACGTATTGCTCATCGAGGTGCCAGCAGTTGCGGTCTTCAGGGAACTCGAGCAGCATCGGACGCATCATCGGAATGCCGCGCTCAGACGCCTCGATCGCCTTGGCATAGAGATAAGGCATCAGACGAGCCTTGAGCTTCATGAAGTGGCGCGTGACATCGACTGCTTCATCGTCAAATGCCCAAGGCACACGAACAGACTCGTTGCCGTGCAGGCGCGAGTGCGAGCTGAGCGCACCGAAGGCGACCCAACGCTTGAATACGCCGGGGTCCGGCTTGCCCTCGAAGCCACCAATGTCGTGACTCCAGAACCCGAAACCACCGAGGCTGAGGCTCAAACCGCCGCGAAGGCTTTCGGCCATCGACGGAAACGTGGATGAGTTGTCGCCACCCCAGTGCACCGGCATCTTCTGCCCGCCGACGGTCGCGCTGCGGGCAAAGACGATGGCGTCTTCGGCCGAGTGCTCGGTCAGCAGCTCATACACGGTCTCGTTGTAAAGCTGGGTGTAGAGGTTGTGCATCTGCTCGGCATCGCTGCCATCGAAATACACGCCATCTAGCGGGATGCGCTCGCCAAAGTCGGTCTTGAAACAGTCGACGCCCATCTCGAGCAGCGGGCGCAGCTTGGCCTTGAACCACTCGCGAGCGGCTGGGTTGGTGAAGTCGACAATGGCGTTTCCGGCCTGCCACAGATCCCACTGCCAGACACTGCCGTCCGCGCGCTTGATGAAGTATCCGCCTGCCTTGCCTTCTTCGAACAGCGGCGAGGCCTGACCGATGTAGGGGTTGATCCAGAGCGAGATTCGAAGACCCTCGGCCTTGAGGCGCTGCAGCATGGCTGCCGGCTCAGGAAACACTCGTGGGTCCCACTCGAAGTCGCACCACTGGTACTCGCGCATCCAGAAGCAGTCGAAGTGAAAGACGCTCATCGGAATATCGCGGCGGCGCATCTCTTGAATGAAGCCGGTCACGGTCGCTTCGTCGTACTCGGTGACGAATGAGGTCGACAACCAAAGACCGAACGACCAGGCCGGCGGCAGCTTTGGGCGGCCGGTCAGCGCGGTGTACTTTTCGAGAATCGCCTTTGGCGTTGGGCCAAAGATGTAGATGTATTCGACGTGCTCGCCGGCAACCGAGAACTGCACCTGGCTGACCGTTTCGCTGCCAACCTCGAATGAGACGCGACCGGTGTGGTTGACGAAGACGCCATACCCCTCGCTCGAGATGTAGAACGGCAAATTCTTATATGCCTGCTCGCTCGCGGTGCCGCCATCCTCGTTGAAGACATCGACCGTCTGCCCGTTCTTGATGAACGGCGTGAAGCGCTCGCCTAGGCCATAGATCTTTTCACCGACACCGAGCGCGATCTGCCCATTCATGAATCGACCGTCCGGAGTGTCGGCATAGAAAACGCCGCGCTGCTCTTGACGTGTCAGCGTGCGACTCGATCCAGATGCCGCGTCGTGCCCCACGAGTTCGATGCCGAAACGACCCTCGGTGGTTGCTCGAAGTTCGAGGTCACCCGAGCGAAGGCTCAGCACACCGTTTGCGTGAGCGACAACCGGGCCGGATGCGCACGCGTCGAGGCCGAACTTGAGCGGCAGTCGACCCCCGCGGTGGTGAGTTGCTCTAACGCGAATCACGTCGGTCGCTGGCGAATCGACCTCGAGCTCAATGGTGCCCGAGTTCAGCGTTTGACCGCGGTGCTCGACGGTGCGGGTTGCGACCAGGAGCTTTGCGGCGGCTCGGCCGGCTTCGTCCTGAACGAGCTCGACACGTTGAGCTTGCGTTGCCGGGTAAAGCGAAACACCCTCTCGAAGAAGCCAATAACCGTTAGTGAATCTCATTTCGGATTCTTTCTTCGAGAGGGTGTTTCGGTGGAACTTTATGAGATGAGCCGAGACTGGATCCGGGCCGGAGACTGGCTGCTGCCCGGCTCATCCCAAATTGTTTAGACTCTTGCGATCGAGCCACCGCTGCGCTTGCGAGCAAGTGCGTCGATGGTTGCCGCGATCAACAGAACGGAACCGGTGACGATGAAGTTCACACCGGCCGACATGCCGATTAGGCCGAGGCCGTTGTCGATGATTGCGATAACGAAGGCACCGATGGCTGCGTGTGCAAGGCGACCGCGGCCACCGAACAAGCTCACGCCACCGACCACTGCGGCTGCAACTGCCGACAGCACGATTGACTTTCCGGCTGCCGACTCAACGTTGCCGATACGGCTGACGTTGAAGACACCCGAGATCATTGCGAGCACCGAACAAATCATGAACGCGGTAATGCGGATGCGTGCAACCTTGATACCGGCACGACGAGCTGCTTCTGGGTTGCCACCGACTGCAAAGAGGTGACGGCCGTAGCGAGTGCGGTCGAGGGTGAAGGTTGCAATGAACAGGATGGTCACCGCAAACGGAATTACCAGAGGCACACCGTAGATCTCATTGCCTGGAATCACGCTCTGTGAACGGTTCATGTTGAGCAGAGCCACGGTGATGCTACCGAGAACGATCAGACCTGCGACCTTGATGATCAGGAAGGTGATCGGACGGCTTGGCAGGTTTGCCTTGGTGCGACGAGCGCGGTCCCACAGACCCATGAGAGTTGTGACAGCCACGCATACTGCAAGCAGCACCCAGCCACCCCAGGTCGGGAGGTTCTTGTTCATGATGGCCGAGACCTCAGGCACCTCGAGGCGCAGAACGCCACCGTCACCGAGGATCCATAGCATCACGCCAGGGAACGCAAGATAGAACGCGAGCGAAACCACGAACGATGGCACACCGATGCGAGCCACGAAGGTACCAATCACCCAACCGGTCACGAGTGCAAGAACGAATGCGAGCGCGAGCGCAAGAATCCAGTTCATGCCACCGATCTGAAGCTTGACGAAGATCGCCATACCGGTTCCGGCGGTAACACCGGCCGATAGGTCGATTTCACCAATCAGGATCACGAATACGAGAGCCGCAGCCATCATCATCAGGGTTGCTGCCTGAACGAACAGGTTCGCGAAGTTGATGAGTGACAAGAAGTATGGGCTGAGCGAACCGAAGAGGGCTGCCAGAACAAACAGTGCGCCAACTGCTGGCAATGCACCCATGTCGCCGGCGCGCAGGCGTGAGAAGTAAGCCTTGAACTGTTCGGCGGTCGTGCCTTCTTGGCCCGTCTTGAGAGTTAGTTCTGACATTATGCGTTCACCTGCTGCTTAATACCGGTGATGTAACCGATGACTTCGTTGTGGGTAGTTTCTGAGGTTTTGAGCTGCGCGACCATGTTGCCGAGGTAAAGCACGGCGATGTCGTCAGCGACCTTGAATACGTCAGCCAGGTTGTGGCTAATCATGATGACCGCGTAACCCTGGTCGGCGAGGCGGCGAACAAGCTGGAGAACCTGTTCGGTCTGGGCCACACCGAGGGCTGCGGTTGGTTCGTCAAGGATCACAATCTTGGCGGCGCGAAGAACCGAGCGCGCAATTGCAACGGTCTGACGCTGACCACCCGAAAGCGATGAAACCTTCTGGCGAACCGACTTTACGGTCTTGACCGAGAGACTCTGCAGCGCCATGGCTGCCTGGTATTCCATTGAAGCCTCATCGAGAGTGGCCTGTGAAATCTCTTCACGGCCCAAAAACATGTTCTGGACGATGTCCAGGTTTTCGCAGAGCGCGAGGTCCTGATAGACGACCTCAATGCCGAGGGCTGCTGCCTGGCGCGGTGTGGTTAGTTCGACCGGCTGGCCCTCAAAGAGCACCTGACCCTCGTCGTAAGGCTGAACACCCGAGAGGCCCTTGATCAGGGTCGACTTGCCTGCACCGTTGTCGCCTACAAGAGCGGTGACGCGACCGGCGTATGCGGTTAGGTCAACACCCTTTAGAACATCGACCGGGCCGAAGCTCTTTTTGATTCCCGAGAGCTGAACGACTGGAACGCTCATGCTGTTCTCCAATTCTCTTTAGATAAAGCTGTGCGCCAGCCAAACGAATCTGACTGGCGCACAGCCTGCACTACTTATTTGTTAGTTGACGCCGTACTTTGCACAAGCAGCTGCTACGTCTGCAGTACAGATGTCTGCAGCCTTAGCGTTGCCGTCTGCAACAACGTCCTTCACCTTGTCTGGGCCAACCGAAACTGGGTCAACGGCGATGTATGGGGTGCCGTCGTCTAGCTTCTTGTCGGTCGAGACAGTCTCGCCCTTGAGCAACTTGGTGATTACGTCAACAGCAGCTGCAACCTCAAGCTGGAATGGCTTGTAAACAGTTGCGGTCTGCTTGCCTAGTAGAACGTTCTGTAGACCAGCTACCGATGCGTCCTGACCCGAAACAGGAACAGTTAGCTTGTTCTTGTCGAGGATCGCGATGATCGATGCTGCGTTGTTGTCGTTCGGAGCTAGAACTGCGTCGACCTTGCCCTTTACAGCAGTGAATGCCTGCTCGAATAGGGTTCCAGCCTTTGCACCATCCCAGGTACCGGTCATGGTGAATGCAGCCTTTGCGCCAGCAGCGTCGAGAACGCTTAGAGCACCGTCAAGGAACATCTTTGCGTTGCCGTCGGTTGGGTCACCTGACGAGTAGATGATGCTTGCGGTCTTGATGTCCTTGCCAGCAGCAGCTAGACCATCAACGATCATCTGACCCTGTAGCGCACCAACGGTGGTGTTGTCGAATGATACGTAGTAGTCAGCGCCAGCGATTGGACGGTCGTAAGCGATAACAGGAACGCCCTGCTCCTTAGCCTTCTTGGCTACCTCGATACCAGCACCCTGGTAGTCGACGAGAACCATGACGCCACAGCCCTTGGTGAGCTGCGAGTCAGCGATGGTTGCGTACTTTGCAGCGTCGCTCTGAGCGTTCTGGATGTCAGCTTCGAATCCAGCGTCAGTTAGGCCCTTCTCGAGAGCTGGGCGGTCGCCCGACTCCCAGCGAGTGCCGCTGTCGGCGTCAGGCAGAATTACACATGCACGAGTTGACTTGGCGGTGTCGGTTGAGCCCGAGCAGCCAGTCAGTGCGAGAGCGGCAGCCGAAGCGACTGCAGCGATTGAGAACAGCGAAGACTTCTTCACTTGATCTCCCTTCTTTGCTTGTATGCGGGTTACCCCCAAATTGCAAGGGGACTCGTTGCGGAGTCAGGATTATGTTTACACAAGCAACAAAGTCGCAAAGTGCTTTTCGGTGAAAAAGTGCTAACAACTCAATAACAACCGCGTAACAGGGTCGTTAACAATCAAATTGCAAGCGCTTACGGTCGCATTTTTACTGCATTTGTTGATTAGGCAAACAAATTTTTTACCTAATCTGCTATAACTCGACATTGAGGAATGGGCATACCGCCCTATTCCCGTGCATGGATAGGCAAATCGTGAAGCAGAACCTCGAGTCTTCTAAGAAACTCGGTCAGGGCCGCGATGCAGTGCGTCAGCACAATCTTTCGACGGTGCTTGGTCTTGTGCACCAGCTCGGCCCAATCTCACGCTCGAAGCTCGGCCAACTCACTGGTCTAAACCGCAGCACTATTTCGATCCTCGTCGAAGAGCTCAACAACCTAGGCATGGTTTTCGAGAGTGAAAGCACCGCACGCGAGGGTCTTGGTCGCCCGAGCATCCAGGTCTCGGCATCAAGCGACGTGGTCGCGATTGCCATTCACCCAGAACTCGACTTTCTTGCGGTTGCAGCGGTTTCCCTGGCTGGCGAAGTGCGCCAATTAGAACGAGTGACGTATGCGCCTGGCACCCCGGTGCAGTCAATCGTCAAGGAGTCCGCTCGGCTCATCCAGAAGTTGCGTAGCGACATGGGGCCACACGTAAAGATTGCCGGCGTCGGTGTTGCCGTGCCTGGTCAGGTTCGTTTCGGCGACGGCGTCGTGCGCCTTGCCCCGCACCTCGGTTGGGTCGAGGTGCCGCTAGCCAAGATGCTTCAGCAGGAAACCGGGCTGCCGGTCTATCTCGACAATGACGCGATGGTGGGTTGTAACGCCGAGCGTATCTTTGGTGCAGCCCGCAACTTCAACGACGTGATCTACCTTTGGGGTGGTTCGGGTCTCGGCGGTGGCGTGGTTGCAAACGGCGTGCAGCTGCGCGGTGCCACGGGCTACGGATGTGAACTCGGGCACGTCCGTATTTCTGACTCTGAGCAACCGGACTATTCGGGTCTCTCCGGCACGCTCGAATCCATCGCCCGTCGCGAAGACCTGGTTGCCGCTCTCGGCCTTGGCACGGTCAGCGACGAAGAGCTCGAGGTCGCCCTGTTGGCAAATCGATCGGACGATGTTGCTGCTGTCGCGCATCGCCAGATTGATGCGCTGGCTCGAGCGCTGGGCAACTATGTGAACATCTTCAACCCAGAGATCATCGTGCTCGGCGGCTTTTTGCGAAGCCTGTTTTGGTATGACCAGGAGCGACTGCTCCAGGGGCTTTCGAACGGCGCTCTCTCGGCATCGCGCGAGGCGGTCATTGTGCGAACCGCGGAACTCGGGTCGCGAAGCCTGCTGCTCGGTTCGGCCGAATTAGCATTCGAGCAGTTGCTCGCGCACCCTGGCGCTTTCAACGGTTAGTCGAACTTAGGCCCCGCGCGGGCGCAGCGTCACATTCGGCAGCTCGGGCGCAGGAATCCATCCGCCCAACCCATCCACATAAAACGGGTATGCGCTGCTGTTCTCGCCGGTTTCGGCCGCATTCCATTCGTCGCGCATCGCGGTCAGTTCTTCGGGCGTGCGTGCGATGAAGTTCCACCACATGATGATCTCTTCATCGAACGGTGCCCCGCCGATCAAAATCACACGAACCTCTTGGCCATCGAGCGGTTCGAGCCAGAGTCCGGTTTGGCCGGGCTCAACATAGGCCAGCTCGTTTAGGTTGACGGCCTGCGACTGCTCGCCGGCGGCCGCGAAACCGAGGCGGCCGTCAACAACGAGTAGACCGTGCTGCCAGTCGGGCTTCAGCGGCAGCCAGGACCGCCCCTCAATAACTAACTCTGCGCCGACCAACGGGCTAAAGACCTGAGCCGGCGATGCAATGCCGGCGAGCGCTCCGATGAAGACTTTCGCGCTGATCGCATCCAACTGCAGGTTTGGAATCTCGGCCACATGCTCAAACATCGGCGCTCGATCGCGCTCGCTTTCAGGCAGCGCCAACCAGAGCTGGACCGCGTGCTGCACCTGCGACCCGTCGATGCTCTGCTCACTGTGTGCGACTCCCCGACCCGCTGTCATGAGGTTCAACTGACCGGGTTCGATCACCTGAACCGAGCCAACGGTGTCTCGGTGCTCGACGCGTCCCTCAAAGAGCCACGTGACCGTTTGAAGGCCGGTATGCGGGTGACGCTGAACGTGCATTCCGTTCACCTGAGGCGTCGGACCAAAGTGATCCAAGAACACCCAAGCGCCGATGCGACGCAGCTTGGCGTGTGGCAGCAACCGGCGCACAACCGTCTCGGTGCGCGTGCTCAGTTTCACCTCGCGAGGTTCAACAATCAGGTGCTGCATGCTTAGAGGCTAACTGATTCAACGAATAGACTTGTCTCAGGTCCGCAGACGTACTAACTCCCCTTTCTTACAAATCCCAATTCAAGGAATTTTCATGACTGAATCGCACTCGGGCAAGGCCAATATCGGCGTTGTCGGCCTAGCTGTAATGGGCTCGAACCTCGCACGCAACCTTGCTAGCCGCGAAGGCAACACCGTTGCCGTTTACAACCGCTCATGGGAGCGCACCGACCTACTGATCACCGAGCACCCAGAAGCCGGTTTCATCGCTTCAGAGACCATCGACGAGTTCGTGGCATCGCTCGCCAAGCCTCGCACCGCCATCATCATGGTTCAGGCTGGCAAGGGTACCGACGCCGTTATCTCGCAGCTTGCAGAACGTTTTGAGCCGGGCGACATCATCGTCGACGGCGGCAACGCACTGTTCACCGACACCATTCGCCGCGAGGCAGACGTTCGCGCCAAGGGCATCAACTTCGTTGGCGCTGGCATCTCGGGCGGTGAGGAAGGTGCCCTCAAGGGCCCTTCGATCATGCCTGGTGGTTCGGCAGAGGCTTACAAGACTCTCGGGCCAATCCTCGCTTCGATTGCTGCCGTTGCCGAGGGTGAACCATGTGTCACCCACGTTGGCACCGACGGCGCAGGTCACTTCGTCAAGATGATCCACAACGGCATCGAGTACGCAGACATGCAGCTCATCGCTGAGGCATACGACATTCTTCGTCAGGCCGGTGGCTACACCCCTGCCGAGATCGCAGGCATTTTTGAAGAGTGGAACAAGGGCGACCTTGAGTCATTCCTGATCGAGATCACCGCTGAGGTGCTCAAGCAGGTCGACGCCAAGACCGGCAAGCCATTCGTTGACGTTGTTCTAGACCAGGCTGGCTCAAAGGGCACCGGCGTCTGGACCGTTCAGACCGCACTGAACCTAGGCACCCCGGTTTCGGGCATCGCCGAGGCAGTATTCGCTCGTTCGCTTTCGTCACAGGCTTCGCAACGCGCAGCCGTCGATGGCCTGCCTGCAGACGCAACCGCTTGGTCAGTTGCTGACAAGGCTGCATTCGTCGAGGACGTTCGTCGTGCGCTTTACGCTTCGAAGCTCGTCGCATACGCACAGGGCTTCGACGCAATCCGCGCCGGCGCTAAGGAATACGGCTGGAATATCGACCTCGGTGCAGTCTCGAAGATCTGGCGCGGTGGTTGCATCATCCGTGCTCAGTTCTTGAACCGCATCGCAGACGCATACGGCAAGAACGCAAACCTCGAATCACTGATTTTCGACCCTTACTTCAAGGATGCGGTCGCGAAGTCGGTTAAGTCATGGCGCAACGTTGTCGCTAGCGCATCGCTCGCGGGCATCCCGGTCCCGGCATTCGCTTCATCGCTGTCGTACTACGACGGTCTTCGTGCCGAGCGCCTCGGTGCTGCACTGGTTCAGGGTCAGCGCGACTTCTTCGGTGCACACACCTACAAGCGCGTCGACATGCCGGGCACCTTCCACACCCTCTGGTCGGGCGACCGCACCGAGGTTGAGCAGGAGCCAAGCACCCACTAAATAGGTGGATGCGTTCACGCTTTATCTGAAGGCCTCGGTTCGAAACCGGGGCCTTCAGCTTTAACCCGGGGCATCCAATAGGCTCGAGGCATGACTTCGAGACTGCAGCCGTGGGTTGCTAAGTACATAGGCTCGGGCCTGATCTGGGGAAGTTCGTTCCTGTTCATCGCCGTCGGTGTGCGCGCTCTGCCGCCGGTTGGAGTCGCGTTTTGGCGCCTGCTTATCGGCGCGGTCACGATGTTCATCATTTTGAAAGCCGGCCGCAATCACCTGCCGCGCGAGGCATCAACCTGGGGCAAGATGGCCATCGGCGGTCTCTTTATGAGCGCAATCCCATTCGTGCTGTTTTCTTATGCCGAACAGCATGTCTCGAGCGCGGTTGCCGGAATCATCAACGCGGCTACCCCTGTGATGACCGTGCTCATGATCCTGCTTTTCTTTCGCGAAGAGAAACCGAACCGCCAAACCCTGATTGGACTCGGGATCGGCCTTGTCGGCGTCGCAGTTGTGCTCGGCGTCTGGGACGGTTTCGGCAAGAGCGACCCGACCGCAGTTCTCGCCCTCGTGGCGGCCATCGCCTGCTACGGCTTCGGCACTCCGTTTATGCGCAAGTTCATCGGCCCACTGCACCTGCCTGCCTCGGTCAGCACCTTCGGCCAGATTTCGACCGCGACCGTGATTCTCGCTCCGTTCTACTGGTCGGGCACACTCACGACGGGTCCGATTCAACTCGAGACCGTGCTGGCGATGGTGGCACTCGGAGCCCTCGGCAGCGGCATCGCGTACTGGCTCTATTACGGCGTAATCGCCGCGGCCGGCTCGACCATCGCATCGTCGGTCACACTGATCACTCCGTTGGTTGCGGTCACGCTCGGCATTCTGCTGCTTGGTGAAGAACTGCACTGGTATGAGCCAATCGGCGGTCTAATCGTCATTCTCGGTGCCGCCTGGGCGCAGGGTTACTTCGCTCGAAAGCCGCGCGCTTGAGTCTGGCATCGTCGATCCGCGGGCGACTCAGCGGAGTCGACGGCTTGCTGCTTGCCGTGGCTCTGGTCTGGGGTTCGAGCTACCTGGTCGCCAAAGAGCTAACCAATCACGCTCCGATTGCGGGGCTGCTCTCACTGCGATTCGGCAGCGCGGCACTGTTGATGTTCGGCATCTGGGCGGTCGGTCGCGCGCTAGGGAAGCGCGAGAAGTTCAGCAAGTGGGATGTTCGCCTCGGCGCGCTCTATGGCCTGCTGGTCGGCACCATCATGTGGATCGAAACCAATTCGATTCACATGACCTCGGCCACCAACGCCGGCCTGATCATCAGCCTCACCATCATCTTCACCCCGATCATCGAGGGAGCTTGGGCGCGCAACTGGCTGCCACCGCTCTTCTTCGTCGCTGCCGTCGGTGCGGTGGTCGGTGTCGCGCTGCTGGTTAGCGCTGGCGGATTCGCCAACCTCAATCTCGGTGACTTCATCATGCTCGGCGCTGCCATCATTCGCGCCTGGACCACCGCCGCCCAGGGCCGGTTCGCCAAAGGAAAGATGCTCAGCTCGTTCAATGTCACAGTCGTGCAGTTCGCCGTGATTGGTATCGGGTATGCACTCATCGCGCCAAACGCACTGGGTCAGACCATCGTGAGCTTCGGCGGGCAGCAGTGGCTCGAGCTGGCATACCTCGTGCTGTTTTGTTCGGTCTTCGGGTTTGTTGGCCTGATGGTCGGCATCCGACGAACCTCGGCCACGCGCGCGAGCCTGCTACTGAGCACCGAACCGGTTTGGGCGGTAGTGGTCGCGGCTGGATTCGGTGGCGAAACGCTCGGTTGGCTCGGCGCACTCGGTGCCGCGATGATTATCGGCTTTAGCTATTGGGGCTTGAGCATTGAGGCCAGCTGGCGGCAGCCCACTCAGCCTGAGCGGTAATAGTCAGGCTAGGGTTCACGCCCGGATTCGCGCTCAACGTGCTGCCATCGAAGATGTGCAGACCCGGTTGACCATAGACGCGAAGGTATTCATCGACAACGCCCTCGGCAGGGCTCGGGGCGATGACGCATCCCCCAAGAAAATGCGCGGTTAGCGGCACGCCAAACGGTTCGCCGATGACGGCCCCCGGCGTTGCATCAATGTCGGATGCGATCGAGCGAGCCAGGTCGTGACCTGCGGCAACCCAGCTCGGGTTGGCCTCGCCGTGACCCTGGCGGCTGGTCAATTTGGCACTGAAAAGCCCGCGCTTCAAATAGGTGACGAGCGAGTTATCGCGAGCCTGCATCACCAGCAGAATCAGCGTGCGCTCGGGCCAGCGACGGAGGTTATAGAAGCTCGGCAGGCGCAGTAGATTGCGCAGGGTTGCGCCGATGAGTCGAGCAGGATTTGGTTGGTCGCGCTTCGGGTCGCCGCTCTTGCCGCTCGCCAACACCGACTGCAGCATGCCCATGAAGCCACTGCCGCGGCCGTAACGCACAGATTCAACGTGGGTGTCTGGTGATGGATAAACCGAGGATGTGATCGCGCTACCGAGACTGAAATCGTGGTCGTCGTTGTGGGCGACTACGCCCAACAGCGACTCGGAGTTGGTGCGGCTCAGGTGACCGAGTTTGTCGCTGATGCCGGGCAGGCCGCCGGCTGCGCGCGATCGCTGAAGGAGTTTGGCCGAGCCGAGCGCTCCAGCGGCCACGATGACCTGCGGCACTTCTAGCACGCGGGCTCCACGGCGTGCACGAGGGCTGGCATTCGATGGGCGCAGGTGCAGGCGATAGCCGGTCGGCGCGCCCGATTCCTCGGCCGTCAATTGCTCAATGATCTGCACGGTGGTGTCGGCGATCACCTCCGCGCCGGCCTTTTCGGCGAAATACAGGTAGTTCTTCACGAGGGTGTTCTTGGCGCCGTGGCGGCATCCGGTCATGCACTCGCCACAGTTCAGGCAGGCCGAGCGAGCCGGGCCGCGACCACCAAAGTGCGGGTCTTGCCCAGGCGCATCCGCGGGCACCTCAAAGGTGACACCCACCGGAGTCGGCGTGTATGTGTTGCCGTATCCCCCGCGTTCGGCCGCGCGCTTGAGGACCAGGTCGGCAGGCGAGAAGAACGGGTTTTGCACGACGCCGAGCATCTTTTCGGCAGTCGCGTAGTGCGGAGCCAGATCGGTCTGCCAATCACGCATGCCGGCCCATGAACCGGTCTTAAAGAACTCGGTTGGCGGGCGATAGAGCGTGTTGGCATAGACCAGCGAGCCACCGCCGACACCAGCGCCAGACATCACCAGCACATTGCTCAAAAAGTCGATGCGCTGGATGCCACGCAGGCCCAGGCGCGGAAAGTAGAGGTACTTGCGCAGCTGCCAGCTGGTCTTGGCGAAGTCTTTGTCTTCGAAGCGCGAACCGGCCTCGATGACCAGCACGCGATAACCCTTTTCGGTCAGGCGAAGGGCCGCGACCGAACCGCCGAAGCCCGAGCCGATGACGGCAACGTCATACTCGTCTTGGATTTCGGGTTTCGATTTGGCCATGACTCGATTATGCGCCGATTTTTGACAAACGACGTTCGATTATGGGTGGCGCAGCGGGCTTGCCGGCAGGCGCTCCTGGGCGACCCAACGCTCGTTGTAACCGTGGCTCGAGGCCATTAGGTCGAGGAACGGCTTGGCGTCGAATGCCTCTGGGCCGAGCACGCCTGCCCCGCGCCAGATGCCCTGAGCCATCAGCTCGAGCGCAATGACCGGGTTGAACGCGGTCTGGGCGACCACGCACTGGGCGTTGTATTCGGCCATCGTCTCGGCGTTGTCAGCCACGTGATAGAGGTAGGTTGCGCGGTCTTTGCCGTCGAAGTCCTTGCCGGTAACGAGCACACCGGCACAGGTCTTGCCGGTCATGCGTGGTCCGATGGTGGCTGGGTCTGGCAGCACGGCCGCAACCATGTCGCGCGGAGCAACATCGACCGGGCCCTGCGCCGAACGCACGCGGTGTGGCTTGGTCTGGTCGAGTCCGAGCTTGTGAAGCAGCTTCAAGACCTCGATGAATTCGCGGCCAAGGCCGTACTTGAAATTAAATTTATTGGCACGGATGTGACGAGGCAGCATGGTGACCTCTTCGTGCTCGACGTTGACGCACTCGACCGAGCCGATGCCCTCTGGGAACTCGAAAATTTCAGGTTCGCTGAACGGTGCCGTGGTGTACCAGCCGCGAGTGCGGTCAAAGAGCATCGGCGGGTTGAGGCATTCCTCGATGGTGGTCCAGATCGAGAAGCTCGGGGCGAAGATTTCGTTGCCCTGGTCGTCGGTGACCGAGAGGTTCGAGCCGTCCTTGACGCTGATCTCGTCGATTTCGCTGAACAGGTGGTCGGCCGCGTAGCGCGCGAACACGTTTGAGAGGCCCGGCTCGACACCAACACCGACTAGGGCGAGGCGTCCGGCGCGTTCCCACTGGTCGTGGACCGCATACTGAGCGTCACCGAGCTTGATGCCCGGCTGGTGGAATGGGTCGGTTTCGTGCGGCTCTGACAGGCTCATCGCCATGTCGATGTAGTTCGCACCGGCGGTGAAGGCACCGCTGAATACGGTTGGCAGGAACTTCGGTTCGACCGCGTTCACGACGTGAGTGATGTTGTGGTTGCGCGCGAGTTCGGCGACGTTAGCCGCGCTAGAGGCGTCGATCTTGGCGGCTAGGAACTTGTTGGCCTTGGCATCGCCGTGGCGGCTGCGAATCCAGTCGATGGTTCGTTCTGCACGGCTGAAGTCGTAGTCAGAGACCACGATTAGTTCGTAGAAGTCGCGCTTTGCAGCGACCTTTGCGATTGCGTCTCCGACGCCACCGGCGCCGACTAGCAAGATCCTCATTGATTTTCCTGTTGTTCCGCCTGCTCCGTGGGAAGAATCGGGAGCTTGCTCCTAGCGTATCGTCAGGTCAGCGCTCGGGTCGGCAATCCAGTCGAGCACGCCCTGCCACGGGCCGAAGCCGTCGTCCTTGCTGAAGTGTTTTGCGCCCGCGAAGATGCGCGCGGTTAGGCCGAGCTGGTCGCCAAATGTTGCCTGGATGCCGCGCGGTGACCACGGGTCAGAGTCGCTGCCGAGCAGGGTCAGGCTTGCGGTTGCAGCATGCACGTTGGCGACGAAATCGGCCGAATCGAGTTCGAGTTCATAACCGGGGATGAGCTCGAGCAGCTTCGGGTCTGCCGGAGCAACCAGTAGCACGCGGTCGAACTTGGCCGGTAGCGCGCCACGACCCGCTGCGAGCAGCCAGTTCACGCTGCCAAGCGAGTGGCCGACATAGATGAGTTCGTCCGCGGGCGCATCCGTGCGGTGGTGAGAGATTTCGGCGGCAAGTTCGGTCTCGGCGATCAGCAGGTTTTGCCAGGCTTCGACCTTTGGAGCCTCAGGAGACGGAAACTGCGGGTAGAAAACCTGGTGGCCGGCGGCGCGCTGGCTGGTGGCCAAAGTGCGCAACCAGTGACCAACCGGACGAGTGTTGGTGTAGCCGTGACCGATGACGATTCTTGCCATGTTGCGAGTCTATTGCGGGCCTCAAATATCGCGATATTTGTGGAGTAATGTGACGCGCAGCGCCTATAGGTTTGGCATTTTGCGCACGTTCACGATGGTGAACATGCCAATCAGCGCGAGCGTGAAGACTGTGATCTCCATCAGGCCGAGCCCGAGTGTGTTGCTCGAACCGAGCTGTGCAAACAGCGGAGCCGCCAGCGTTGTACCGATCGAACCGAGCACCATGTTTAGAGCAGCGGCGGTGCCGGCCTCTTCCCCGTGACGGGTCAGCGCGAGCGTGCCCAGCGGGGCGAACGAACCACCGATGAAGAACACCAGCAGCATGATGGTCGCCTGGACCACGAACAGATTTGCCTCGAACAGTGCCGCGAGCACCAAACCAACACCGAAGACGATTTGGCAGGCGAAGATGCCAACCACGACCCACTTGAGTTGGATGCGCTGCGAAACCTTGGCGATGACCTGAACGCCGATGTAGCCCGAAGCCGAGTTCAGAACGAAGAAGTAACCGTATTCAGAGCCGGCCAACCCGAAGTGATTCTGATAGATGAACGGCATGATCGACAGGTAACCGAAGAGGCCGATGCTGTTCAGAATGCCGACCGCGACGACGCCCATGTAGATGCGGTCCTTCATGACCGAAGCGAAGCGACGACCGAGGGCAACCACTCCCTCGCGCTCCTGGCGCAGGTCTTTGTTCAGAGTTTCAGGCAAGAAACGGCTCGCCAACAGAAGAATCGTGAGGCCGTATGCGCCGATGATGACGGTGACGCCGCGCCAGTCCATGATGCCCAGCAACAGCGTGCCGCCCAGCGGGCCGATGAACCATGAAAGCGCCTGCACGAGAAAGACTCGCGACATCATTTTCATGAGTGCGGTGCCCGCATACAGGTCTCGCATCACGGCGTTGCCAACCACCTGAATCGAGGCGGCCGAGACACCTTGAAGTACGCGTCCAACGAAGAACACGGTGATGTTTGGCGCGGTCACGACGATGACTGCGGCGATCACATACAGGACGGCAGCCACGAGCATCGGGCGACGGCGGCCGAGCGAGTCACTGAGCGGACCGGTGATCAGCTGGCCGAGTGCAAAACCAAGCGTCAAGGCACTTAGCGTGAGCTGCATGGTCTGGTCTGACACCAGGAAGGTCTTGGCAATGTACGGTGCGGCAGGCAGGTATGGGTCGAGGGCGAAGGGCTGCATCGCCATCAGGCCACCGAGAATGATGATCAGGTTCCAGCGCGATCGCTGCGAAACGTTGCCGCTAGTTAGTGACAAAAGCTACTTCCTCTTTCGGCGTGCGGCGATAACCCCAACGCCGATAGCGAGTAGTCCACCGGCGAGCAGGATGCGGCCGGTTGGTGTGTTGAATTGCGCAGGGATGAGCTCGGGCAACTTCGCGGTTTTGGTCGGAGCGACGGTCACAAGCGGACCATTCGTGCCAGCCGGGTCGCCGTCCTGACCGTTCGAGGTTCCGTCGCCATCGATGTCTGGATCGACACCGTTGACTACCCCATCGCCATCGATGTCTGAGTCGGCATTGTTTGGAGTGCCGTCACCGTCAGTGTCTGGTTCGGCAGGGTTTTCGGTGGCCGTCAGGGCAGTTGAAACCGCGCTACCTGAAACTGCTGCCCCACCAGCCGATAGCTCGGTGGCCTTTGCCGGGGGCGCCATGACAGCGCCGATCATGACGGTGGCCACGAGTGCTATCACGATTGCGATTGAGGCGTACTTGGCTATGCGCTTGCGGCGCGCTGATCTTGGCGAGGTTGTGTCGGCGAGAGACGCGGCAGTTCGACTCGCATTAGGTTTGCGAGGTTTGGTTCGCTTAGGCATTAGAAGATTCCAGCTAGCTTCATGGTCACGACAAGCATAACCACGCCACCGATTCGGTAGACCCACATGAAACGAGGGCGGTGAATCCAGCGCAGCTCATCCTCTGCGCCATGACGACCGAGAATGTGCAGAATCGAGAGAACCAACATTGGAATAGGCAAAATCGCGAACGACCAGAGAGCTAGATCAGGGGTAGTACCGAAGAACCAACCGATGACGGTTGTGGTTGCGTTCGCAACCAAGAGAGTGAAAGCCAATCCAGGAATACCGTTTGGCAGGATGCGCCACAGCCAAGGGTAGTTCGGGAACTTTTCGGAGTACCAACCAAGGACGACTGGAACGACGAACAGAAGCGAACCTAGCCAAGTTCTCCAGTCATTGCCCATTAGGGCGGCAGTCACAAAGATAAAGACTGCCAAGCGCACGAACAGGGCTGCCCAGCGACCGATTTGGTGAACGCTAGGGACAGTTGTCGGGTGCAGCCGGTCGAGTCGTTCTGGGAACAATCGCGCGACGCCTTCTTCGGCGATAACACGTAGCGCGGTGGCGACTGCAATAGCAAGCGAGAAAGTGTTCGTGTGGTTGGCAACCGGGAGCGTAATACCGGCGAGTGCAGGCAAAGTTGAAATCATCGCCGAGGTGGTCCAAGCTCCGATGAACGGCAGTACGGCTATATCAACCAGGCGCTCCCACCAGTATGAGTTGCCTTGCTCAGGGACCTTGCGGAACTGTCGGAACGCATTGGCGAGCAACGCTGGTCCATAACCGACGATTACGACACCAAGCAGCAAGCGCAGGTCATTGAGACCGTTGAACTGATCTGCGAGCAGGCTGCCGACAACGAAGACGACCATTGCCAGCGTTCCTGCAGCTACATCGAACACACCAATTACAGCAATCGCCACAAACAATGGCCAGAACGGAGGTTTGATGTCTCCGTTATTGATTACTAGGGCAATAACAGACAAGGCAGTTGCACTGATTGTTGGAATCAACGAGAAAATGCCAAGCGAAGCACGGAGGTATGCACCATCAACAAAGATTCGGCTCGTCAAAGTAGAAGCTCGAGCCGTCAACTTAACGATTCGAATACTCAGGCTATCCAGTGCTGTCATCCAACGTCTGCGCCATGCTTTCCAGCGGTCGCCTCGGGCACGACGACGTAGTTCGTATTCTTCGTGAGTTGCGTCGATGTTAGCGACTGAGCCTGGCTGGTCCCCGCCGCCGGAACCACCTGAACCGCCCGATGAAGCACCGCCAGCAGCGCTGGCACCAGCACTTGCTGCCGCTCCCGCCGCTGCCGCACCAGCAGCAGCGGCTGCACCAGCGGCGGCGGCTGCAGCTGCCGCCATGGCCGCTGCGACCGAAGCAGCGCCACCAATCGTGTCAGTAACGTGCTGAATCGAGGCAGGGTCTGCCATCGGGTCGTAAGGCACTGATGGCGCGTCATCGCTCGGCGCTGCACCTGGAACAACGGGAACATCGGTTGCTACCGGCTCAGGCGATCCACTAGGCGCGTCCGTCGGAGAGTCTGAAGAAGTCGCGCTTGGATCGACACTCGGCGAAGACGAAGGTTCTGGGGTGAATGCAGGCGTTGGAGATGAATCAACCGAAGGCTTGACACTTGGCTTCACGGTCGGCTTGACCGTAGGCTTCACGGTCGGCTTCTTGGTCGGGGTCGGGGTTGGGGTTGGGGTGACCGTCGGAGTCGGAGTCAAAGTCGGGGTTG
>JACCDQ012193984.1_pt1 | contig 30022 bp, 48 predicted proteins | sample 7446031 | NCBI WGS metagenome assembly JACCDQ01 (sample SAMN15323442, study PRJNA562643) | freshwater metagenome | isolation source: river surface water | place: USA:Blue River Watershed | collected 2017-08-17 | reverse complement strand
GCTCCAGAGCCACAGCCTGCTCCACCCGCTCCTGCACATGAGCCAGAACCTATCCCAGAGCCTGCTCCAGAGCCACCAGCCGAGCCAGAACCAGAACCCGAACCTGCACCTGCTCCACCGCCTGTAATCGCTCCAGAACCGCCTCTAGAGCCTGAGCCAGCACCACCAGTCGAACCAGAGCCACCAGTTATCTTGCCAGTAAGTCAAGAAGAACAAATGGCAGTTCTAGCAGAGGAAGCCAAAGCAGATGACCCTGTTGTTCCTCAAGAACTGGCAGCAATCCCCCTAATTGGAGATGCTGCTGTTGCTGTTCTCGAAGCCTTCAACGCTATTGGGAATGTTGGGGCTGACCTGACACCTGAAGTTAGAGAGCAAGCTCAGGAAACTATTGTGGCCTCAGTTTTGGTTAGCAACATCGCAAGCACATCTGTTATGGCCTCATCAGCCAGTTATAGGAGAATGAAATGAAACAGTTTCTAAATGACATCTTGGGGCAACTCTTCACCTTGCTGGGTATGTTCATTGCCTGGTTGGTCTTAGAAGGTAGCGCAAAGACAGTTGTTGGTTGGGCTATCCTCGCCTCAACCGCTGTTTGGATCATCAGTTACCCACTTCGCAACCGCGAGTAAAATGGTAGACATGAACCGCTTACCTAGAGCTAAGGCTGAGGCTGACAAGTGGGTGAAGTGGTGGTTTGCTGACAAGCCAAATACCAGCCTTGAGGTTATTGCTAATGCTCGGCGCATCTTCATAGAGAAGTACCTTGACAACTACAAGGTAAAATAGACCTATGGCTAACTGGATGCAACCTTTCCCTGACTCTTGTCGAACTGACCCTTTTGGTGTTCACACAGAGGCTCGCAAGAAAGCCGGTCTAGGCCCTCACAGAGGAACTGACTGGGGCAAGGGAGTCAAGGGCAAGTCAATCCCTGCTGTGACCTCTGGCAAGATTGAAATTATTACCGAATCAAAAGGTCTTGGCTGGGTGCTAGTGCAGTCAAATGCCAATGGCAAATTGTTCATCGGATACTGCCACCTAAAGTCAAAGCCGACTTGGAAAGTTGGCGATGAAATCAAGATGGGTCAAAGAATCGGATTTGTTGGCAATACCGGATCTTATTCAGCCGGTGACCACCTACACGCAACACTAGGGCCAACCAAAGACTCCTACTCGGCTGGCAAGGTTTATGACCTACACGCTTACATCGCTAAACACATCGAGGCTTGGAATGCAAAAAATGCTTAAATTATTCAAAGACATCATTGTTCGCTTTATTGGTGTTATTCTTTTTGCCTTTATTCCTGGCATGGCAGTTGGCGCTCCAACAGTCGGCTGGTTCTGGGGTGGAGTAAATGGTGTTCTAACAGTTGCCGCTTCGATTGTGGTTTTCTTTGGTGTCCAGCTCGCTTGGGCAGCAACCATTACCCATGATGATGTTGAAAAGGGATTCCGCGCCGCTGTGGCTAAGACCGCTTCAGATAATGAAGATGTTGCCGCTGCTGTAAAAACCGCTCAGGATGAAGAAATCAACTGGGATGACTTCGGTGACCTAACAGACTTGGATGGTCTAGACGAGGAGTAATCCTTGCTAAGTCGCATAATTATCTGGCTGCTGTCAGTCCAGGCATATTGGATCTTGCGGAAGAAATAGCTCGGCGCTCGGCGGCGGTGATACCTCCCCAAACCCCATAAGGCTCGGCAGCCAAAACAGCATACTCGGCGCATAATGCCTTAATTGGGCAAAAATTACAAATGATTTTCGCCTCAGCCTCTTTATTCCTAGCCCGCACTTCAAGCTCCTGAATAGGTCGGCCAGTGGGATGATACTCGAAAAAAAACAAATCCCAATACTCAGGCTCCGAGCAAACAGGCGGATTATCGGCAATTGCCTCGCTAAGTCTTAAATAACTTTCGGCTATCTTTTTGCTCATTTGGCTCCAAATTGTCGGATGGTTGCTCTAGTGTATGGAGAAGAAACAGAAAGGGCAAATCCATGAACGAACTAGAAAAGAGCCTCATCACCTCAGCAACACTGCTGGGCAATTTTGAGAACGGATCAAGCGAATGGCACGAAGCGCGCAATGAGCCAGGGGCTATCGGGGGCAGCGACATTGGGGCAATTGCCGGCTGGAACCGCTGGGAGAGCGCGATAAGCAAGTGGGCCAAGAAGACCGGCAAAATCGATGACACACTGATCCCAAGCCACCGTATGCGAATGGGCACAAAGTTCGAAGATGACCTGCTCGAAATATTCCAAGAAGACCACCCAGAGCTAGAGGTGCTGACAACTGGCACATGGGCACAAAACTTCCAACCACTCAACCGCGCCAACCCAGATGCCATCGCTATAGACGAGAATGGCGAACTGTTGCTGATAGAGGTCAAGTTTGCCGGTGACAATATGTACGAAATCCCGCAGTCCTACAAAGCGCAGATGCAATGGTACATGGGCATACTCGGGATCCGCCGAGGAGTGCTCGTGGCCTGCGCCGGCTCAAACTATGTAGAACTTTCACTAGAGTTCGATGCCTTCGAGTTCGACACGCTTTGCCTACTGGCAGACCAATTCCGCAGGTATGTAGAGAACGACATCATGCCGGACTGGGATGGTTCAAACAGCACATACGAAACCATGCGCGCAATTCACCCAGACATCGATACAGAGTCCAGCGAGGAACTAGGCGAACTTGGCATTCACCTATCCAACACCTATGCTCAGTTGCAAGAGCTGGAAAGAAAATACAAAGAACTTCAGAGCCGAACCCTCGATGCGATGGGCAAGGCTAAATGGGGAACAGTAGATGACCAAAAGGTGGTCTATCGCACTAGCAGAGCCGGTGGGCAACCCTACTTGGCTTGGAAGAAATAGAAAGGGAAACATGGAACTACTACTCGGAGATCAGGTGCAGGTTTCAATTGAAACACGCTTCGGCCTGACACTAATAACGGGAAGCATTATTAGCCTCGGGGAAGTCCTTAATAAGCCAGATGTGTTCTGGTTCCAGCTCGCAGGACTTACAAGCACTTTTTATACAGATGACGAACTAACAGTAAAGAAGGTCGGCTAATGGCTGCATTTAACCCAGCGGATTACGAAACAGTAGAAGCTCGAATCAGACGCTTTTACGAGGCTCATCCAGATGGCAGGATTATCACCGAAGACCTGACAACACCGCAAGACCGAGCAGTCCTGACCTGGCGAGTGAAGACCACCATTTACCTAAATGCCGAAGACCAGGAGAAGGGCTTGGCAAAAGCAACCGGACACGCCTTCGAAATTGACGGTCAAGGAATGGCCAACAAAACGAGTGCTTGGGAAAATGCGGAAACGAGCAGCATTGGAAGATGCCTCGCCAACATGAACCTCAGCGGTAATCGCAGAAGTAGCCGAGAAGAAATGGAAAAAGTCGCACGAGGACAAACCCCTACAGGCCGCGACTGGATGGCAGAAGCCGATGCATTTGCCCTCGTCTACAACCTCGATGGACTCCGTAAACTATATTCAGAGGCAGTAGCTCACCGCGCACTGCCAGAAATTGTAGAAAAGATAAAGGCTTATGGAAATGACATTGCAGGATCATCTGATCCTAAGAGCGAGCCTGCGGGAGATAAAGGAACTGCATAGTGAACTTATCAACAAAGGACAACTACATGGAGCCACAGCCCTTATCCCATGCATCTTTGACAGAGCCGAGCGGATTACAACAAACCGATACTTTGATAGGGATAACCCAAGAACTCCACCGCATTCGGGCTGAGGTTCAAAAGGGAATCTCGGTGCTTTACGACTCAGAGTGTAAGTTAGCCGATGCGGAACACGCTTACGAGCGAGAACTACAACTGGCATTCATCAACGCCCAGGGAACAATAGCCGACAGGACAGCCATAAGCCGCTTACAAGCCTCTGACAAGCGCCTACAAGCGGATTTGGCAAAGGCTGAATGGAATCGGGTCAAGGCCAAACTGAAAGCCCTAGAAACGGCGCAGATGGGAATTCAAACCTCGGCGCGACTAATCGAAACCGAGCTGAAAACCCTCAGATGATAGTCTTGCTTTTATGGCTGGCTGCCCTGATCATCTTGGTGGCCTTCGGAACCGGCGGAATCTGGGGAACCTTGTACCGGCTGGAGATGTGGGTCATTGAGAAGTTTGGCAAACAAGAGGAACTATGATTAGCGAAGCCTGTTCTTGCGGTGCAAGTTTTCAGGCAGAGCGCTCAGACGAAATCAAGCTCCTTAATCAGTGGAGAACAAACCACAAATGCCGGTCAGAAGGCAATCTAGCAATCATTGATAACTCCAGGTCGGAACACTCAGGGCCAATAGGCTTCATGGCAACCGGCCTGACAGATCCGGCACGAAGCCCTTACCCAGATTGGGATGATGAATAAAAAAGAGTTCGCCAAACTCCTCACACGAGATAACCACCAATGCATCCACTGCGGGCTCGATGATGACACGCTAATCGTGCAACACCGCTCAAACAGAGGACATGGGGGCTACAAAGCCGGCAACGACCCAGCAAACTACTTGCTACTCTGCTCACGCTTCAACGGCCTAATCGAATCAGATGCCAAAGCTGCAGGCATGGCAAGACGGTACGGGTGGAAACTGAGCCGATACGACAACCCCGCCGAAAAGCCCGTCTATGACATGGTGCAAGGCGCTTGGTTTATTTTGAATTCTGATTGGACAAAAGGCCAACTACTAGAGTAGTGTCTGATCAAGTTGAGGTTCTTAAACCGTTGGGCAACTATAAAACCCTGCACTCGGTTCACAGCCGGTGATACCAGGCCGTTAGAGGGCTTCTGTTTGGCGCACCTGTAATTGTGAAGCCTTAGATCAGGTAAGAGTTCTTGAGAGTAGAACAGAGTTTATAGCGGCGAGGTCACTTCGTATCTGCCTGGCTTCCGAGTAGCTGCATAAACACATGGCGCAGATAGTCACTACCGCGAGGCGTGACCCATCGAAAAACCTGACAGTCCTTATACCTGTGGTTTTTGAGGTGGTCGCTTAGGCCATCTCTACCCTCTAGAGCCTTACCCTGTGATTACGCTACGCTTGATAAGTGCTTGAAGAACAGAAACTCACCTGCCGGCGATGTGGATTCACTGAATTCGTGCCAGCTGATAAACGCAGGCGTAAAGATGAGTTGTGTGCTGACTGCCGAAGAAGGCCATCAAAGACAATCAACTACGGTCTAGCCAAGTCCTGTATCCCACATCAAGGTGAATTCGATGACGATGACAATCCGGTTCAATGGGGTCATCTGTTTATGCCAGGCAGTCGAGTGTGCAAACACAAAGACTGCGTAGAGCCAACTCATGTGCGCTAAATGTCTTAGTTTCCTGCTAGTGTAAAACTACCTTGCCAGTTGGTAAGTAAAACCGAATGAAAGAGCTGATTATGGCTAAATGCACCATCAACATCAAAGGCAACCTTGCAAGAGATGTAGAAGCAAAGATAAGTAAAGCGGGCAAACCTTATTCTGTCCTAAGCGTAGGATCCACTCCAAGCAAGAAGAACGCACAAGGCGAGTGGGAGAATGGGGAAACAATCTGGTTCAATGTGACTGTCTTTGGGGAACTGAACCCTTTTGAATTCGTCAAGGGAACACCGGTAGAGCTAGAAGGAACCTTCACTCAGCGCTCATACACGAAGAAGGATGGAACAAAGGGCACAAGCAACGATGTTGTGACTGACCTGATCAAGAGCGTTCCGCGAGCAAAGTCTGAAAGCCCTAACTCTCAGGCAGCGCAAACCGAGTGGAGCAAGCCGACTGGCTGGTCAGAGATTCCACCGATTGTTGCAGAAGACGCTCCCTTCTAAATGAAAGAACTTCGATTCATGGTGGCTGGCTCACCTGTTCCGCAGGGTTCAAAATCAGCCCGCGTTTACAATGGGCGAGCCATCATGTTCGAGGCCAATAAGAAACTCCCGGCATGGCGCACAGCGGTATCTGAAGCCGCTCGCCTAGCGATGTATACAGACCTGCAATGGGTCGAACCCTTCGACAAGCCAGTCAAGGTTGTAATCACATTTTTCATGCCTAAGCCGGCAAAGCCCAAATGGGCCAAATATCCAGGCTCAAAGCCCGACTTGGACAAACTGATCCGTTCGGTGCTTGACTCCCTAACAGCCGGCGGAATCTGGACAGATGACTCCCTAGCGGTAGAGATCCACGCCCAGAAGCTTTGGACAAGCACAGACACCAATAGCCACCCAGAAGCGGGCTGTTCGGTCTATATTGCCGAAAAATAACAGTTATATAACATCGGCGTGGCGCTTGCTACTTCGCAACATTTACCCCTGCAATAGTGCTACATTAGTCATACAGCCCAGGTAGGGCTTAAAGACAAGGGGAAACAAATGAGCTGGAAAAAAGATGACGAAGTGACCATAACCTTCGAAACACTCAAAATGGCACAAAACGAAGCATTCCAAGACGGAATCAAATATGCCGCATCGCAAATCGCATACTACCTAAAAGACGAAATCACAATCGCAAAGGTTGTCGGTTTCCTACACGCAATCTCAAAGAACGAAGCCTACTCAACCGATGATGAAGAATGCAACTGCGAAGAAGACTGCGGTGCTGATGCCTGCGAAGCGAGCTGCGAGTGCGGAAGCGAAGAATGCTAATGAGCAAACTAATTCAATACCTCGGAGCACTAGCCGCCTTCTTCGTACTCGGAGCGTCAATGGCGTTCGTTGAATGGATAGCACAATTCGAATGGCTTGGCTGGATAGCCCTACTAGCAATGCTGATTACTCCAATCTACTTGGCAATTAAACTCTGGAGAAGTATCTAATGGCCGAGCCAATCTTTGAACAAGTCAAAACAACACACGACATCTACAAAGCAACCGCGCGACTAGAAGCTCGAGCCGAACTGGCAGCGGAACTCCGACAGATCCAAAAACCAACAAAGCAAGTTGTAGACATTATCAAAAAACTAGAAGGGGAAACAAAATGAGCAAAAAAATTCTTACAGCAACAATTATTGGAATAGCGGCAATTACATTCACTGGCTGTTCAAGCGATGCCGATGTAGCATCAAGCAACTTGTCGAAGTCAGCAGAGCAATTTGAGATTGACCGTAGAGTGGTATTTTTCAATGGCATTACAGACAAATATTTACTTGAAATTCAAGGTCGTTGCTCAGTGGAAACAGGCGAATCTGCGTTAGGCGGATCGCTAGAAGTTACTTGCAAAGTAGGCCCATCTGAATACAAAAAACACTTCCTCGGCCTCAGCGACAATGTCTCTTATTTCGTTGAACAAATTGAAGGCGTAAGCGTAAGCACATACAACTATCGAGTGATTTTTAAGCCAGATGTAATTATCCCAGCAATTGACCTGGAAACACAGTTAGGTAAGTAAATGCTGGAGATTACAGAAACTGCCTTTGGCTCGGCACTCAAAGAAACACTAGACCTGGGTGCAGTCCAGGAAAGAGAAAGAATTATCCACCTGCTGAACAATGATGCAGTCCTGCAGATGAATCTTTCAGCTCAATGGCTGACCTACATAGTGGAGATGATCGAAAGTGTTTAAGTCAAAACAGCGTATCGCCTCAGCCTGGGCAAAAGGGCTAATGTTCGGCAAAGCTGTGGGTGCTCGAGATGAGCGTGAGCGACTGATAAACAACCTTGAGGAAATTGCTAACTTAGTGCTACTTCCAGATACAGATTTCAATGAGGGCTATCGCCAAGCAATTCAAGACATTCAGACTAATAGTTGGTTGAATGAAAATGATTGATCTAGAAAGCCGGATTGAAATTATGCTGGCTTACTTCGCTGCCTCAAATGCAAGGTTGCTGGAAATTGAAAAGAAACTAGAAAGGCTAGAACAATGGGCGATGTCCTCGAACTAATGGGCTGGTATTCAATCTTCATGGGTATCTCGCTTGGAGTGATAATCCTGATCCTGATAAAGAAGCACAATGAGTAAGCACAGAGGCGAAAGAGTTTATCCGCTCTACTGGGAAATCATCTACCTGAAGCGGATGTGGCATGGCAAGTGGAAATACAAACTAAGGAGAAAAGGGTGAAGAAGATAAACAAAGACTTCCTAATGGACTTAGAGCGGGAGCGCCTAGACCAGTCTTGGAAAACACCTAAAGAGGTTGGGCTGACTCAGTTCACCAAGATTATCTACCGCGACAAGGTCATGGATCACCGCTTCCGCGACAACATTATGTTCCAGGCTGGCCGCTACGCTATGGGCGCTAGGGATGTCGAAGCCAGCAACGGTCACAAAGTAGCAAGCAACCTAATCAGCAAGGAAGGCAAGAAATGAAAGTAAAAGTATGGACAACTAGCAACTGCGTTCAATGCACACAAACCAAGAAACAAATGGACAAGCTCGGAATTGTCTACGAGGAAGAATCCCTAGAAACCAACATCCTTGCGCTGGAAGGCTTCAAGGCTATGGGACTGCTACAAGCACCGATTGTGGAAACAGACACAAAACGCTGGTCAGGCTTCCGCATTGACAAGATTCAGTCACTAGCCCGCCACATCAAGAGCCTAGGTGAAAAATAATGGCTGGGGAAATGCTCGCAGATGACAATTCGCCAATGATTATGACTGTCGGTCAATACAACGACCGAGTTGCCTACACCTGGAAGTTGGCCACTGAAGCCGAGCAAGAACGCATTGTGAAGTTATTAGAAGGCCGCACTAATGATAGCGGTTCCGTATTAGACGAAACAGGCAATTCAATCGCAGACCTAAGCGACCTAATCGAACTTGTAAAGGGAGAAACAAAATGAGCAAACCGACACATATCCCTTGCGGCTGCGGTGGAGAGCAATGCGAGCTAGAGGCAGTTTATGAAATGGGTGTGGCTGACACCAAGCAACGCATTATCAAGTTGCTAGAAGACCGCAAAGCCCTATTAGAAAACCCCAATAATCATTACATCACAGCCATGAATATTCCGGTAACAAAGGAAAGTGCAATGGCCATAACTGACGCAACCATTTGGCTTATCAAGGGAGAAACAAATGAGTGATTATGAGCTACTAGATGAAGCAATCACCTTGTTAGAAACACCGCATCTTGTCTGGTCAGATGACTTTGAGGCAATCCGTCAGCATCTCTGGGCGCTGCTAGTCAGTGAAAGAAAAAGCCTTGCACCGCACGAAGCAACCTTTGACTTGGCTAAAGAACTACTTGACGGCTTCCACAATGACTTTCAGATAGGCTAAAGGAATGCTTGAAGATCTAACCGCTCCACCTTCTAAAATCTGGACTTGCCGCGTTCGCACACTAGCCAGCGAACTAAATGACAAAGATGCCGCCATCCTTGCCGAAGCCATAGCCAATCCGCAATGGAAAGCTGAAACACTCTCCAAAGCCCTAAATCAAAAAGGGCTAAAGATTGCCGGATCAGGTATAACGCGCCATAGACAAGGAAACTGCTCATGCTCGAAAATCTAGGGCCAGCACCAAAGATAGAAACACCTCTTGGCTGGAAATCTGCAGTCGAGTTCGATGGCACAGAGGGAGTAGCAACAACACCTGGACTGGCTGACGGACTGGACTACACCGAGTTCCTAGAGCAAGCCGGATACTCGCCAGACATCTACGAAGTCATAGGAGCACCGCGCACATCACGCTGGCAGGTTTATGACGGATCATGGCGAACCTCTTACCGCTTTCACTTCCGCCTAAAGCCTGACAATGCAATTGCATTACCACTGCTCTACAAGGAAGCAAAGAAGACTAAGGCTAAAGAGCCTAAGCCTGTGGACAATGGCAAGGTGCTAGTAATCGCCACCGCTGACTATCAGATAGGTAAGGTAGCCAGCCGAGGCGGAACACCTGACTTACTGGCTAGAATCTTCATGTCCTATGCCAAGATTGCCAGCCATCTAAAAAAGAATAAATACGAGCAGATTATTATTTTGGATGCCGGTGACATTATCGAAAACTTTGGAAACGCTGCTGACATGGCACAGCTCCAAAGCAACGACCTAAGTCTTATGGATCAGGTGGACTTGGCAGCAACCCTGCAATGGGATCTAATAAAACTGGCAACCAAACACGCCAAAACAACCTACGCCTCAGTAGGCTCAAACCACTGCCAATGGCGAGTCAACAAACAAACAGTAGGCAAGCCGGTAGATGACTGGGGCATCTTCATTGTCAAGCAACTGAGAAAACTAGCCCATGAGGTAGGCCTCGATGTCAAGTTTTTAATCCCAGGTGACTATGATGAATCACTAGCCTTCGACCCATTCAGCGATCAGTTCCATGTGGTCGGACTATTTCATGGCCACCAAGCCGGAAGGCCAGACCAAGTTCCTAACTGGCTCGATAAACAAGTGGCAGGGCTACAACCGCTGAAAAACTACACCATAGCGGTAAGCGGTCACTTCCATCACACCCGAGTGCAACAGCTGGGCCAAGCACATAACGGTGGCTCTCGCTGGTGGGTTCAGTGTTCCACAAGTGACAACGGAAGCGACTGGTACAGGCTAACCTCGGGGCAAGACTCAACAACCGGAATCACAGCCTTCGAGCTGGAGAAACAGGTGCTATTCAACGGGCAGGTGTTCCGATTCTAATGTGCCACTGTGGAGAACCAAGCAAAGCCAAAGGCCTATGCTCCAAGCATTACCTGGCAGACTACCGCCAGCGTAAACAGCAAGGCCTAATAAAAAAGACACCAATCATCGAACTCATCGAAGCAACCTACAAAGACACGCCAACCTGTGGAATCTGCGGAGAACCTAAGAGAGCCAAGAACCTGTGCACAAAGCACTACTTCCAAATGAGAAGGGCAGGATAAATGCCAACCTACCTATACCAATGCAAAGACTGCGAGCAAAGGGTCAGCGTAAGCCGAGCCATAACAGATCAGGAAGTTCCACCGGTGTGCATAGAATGCGCCAAGCCAATGCTCAAACAGTACGGGCTGAACGCAGTGACCTTCAAAGGCTCAGGCTGGGGCAAAGATGCCAACTAACGGACATGGTGACCAGTCATACGAAGAAAGAAACAACAGACCTGATAACTACGGCGAACAACTATTCATAGACTACTGCCGACTAGAAGGATACAAACTACACCGTATAGGTTTCGATGAGAAGCAAGACAGGGTGCAAGGCTTCTACAACCTGAACAAAATAATCAGACAACTCCCCGACTTCGTATGCCTGAGCCCAGCATCAGGTCGCATGGCAGTGGTATCAGTCAAAGGAACCAACAAGTTCAAAGAAGAAGACTACAACAACCTCAACTGGCTCGAAACCGTCTACGCCTCACCCAAAGCACCGCTCAGGTTTGTCTTCGCCATACGAGGACAGATCCACTGGAAGACAAGCATCGAAGTAGCTGAACTGTATCGCTCATCAACAAACGAAGGACAATGGCCAGACGGAAAGACATATCGGGTACTCAACCTTGCCTAGACTCAAAGAACCCTGCCTCACCTGCGGAAAACTAACAGACAACGGATCCCGCTGCCTCGAACACCAACAACAAGTAGATGCCCGCTACCAACTAGCCAGAGCTCAAAGAAAAGAACAAACAGGTCAATACAAAGGACAATACAAGCGCCTAGCCCGAATCATCAGAATGACCGGTAGAGTCTGCCACCTATGCGGAATACCCTTCACGCCCGAAGACAAGATAGAAGCAGACCACCTATACCCAGGCACACCCGTCACCGACCTCAGCCAACTAGCGCCCGCCCATGCCCTCTGCAACCAACGCCGAGGCAACGCACACCTCAACTAACCCCCACCGGTCAACCCCCGTACCCCCGTCATTCCTTACAGACTGGCGCAGGGAAAACCCCGACCGCAGACTCGTGTGGATACCCGCGAAAGTAAACGAAAAGTGCTACACTGAAAATCGAAAGGGGAACCATGAGTATCTGCAAACCTCACACCGGACTGTTCGATGAATTCGACAACCCACTCGATGAGCAAGGCAAGCCATTCATGCCAGGCATTCGCATCTGCCTAAAGAGCGATTGTGTAGAGCCAACTCATCAACTCAGCCATCACAAAAAGAACGAACGCCATTACAACAAAAAGTATGAGCCAGAAATCTATGCGGAGATTATCCGGATTGGAAACCTAGAGCCAGGCCGAGCAAAGACCTGCCTGCTGGCGAATTGTGATCAGCCTCGCAAAGCTCGCAATCTGTGCGCTCCTCACTGGAGTATGTTCCGGCATCGCCAACCGAATGAAATCCGCCGAACCAACCAAAAAGCACTCAGCGACTTCCCACCGCTAGACCCACCACTCGGCAACCGCGAGAGATCACACATAGACCCTCGCAACTGCAATGTCCTCGACTGCCCTAACCGGTCAAGAAACCGAGGCCTCTGCAAGAACCACTGGGAAAGATACAAGACCGCCTATAGGAGAGAAACAGGAAAACAATGGAAATCAACTCAGTCCGCATAAGCGACTTGGTAAGCGACCCAAACAATGCTCGCAAACATGACGATAAAAACATCGAGGCAATCAAGGGAAGCCTAAAACAGTTCGGTCAGCGCAAGCCAATCGTGGTGCAGGGCAACATTGTCATCGCTGGCAACGGAACGCTAGAGGCAGCCCGCCAGCTCGAGTGGGATGAGATTGACATCGTGCAGGTGCCGGAAGATTGGACAAAGGATCAGGCGAAAGCCTTTGCCCTAGCCGATAACCGCACCGCTGAACTAGCGACTTGGAACAACGAAGTCCTACAGCAACAACTCTCCGAGCTAGAGGAAGTTGGAATGTCCGTAGCAGACTTTGGATTCCAAGCGGCAGAAGTGCCAATCATCGATGTGGAAACATTCGAAGACGAGATGCCACCAATCCCAGAAGAACCAACTTCTAAAGTGGGCGATATGTATAAGCTGGGCGAGCACTACTTGCTATGTGGCGATAGCACCAAAACAGAGAACATATCAAAGGTGCTCCAAGGAAGATTGGCAGACTGCGTCTTCACAGACCCACCTTACAATGTGGCATACGAAGGCGGAACAAAAGAGAAGCTGACAATCCAAAACGATGATATGGATGAATACCAGTTCAGCGAGTTCCTTTATAACTTCTACGATGCGGCATACCAAAACACAAAAGAAGGTGGGCCAATCTATGTCTGCCATGCCGACTCATCAGGCAATGCCTTCAGAAACAATATGCTCAAATCAGGCTGGCTACTAAAGCAATGCCTAATCTGGGTCAAGAACAGCCTTGTACTGAGCCGACAGGATTACAACTGGCAACACGAGCCAATCCTCTATGGCTGGAAGCCAGGTGCCGCTCACTCATGGTACGGCCCATTTACCAACACAACGGTTATAGATCATGCCAAAGAGTTGCTGGAAAAGAAAAACAAAGACGAAATTGTCGAGTTCCTAACACAAGCACTTGAAACAAGCACAGCCATTCGAGAGAATCGACCAAGCCGAAACGACATCCACCCAACGATGAAGCCGGTCAACCTAGTGGCAAGACTGCTAAAGAACAGCATGGTCAGAGGGCAGATAGTTCTTGATCCGTTCGGTGGCTCAGGCTCAACCCTGATAGCAGCTGAACAACTTGGGGTCAAGGCGGCGATTGTCGAACTAGACCCGAAGTATGTCGATGCAATTATCAAGCGATGGGAAAACCTAACCGGAGAAAAGGCCGAACTCGTATGAGCGTATTCGAGATGGAACCAGGCGGATGGGTAAAACTAGTAAACGGAAACACCGTAATAAATGGCACTATCCAACAGGTAACAGAAAACTATGTGCAACTGGAAGGACTGCGACCTATTCCACTCGAGAGATGGCAACCAATAATCATCAAGCCAGCACCAGGTAAAACTACACCTATAAGGAAAACCAACTATGGCTCAAATGGGCAGACCACCTAAGCCAACTGAACTAAAAAGATTACAGGGCAACCCTGGCAAGCGAGCATTACCAAAAGAAACCGAAGTGATACTCCTGCCAGCCTCAGAAGGAATCCCTGAACCAAGCCGACCACTCCTAAAGTATGGGCAAGAGATGTGGGATAGGATTTGGAACATGGGGAACTCGTGGATTAGTCCAACAACTGATATCGAACTGGTACTAATGACCGCCGAGATGGTTGATGAACGCTGGAACCTGCGAGTAAAAGTAATGGGCTCAGAAGATCCGAAACTACGCCGAGGCCTGCGAGAACTAGACAAGCTGATAGTGAGCAACCTATCCCTGCTCGGCTTCAGCCCAACTGACCGGATGCGTTTAGGCGTTGCCGAAGTCAAGAAGCAATCAAAGCTCGAAGAACTATTAGCAAAGAAGGCCGCTCGCAATGCATAGTTGGCCTCCAGCCTTGCTAACTCCAGTTGACCCAAAAGCGGTTGCCAGAGGTGACGGCGATGATGCGATTGAGTTTGCCGAGTTGTTTGGCTCCATCGGTAAAGACGGTATTGCAGGTAGAGCCGGCGAACCGCTTATCCTGCGAGATTGGCAAAAAGAACTTCTACGACACCTATACGCGCGAGATGAAGACGGCGGATACATTGCACAGACGGCTCTAATAGGTATGCCGCGCAAGAACGGTAAATCCGCTTTATCAAGCGCCTCGATTGCCCTCTACTCTTTGCTGGCAGAAGGCGTTCAAGGTGGCGAAGTGATTGTGGCTGCCGCCGAAAAAGAACAGGCTCGCATTGTGTTCGGTGAGGCTAGACGAATGGTCGAATCAACTGAACTAAGCGAACTGGTGCAGGTCTACCGCGACTCAATCTATGTACCAAGCACCCATTCGGTTCTAAAGGTTGTATCAGCCGAGGCTTATTCAAAAGAAGGTGCCAATCCGCACAGACTTGTACTTGACGAGCTCCATGCCCACCGCGATAGAAAACTATTCGATGTGTTCTCGCTGGCGATGGGAAACCGAGGGAAGATAGCCCAGCTCGTAGCCATCACAACCGCTGGTGTCAAAACAGACATGACTGGCAAAGACTCAATCGCCTACAGCCTCTACCAAACAGGCAAACGGATAATCACTGGAGAACTAGAAGACCCTAGTTTCTTCATGGCATGGTGGGAAGCCAATGCAGATGCAGATCACAAACTGAAAGAAACATGGGAAGCGGCAAACCCAGGCTTCGATGACCTGGTGGCCGAATCAGACTTCGCCTCAGCCGTAATACGAACACCGGAAGCCGAGTTCCGCACCAAGCGCCTAAACCAATGGGTAAGCACAAAAGAAGCATGGCTCCCAGCCGGAGCATGGGCAAGGCTAGAAGACAACTTCGAGATGACACCCGAAGATGAATACATCATCGGCTTCGATGGTTCTTGGAAAAACGACAGCACCGCACTCGTGGCAGTCCTGCTACCAAAAGAAGAAGGCGAACCATTCCGAGTCAAACACATCAAGTCATGGGAAAAAGACTTCACGCTAGACGATGACTCGTGGCGAGTAGACAAGCACGAAGTATCCACCTACCTAATGGACTTCTACACCCAATATCCTCGAATGCGAGAACTGGTTTGTGACCCAAGCCTATGGGAAGAAGAACTATGGGATTGGAACGCTGCCGGACTTCCAGTGGTCGCATACCGCAACTCAACCGAGCGCACTATCCCAGCGACAGCCAAACTCTTCGATGCCATCATGTCCGGTGCGCTAGTACATGACGGATCACCGGCACTTGCCAGACACCTCGATAACTGTATTCTAAAAGTAGACAACCGAGGTGCCCGCATCACAAAAGACTTCCGCCAACCGAAACTCAAAGTCGACAACGCCATCGCACTAATGATGGCCTATGACCGAGCAAGCGGTAGAATGGAAGAACAGGTTGTACCGCAATTTTTCGTATAATAGGCAGGGCTAATGGCTGGCATTTTTGACTGGTTTAGAAAAGAAGATAGAGCAATCTCTTTCCAGACTGTATGGGGTTCAGGCTCAGACCTAGACATCGTCAACCCTTCAGGCGTAAACATCAACGCCAACACCGCATTCGAAGTAGTAGCCTTCTGGTCAGCGGTTAGCCTAATCAGCGACACCATCGCAACCCTGCCAGTCGACTCCTTCATCCGCCAAGACGGAACTCGCAGACCTTACCGCCCGCGCCCAGCATGGGTAGACCAGCCAGATGTCGACATGACCCGACAGGCTCACTATCAGCAAGTCCTAGTGTCACTACTGGTAAGCGGAAACTCATACACCCGCATCTTCCGCAACAACAACGGTGACATCGTGAACCTCGTCTGCCTAGATCCACAGACAGTTCGAGTAAGTCGCTCCGCACTAGGCCGCAAGATTTTCGATGTAGACGGCGAAGAAAAAGCACTCACATCTGAAGACATCGTTCACATCACAGACCTAATCCAGCCAGGTAGCCTGACCGGACTAAGCCGAGTGGAACGCCTAAAGGAAGCACTAGGCCTATCAAGCGCAATGCAATCATTCGCAGCTCGCTTCTTTGGTTCCGGTGCAACAACACAAGGAATCATCGAGTTTCCAGGAAACCTGACCCCCGACCAGGCCAGAGCATTGCGAGAAGGCTTCGACTCAGCGCACAGAGGCTTCCGCAAAGCCCACAAGACTGGTGTGCTATCAGGTGGAGCAACATACAAGCAAACAACCGTAACAAACGATGCAGCGCAGTTCCTAGAATCACGCCGCTTCTCGGTTGAAGAAATCGCACGAGCATTCAACATCCCACTAAGCATGATGGGTGTACCTGGCACACAAAGTTACGCGTCAGTCGAGCAGAACGCCATACAATTTGTTACCCACACTTTGAGGCCATACATAGAAAAACTAGAATGGGCATACTCACGCCTACTTCCAGTTGAAGCCTTCCTAGCATTCAACACAAACGGTCTGCTTCGCGGTGACTTCAACTCACGCATCTCGGCTTATGCAACCGGACTACAGTCAGGCTTCATGTCAGTAAACGATGTTCGCAAACTAGAAGACATGAGTCCAGCTGAAGGCGGTGACCAATACCGAGTGCCACTGCAAAACATCGCACTAACTGATACCGGCTTGGTAGCAGAAACCGAAAAGACCAACATGGTCAAAGCACTGATCCAGGTTGGCTTCGACCCAGCCGAAACCCTAAAGGCATTCGGTCTACCTGCAATCACGCACACCGGAGTTCCAAGCACACAGCTTCAGGCAGTCAATACTATTGACCCAGAAAACCCAGAGTCGGTCTACGGAGTCTAATGTCTTTGAGTCAAGCAGTTTATTCAGTAGGAACAGCAACTACTACAGTTGTCGCACCTACTAGTGACTGGGCTAAATATGCCATCAAAAACTTACAGCCTAAGGATGTAGATGAGTATGCCCGAGATGGCTACATCTACCTAATTGGTCAGCAATTCACAATTACTGCCGGTGGCACAGCCAACTTCTCAATAGCAACTGGTGCAACTGGTGCGCAACTAGATTTCTACTCGATTATTTCAGACACAGCAACTGTTCTATCCAGTCTTGTAGAAGGGGCAACAGTTACAACAACTGGTGACCCAATTCCTGCTTATAACCTAAACCGCAACAAATCAGATGCTCACATCTCAGTTCTAAAGGCGGCAACTTCCATATCTGGCGGAACAGTAGTGAGCCAAGAGTTTACAACTGCTTCAATCCATGCTGGTGGTGAACTATCAAGCACAAAGGTTCACACTCTAAGGCCAAATGCTACTTATGGAATGCGCTTTGCAAATACTGGCAACCAGTCCACCAATGTTTTCTTCCAACTAGGTTTTAGCGAACATTACAACGGCTATAACAATGTCTGGCTAGGAACAGCCGATGAAACTTATGTTGTTAGACCCGGCGAAGAACTAATTATGGAACTTACACCTAACTCAACCATCAATGCTGTTTCTCTTATGGATAGCAATAAACTCGCAGTTATGAGGCAGGAATAAAATGCCATATTTCATTATGAAAGACCACCCAGAGTGCAAGTCAGGCTGGGCTGTTGTTGATGACGGTGACGGATACTACGGTTGCCACACAACCAAAGCCTCAGCCATTGATCAGGCAGTCGCTATCTCTATCAGCGATGAAGAGCCTTTTGAGGGTGAGCGAGCAGCGATTGACTCGCTAAATGTTGGCGATTATGTTTCTTGGAATGTCCTAGACCCAGAAATCCTTGCCGAGATTGTTATGGTCGAAGGCGAGTATGCGGTCATTCGACTATATGAGTTTGAGGATGGAATCTTCCACTCAACTGACAAAATGATGATTCTAAATGTGTTCAAATTGGAGCGAATCCAACGCCCAGAAATGGTAGCCGAAGAAGTAGAACACATTGAGCAACCTGCTGAATCTATGGATGAACCAAGCCAGCCAGTTATAGAAGAAGACCGAGCAATCAATCAAGAGCCACCGGCTTACATGAGAGCTGCAGCTCGCAGAGGGCTGGAATACTACGGCGAAGGCTTGGGCGGAGATGGGCTTGTAGACCGCACCATCCGAGAAGCCCGTGAAATGGCTGACGGCAATGTGTCAGATGACAAATGGATCCGTATCGCAGCCTGGATTGCTCGCCACCTCGGAGATTTAGACTCACCTGATGCAGACCCAGCCTCAGACAACTACCCAAGCGCCGGAGTGGTAGCCCACCTTCTTTGGGGCTCAGGCCCATCAAAGCGAGCAGCACAAAGAGCACTCGACTATGCAGATTCTGTTGTTGCTAGGATTAGAGCAGAACAAGAAAGTGAAAGAATGACTGAACCGGTAATGGATGAGGCTAGAACCAAGTGGCTTAAAGTCGCTTACTCTATCAAAGCCAAACTAGAAGGCACAGACGAAGCTCGCGCACTAGGGAAAACCGAAACACGCACCAACCACATCGAACTCCGCGCCGAAGGCGATGGGCGCTCCTTCACAGGCTACGCAGCACTATTTGACCAACCGTCTCTCCCATTACCATTTACCGAGTATGTCAAGCCAGGCGCATTCAAACGCAGCCTACAATCACGCAACCGCATGATGTTGCTCTGGAACCACGACACCTCAAACCCACTAGCCTCAACCCGCAACGGATCACTTCAAATGGTAGAAGATGCCCGAGGCCTAAAGGTGACTGCAACCCTACCAGACACAACACTTGGCCGCGATATCGCAGAGTTGGTACGCACCGGAGTAGTTGACTCAATGAGTTTCGGTTTCTCAGTCAAAAAAGACTCATGGTCAAAAGACGGACAAACCCGCTACCTAGAAGATGTTTCACTCTACGAAGTGAGCCTCGTTTCAACACCGGCTTACGAAGCAACCGCAGGAACCGTAAGTGTACGATCAGGTGACAACATCTCAGCCGATGCCCTAGCGGATGCATTACTCAAAATCGAGTCCGGAGAAGAACTAGAGCCGGAGCAAGGCGCACTCGTTGCCGATGTTATTGGTAAACTAACTAAGACTCCAGAAGTCAAAGAAGTAGAGGGTGACATCCTTGCCCTCAAGCAAAAGAAACTAGCCCTACTAATGATGGGAATCTAATGGCTACTAAAGAAGAACTAGAAATCGCTATCAAGGTAGTGAAAGAAGTTTCAGGTGACCCGTCTGTCGGCGTCATTAAAGAACTGATAGACTCACTAAGCGCTCCTGCCAAAGAAGCCAAGAGCTTTACACCGGTCACCGAAACTCGCGTGGCTGAGGTAAAAGAAACTCGCTAATACCTTTCGAGCGAGATAAGACCCCCGACTGTTATCCCCTTTCCAGTCGGGGGTTTCGCTATACTGAAATAGGCCAGCAGTTGCCACTAACTTGCTGGGGTTTCCTCGGCCCTTGATGGTTCAAAGTGGCTTAGGGCTGTAAATAGTGTCGATTGCTCATCAAAGCCGCTAGTCGGAATGAGTAAGACCGGAGTGCGATTCTCCGACAGTCCACAAGTGCCATGTGTTGCGAGTGGGAAACTACTCACTGAGTCAGCATGGACTTTTCTTTGCATTACATACCTTTGTTAGAATTATTACAGGCTCAGAGTTTGCTCGGCCTCTAGTCTGTTCAGAGTTTGCTCGGCAGAAATCCAATTCATTCAATCAAAGGAAAAATCTATGTCTGACTTCATCAAGTCACAGGCAGAAATCCGCAACAACCTTGTAGCACAGATGCGAGAAGTTCTCGATGGTGCAGAGGCTCGTGGACTATCAGCCGAAGAAATCCAGAAGATTGAGCGTCTAGAGGCTGACATCGCGCAGCGTGACGCATCAATCGAAACCGCAAAGCGTGTTGAGGAGCGTTCAGCTCAGGCAGCAGAAGCCGCTAACTCATTCACACCTGCACAGGCAACATCAACCGATGCAGACCTGATCCGTTCAATTGCTCGTGGCGAAGTTCGCTCACACGAGTTCAACCGCGAAGCTCGTGCCGCGCTTGTTCCTTCATCGAACACTGTTGGTCAGAGTTTCTACGACCAGGTATTCGGAGTGGCGCGCCTAGTTGGCCCGATGCTAGACACCTCAGAAGTATTTAATACTGCTTCTGGAGAAACTCTTGTTATCCCAACCGTAACCGCATACTCAACCGCTGCAGTAACCTCTGCTGGTTCTGCAATCTCAGAGTCAAACCCAACCTTCTCAAGCTTGTCACTTGGCGCTTTCAAAATTGGCGCTCTAGTTACAATCTCGAACGAACTACTAGCAGATGCAGGGTTTAACATTGACTCTTACATCGCAGAGCAGTTGGGTCAGTCACTTGGTTACCAGGCGAATGTGCTTCTAACAACTGGTACCGGAACTGTTCAGCCAACAGGTGTTTCAACATCTGCTGGTTCAGTAGTAACTGGTGGAACCGGAGTTTCAGGCGCGGCAACTTACGAAAACCTAGTCGATTTGGTTTACGGTATTGCAGATGGTGCTCGAGTTCTTCCAGGACTTGGATTCCAGATGTCAAAGACCGGTATCGCAGCGGCGCGCAAAATGAAAGACGGCGCAGGCAACTACATCTGGACTGACTCTGCTGTTCCTGGTCAGGCTGCAACTCTCTTGGGTTACGCAGTCTACGAGAACCCTGCAGTTGCGGCAGTAGCTACTGGTGCAAAGTCGGTTCTTTTTGGACACCTACCTTCTTACAAGGTTCGCGTGGCCGGCGGAATTCGCGTTGACCAGTCTGCAGATTACGCATTCAACACAGATAGCGTGACTGTTCGCGGCACAATGCGTCTTGACGGTGGATTGACACACGCAACCCACATTGGTTACTTCAAGGGTGGCGCAAGCTAAACCTTGATTTAGGCTGGAAGTCCCTCAGAGTGCGTAGGCTCTGGGGGATTTCCTTTTCTGCTAGTGTTTTCTTATGACTACGCAAAAACTAAAGGGTGTTGTAAGCATCTACTCAAACAGCCCAGGACAATCAACCGGCTACGGACAGCAAACCGAATACCTAGTAAACCGCCTAAAGCGTGACGGCGCTAAAGTCGCTGCCCTCTCCAACTACGGGCTCGAAGGCTCGCTCTCAACCTATAAGACAGCCTTTGGAGATATTCCCCACTACCCGCGAGGACTAGACAACTACTCCAACGATGTTGCACCAATGCACCATGCCCATTGGAAGTCACAAAACAAAGACCTCCCCGACCTGTTCCTGACCCTTTACGATGTCTGGGTGCTAAAGGGCAAAGCATGGGATAGCATGAACATCGCCTCATGGACACCAATGGATCACATCACCATAAACCCGCTAGTCGAGGAATGGATACGCAAACAGAATGTGACCCCGATTGCAATGGCTCCAAACGGTGTGCGCCTCATGGAAGCAAAAGACATCGCCTGCGAATATGTGCCTCACGCAATTGACACCAAAATCTTCAAACCAACAAAGACAATTCAAGGTGTGCCAGTCCGCGAATACATGGGCGTAACAGACGAATTCGTGGTAGGCATGAACGCCGCAAACAAGGCCTCGGGGCTAATCCACCGGAAGGCGTTTAGCGAAAATCTTATGGCATTCTCCATCTTCAAAGCCAAGCACCCAGATGCAGTCCTATACCTGCACACCGATCCGCTTGGAACCGCTGGTGGCTGGAACCTGCTCAAAATGCTACAAGCGTTCAACATTCCAAAAGAGGCAGTGATGTTCCCGCCTATGGTGGATTACAAATATGGAATGAGCCAGCGCGACTTGGCAGCTCTTTACTCCGCAATGGATGTGATGTTGGTAGCCAGTTATGGAGAAGGATTTGGAATTCCAACAATCGAGGCCCAGGCGTGTGGAACGAGGGTGATTGGTTCGAACTGGGCAGCAACACCTGACCTAGTAGCTGAAGACTCATGGCTCGTAGACGGACAACCACAATGGGATGCCGGACAAGACTGTATGTGGCAGACACCATCTGTCCCTGCGATTGTCGATGCCCTAGAACAGGCATACAAGGCTGACAGAGGGCCAAGCCAGATTGCTATTGACTTCGCTAAAGACTTCGATGTCGAAACCGTCTGGGATAAATACTGGCTACCAACACTGGGTCGCTTGCTGAAGTGATACCGGTTCTCGGATTTTGCACACTAAAGAGGTTCGACCTTGCTGATCGCCTGCTTGCTTCTATTGACTACCCTGTGGAGCATCTTGTCATTATTGACAATTCGGGATTACAGACATGGAACCCCACAAAGCCTGACAATGTGGATAAGTTATGGCTTATTCGGGTTCCTTTTGGGCTGGGCTTGGTTGGCGCTTGGAATCTAATAGTGAAGTCCACGCCTTACGCTCCCTACTGGGTGCTGGTAAATGACGATGCGTGGTTCGAGCCAGGCGCACTAGAAACCATTGCTAAAGAGGTAGACACTCAGGCTCTAAACTTCCTTGACATTGTTCCTCAATGGTCAGGGGTTGTATTTGGCGAGGGTATGGTAGAAAAGGTCGGCTTGTATGATGAGCGCTTTTACCCACTCTATTTCGATGACAACGACCTAGAGCGCCGAGTAGATAATGCTGGTGTACCTAAAAAAACAATTCAGGCCAAAGTTCACCATGACAACTCCAGCACTCTAAACTCTGGTTTCCAGTTAGTCAATGGAAATTCTTACCGCAATAATCAATACATCTATAACTGGAAAGAAGAGAACCAAGACTTTACTCAGGGCGAGTGGTCGCTGACTATAAGAAGGGCAAACCGATGGGATTGAGGGTATACACCGGTGGATCATTCGACCTCTTCCATTATGGACACGCAGACTTCCTGAAGCGATGCAAAGAGCTGGCTGGAGAAGACGGCGAAGTATTTGTGTCGCTGAATACTGATGAATTTATTAAGGCATACAAAGGAAAAGGATTGGTGATGAACTATGAGGAAAGACGGAAAGCGCTCCTGTCTTGTCGCTGGGTTGACGGTGTTTTTGCTAATGTGGGCGGCGCTGATTCTACTATCGCTATCGATTTAGTAAACCCCGACCTGATCGTGATTGGGTCAGACTGGGCAAGGCGCGACTACTACACCCAGATGGGCTTTGACCAAGACTGGCTAGACGAGCGAGGCATAGGCTTGTGCTACATTCCCTACACTCAAGGCATAAGCTCAACAGACATAAAAAGCCGGTTGCGGTTCGAGCGATAGAATTGACTCATGGCAATCACTAACGGATACGCAACTCTAGCCGAGGTAAAGGCTGCCCTCCGCATTCAGGATACTATCGATGATTCCTTGCTGGAGATGGCGATTGAGTCTGCTTCTCGTCTTATCGATGCCTACACCGCGCGCTCGTTTTACAACGCAGGAACCGCAGCCCGATACTTCGTGGCAGACAACGACTTCCTAACAAACATTGACGATGCCATCACAATCACAGAGGTAGCAACCGACACCTCAGCCGATGGAACCTATGACATTATCTGGCAAGCCGATGACTACCAACTAGAACCCCTAAACGGGCGTGTAGACGGCCTTGTATGGCCTTACAACGCCATTAGAGCCATTGGAGACTACACCTTCCCAATCTGGGGTGGCGAAGGCTTGGTAAAGGTCACAGGAACCTGGGGCTTCTCGGCCATTCCAATCGCAATCAAGCAAGCAACCATCATTCAGTCAAGTCGCATTTTTAAGCGCCTCGATTCGCCACTCGGCGTGCTCTCCTCACCTGACCTCGGCTTTATCAGGGTCGGTTCACGCCTTGATCCAGATGTTGCCCAGCTGGTCGACTCATACAGAATTGTGAAGTTCGCATAGTGGCAAGCATCACCGCAATCCGTTCAGGGCTCGCCACCAACCTGGCCACCATCACAGGGCTTCGCACTGGCGCAACAATTCCTGACAATGTGAATCCGCCATACGCAATAGTCTCACCAAGTTCAGTGAACTACCACAAGGCATTCAATAACGCACTCTCAACTTACAACTTCACCATCACACTTGTTGTGGATCGCGTGTCAGAGCGCACCGCACAAAACAATCTTGATGCCTACTGCTCCCCAACCGGAACAAGTAGCATTAGGGCCGCTATTGAATCAGACAAAACCCTCGGTGGAGTTGTCTACGATACAATGGTTACAGGCATGAGAAACTACGGCTCAGTCACAATCGGAGAAACAAACTACCTGGCGGCGGAGTTCGATGTCGCTGTTCAGGCTGACTAACAAGAAAGAATAAAAATGGCAAAGACAGTAATCACAAGTCGCTATGTCAGCCTAAACGGAACTGACATTAGCTCATCTCTAGCCGGAGCCTCACTAGAGATAACCGTAGACGAGGTTGACAAGACCTCTCTTGGATCGGCAGGTTGGAGAGAAGTAGCAGCAGGTTTGAAATCAGGCTCAGTAACTCTAAACTTCCAGCAAGACTATGCAGCAGGTGCAACAGACTCAATTCTTTTCCCACTCGTGGGCACAGAGGCAACTGTTGTAATTCGCTCAAGTTCTGCAACAGTTGGCACAAGCAATCCCGCTTACAGCGCAATCGTTCTTGTGTCGCAATATACCCCTATTTCGGGATCAGTTGGCGATTTGGCCACATTTGATGTGACCTTCCCAACCATCGGTGCTGTAACCCGCGCAACCGCATAAGGATAAAAAATGAAAATCAACCTACGCATCCTATTCACCGCTGGCAACTCAAAAGAGATTACTTGCTCCGCAAGCGACCTCGTAAAGTTCGAAGACAAATTCAACATCTCAGTCAGCCGAATCCAGGAAGAAGTCCGCATCACGCACCTTCTGTTCTTGGCTTGGGCTTCTGAAGTTCGTACCAAATCAACCGCTCTCGGTTTTGATGAGTGGACTGAAACAGTCGAATCAGTTGGAGCGAGCGAGATAGACCCAAAATAGTTGGGCTAGGCGATAGTTCCAGTCATTGGTATATCGCCAGCCTAGCTGTCGAAACAGGCATCGCACCATCGGTTCTTATGCAAGAATCAGATCGTATGTTGTGGACTATGGGCAGGTATCTTGTGTACCGGTCACAACAGATGAATAAATAGAAAGACCCCCGACTACGCATCGGGGGCTTTTCGCTTCTAAGGTAGAATTGAAGTTATGAGCGACTCGGTGAGATTGATTGGTCTTGATGACACACTACGCGTCTTACGAGATACTGAAAAAGAAGTTTACACAGACCTGATCAAGAACATCAAAACTCTTGTCGAGCCAGCTCGAAACAACATTGTTCAAACAACCCCATTCCTCCCACCTTTAAGCGGTATGTTGCACAGAGGCCGAACTGGTTGGACAGGCATCGAAGCCAAAACAGAAGTGACACCTTTTGGCCTGAAAGGCAGCATGGGTGGCCGCCGAGTAGTATCCATCGGTGTTTATGGCAAGCCTGGTGCAGGTTTTGAGATTGCTGACATGGCAGGTCGCAAAAGCCAAGTTGGTCGAGTAGGCCTATCGCGCGAATACACTCGCAACGGTAGAAAAATGCGCCACCGCCTAAACGGACAGGGAACTGCGCTGATTAGAAACCTACCAAACAAAGCATCTCGATACGCTTACCCAGCGGTCGAGGAAAAATTCCCAGTTATTCAGGCTGGTGTTTTGGCATTGCTTGATACTACTGCTGCCAAGATGAATAGAAGATTGGATCGCATCTAATGGCAATTAGAATCAATTTTATTACCCAGTTTGATAACCGAGGTATAAAGCAAGCCCAGCGTGAACTAGCTTCTGTTGGTAGAAACATTAGCCGAACCCTTGATTTGGCTGTTGGTGGCGCTCTTGCCGGTGCTACCGCTGGCTTGGTTAAGTCTGTAAAGGCCGCTTCAAACTACGCCGCTGAGTTTGAGGGTGTAAATCAGGTTTTTGGTGATGCCGCCAAATCAGTCCAGGCATTTGCTGATACTGCTGCAAAGACAGCCGGTCTAAGCGCAACTGAGGCTTTACAGGCATCTAAAGTATTTGGTCTTTTTGCTAACTCAGCCGGACTATCTGGCCAGTCAGCGGCAGACTTCTCAACTAGCCTTGTTCAACTTGCTGGTGACTTAGGTTCATTCAATGATGTACCTACCGCTGATGCCCTAGCTGCTATCCAGTCTGGTTTGCAAGGCCAGGCCGAGCCACTTCGCAAATTTGGTGTCTTCCTAACTGATGATGCACTAAAGCAAGAGTATCTAGCACAAACCGGTCAAAAGGTTGTCGGCGCTCTATCTGCTCAACAGAAGATGATGGCCTCTTACGGCCTCATTATGAAGCAAACCACCATTCAGCAAGGTGACTTCACCAAGTATGGCGATACTATGGGCAACTCGCTCAAAACGCTTACAAAAACAATGGAAGACCTATCTGCTGAAATCGGTCAGCAATTAGTTCCAGTAATTGAGCAAGTTCTTCCTACCTTCCAAGCCATGATTCCGGTAATTGGCCAACAGCTGAAAGACGCTGTTGCTTCGGTGGACTGGAAAGCGTTCTTTGAAGCGATTATCAACGGCATTAGTTTCTTGATCCAAAACGGTCAGGCAATCGCACAGTTTATTGGATTGATTTACGGTCTATCTAAGGCTTTCGCTGCACTTCAAGTAGCCCTTGATATAGCAAGAGTTGCCTTCGGCTTGATGATAGGCACAATTGCTATAAACCCAATCATGCTTGCTGTCGGTGCTATTGGACTTCTTGTTGCTGGTGTCATTGCGCTAAATGATGCCCTCAACAACATGGACAAGAATGCTCTTGCAAACAAGTCCACCGCTGCTGCCACTCGCGCAGGACAGGCGGCCTATGAGGCCTACCTAAGAACCGCAAAGCGCTCACAAACCAACACAGGCCCTGGAAGCATTCTGCCTTCAGAAATGATGGCGGCAGAAAAGGCTCGCCAAGATGCCTACAACAAAGCTCTGCGCCCAGCGGTAGATGAAACAAAGCGCCTAGTTGCTAAACAAAAAGAGGCAGTCAAAGTATCTGCCAAGTTGCCGAGTTTTACTATTCCGAAAATTACTGGTGGCAAAGGCACTGAAAAGGCTGATCCTGTAAAGCAATTTGTTGAAGACCTAAAGGACATGACTAAGGGTCTACAGTCGCTAACAGAATCCACTAAGGAACTGGGCAGATTTGAACAGTCAGTCATTGACACTTTTGACTCGCTTTATGAAAAACTAAAAGATGCGCCAAAGGGAACAGACCTAACAAAACTTCGCTCATTCCTAAAGGCGGAGCAAGCATTACTTGTAGAGAACGCTAGACAGCGCGATGCGATTATTAAAAAGCGCTCATTAGCACAGTCAATTATTGATGATGTCCGCTCCAGCCTTATGGGAACTGGCAACCTAGCCAGTCTTATGGAGAAACAGACTAAATCAGTCACAACAACAGTCAGCAAGATTGTTGATGGTTTCACAGTCACAACAAAGCGCACAGTAGATGAAGTTGTTGGCGCTAAGGGTGTTATTGGCCGACTACAAGAAGTGGTTGCCAAGACTAAAGCATTTGCTGGACAATTAACTGACCTAAAGGCGCTAGGGCTAAACCCTAACCTTTTCAAACAGATTGTAGATGCCGGCCCAGAGGTTGGTGGCGAACTTGCTAAGGAAATCCTATCCGGCGGCTCAGACTCAGTAAAGGCGCTAAACAACACCTTCAGCGAGCTAGAGAGGGTCACAGCCGATGTATCAGAGCAAACTGCAACAGTTATGCTCGAGGCTGGAACAAAGATTGGTAGCGCACTTGTAGATGGTTTATTGGCTGAGGAAGAACGCCTGGTCAATGCTGCAAAGCAACTGGCTGATGCATTCAACAAGGCATATCAAGAAAACATTATGGCGCTATCTGTTCCAGATGCTCCAACAGTCACACCAAAGGTAACTGCTAAAACAACAGTCATTGCTCCAAAGGTGACTATCAAAGCAACACCGCAAACTAAGACCGATGCACAAAAGGCGGTAGCAACTATCAACAAGTATTACGCTGCTAACCCAACAGCAATCAAGCCAAGCGCCAACCCGAACTTCTACGCCCATGCCTGAGCAATTAGTTGAAATCGGTTTTGACCTAGTTCTTCCAACTGGGCCATTCTTTACCCTTGATGATCCGGTCAAAGGTCAGTTAGACAACACAACCTATACTCTTGCTGGTTTTCAGTATTATGACATCACAAACTATGTGACCAGTATTGAAGTGACTCGAGGTAAGTCCGATGACATTGCCACTATCTCTTCTGGAGAACTGGTTGTTGAGCTGAATAACCGCACCCGAGCATTTGACCCAACCTATGAGGCTGGGCCTTACTATGGGCAGATTATCCCTAAGCGCCTAGTTCGCTACTCGGTAAATGGAATCCAGCAATACCAGGGAGTCCTAGATGACTGGGGTCTAAACTACACACCTGATGGCGATGCGGTAGCCAACTTTGTGGCCTCAGATGGCTTTGTGTACCTAAATAACCAGACCTTAGCGGCAGGAACGGCAACCCCTCAACTATCAGGCGCTCGAGTAACAGAAATCCTAGATAATGAGTTTGTCCAATGGCCGACAGATCAGCGCGACATTGACCCAGGCTCGGTAACCCTCGGTGCTAACCCAGTAGATGAAGGCCAGCCTGTTCTAAGCTACTTGCAAGCAATCGAGCAGTCAGAGCTTGGACTGTTCTTTATTGACAAGACTGGCAAGGCAACTTTTAGGGATAGAACTCACAGCCCAATTACCACAGACCTTGTAAAGTTTGCCGATGATGGCACAGGCATTTCCTACCAGAATCTTCTAATCTCTTATGGATCGGAAGACTTGGTGAATGAGGTTGTGTCCACCTCAGTCATTACAACCACCGAAACAACCAGTATTGATGAAGCCTCGCAAGAAGAGTTTGGTATCTTCAATGCCACTTTCCCTGACTTGCTTCTTAGCACCGATGAGCAGGTAGCGGTTTACAACTCAACCCTGCTGGCTAAATACTCACAGCCGGTCTACCGCTTCAGTGAACTAGAAGTGCGACTAAATGACCTGAGCGAAGCCGATCAGAATGCTGTGCTGAACCTCGAACTAGGTGACTTTGTTCAGGTGGTTTTCACACCAAGCAACCTACCGCCAGCAATCAACAAATATGCAGCGGTGATCCGAGCCAACCACTCAGTAGACATCTCAGGCGAACACATTGTCACCCTCGGTCTAAATACCCTAAACTTTACCTATCTAATCCTTGATGACACCATCTTTGGTAAACTAGATGAAGGCTCACTAAGCTAAGGAAATCATGGCAGTCAGAAAAACTTTTACCGCAACCGAGGTTCTTACAGCGGCCAACACCAACCTGTATCTTTACAACAGGCCAGATGTCACCTCTTCAACCGCTACCGCTTACACAGCGACCACTAGCGATGTAAATAAGACCCTTCAGTTCACTGCTGCTTCTGCTGTGACTGTGACCATTTCTACCGCAACCGCCCTGGTTGCTGGTGAGGTTTTCAATGTTCTTCGCGATGGTGCTGGAACTGTTACTGTGACCGCCGCTTCAACTGCTGTGACTATCAAAGGTCGCGGAACAGCGGCTACAAACTATGCGATCGGCACACAGTATGACATGATTTCGGTGCAATGTGTGGGAACTAATGATTACCGTGTTATCGGAAATGCTACTGCCAGCTAATGCTTATTCCTTTTGGTGTTTTTAGTGCTGGGGCTGGTGGTGGAGCGGCTGCTGGAACTTTTGACTTGATTAG